>Ga0310344_10000083_pt1 | contig 76953 bp, 79 predicted proteins | sample HC15DNA20200_MG_FD_203801 | JGI IMG/M metagenome (GOLD analysis project Ga0310344, IMG submission 203801) | Marine microbial communities from station ALOHA, North Pacific Subtropical Gyre - HC15-DNA-20-200_MG | ecosystem: Environmental > Aquatic > Marine > Oceanic | place: Pacific Ocean: North... | reverse complement strand
AGACTAAAACCATCCATGGATTGAGTACCCAGTTTAGTTACCATTGAGGAACCTCCCCACAGCAACACAGTTGTCAGTGCGGCCGCTGTTGCAATGGAGAAAAATCCCGGCAGAGTTACATCTGATGCATTTAGATTTTTTTTATTGCTCTGGTTCATAAATTTATCACATATATTCTAAAGGCATACTTTCAGTTTAAATCGTTACTATCTGATTATTCCCTGACTTACTAAAAAAACACCGATCAGATATATTAAATTTTTTTCCTTATGTGAAACACTTAAAACTGTAAAAGGATTTTTTTGTGAATTCTGAAAGAGTACGTTTTTTGCTTCTGAATTTGGGGCACTTTCTTGATCATTTTTTTATGCTTGTTTTTGCCAGTGCAGCAGCTTTAACACTGATAAAAAAGTGGGATATGAGTTACTCTGAGCTGATTCCTTACGCTACGCCAGGATTTGTTGCCTACGCTATATTTTCTTTGCCATCAGGCTGGTTGGCGGACAGATGGAACCGGGACGCAATGATGACCATCTTTTTTGTTGGTATTGGGTTAGCTGCCATAGCCACATCCTTTGCTGATTCCCCTATTCAGATAGGGATTGGACTGACTTTTATAGGGGTTTTTGCTGCGATTTATCATCCCGTTGGAATTGCTCTTGTTATAGAAGGACATTCCCGCACGGGTGTTCCTCTAGCTATCAATGGCATATTTGGAAATATTGGAGTCGGTTCGGCGGCTCTAATAACAGGTTTTCTGATTGATAATATGAGTTGGAGAGCTGCCTTTGTTTTACCCGGGGTTATTTCTGTCGCAGCAGGTATTTTTCATCATTTTATATCAAAAAAGATCCGCAAAGAAGAAATAATAAAAGATATTTTACCAGCTGGTTTTTCGCACGACGAATATGGGCGATCTATAATAGTGAGAGTATTAATAATCGTATTTGTTTCAACAGCTATTGGTGGCCTAATATTCCAGGCTACAACTTTTACTCTTCCAAAAATTTTTGATGAAAGACTTAATGAGTTAGCTAATTCAGCAACAGCAGTTGGTTGGTATGCTTTTCTCGTTTTTGGGGTGGCTGCATTCGGTCAGATTATTGTGGGATGGTTAATCGATCGATACTCGGTAAGGAACGTATTTGTTATTGTAGCAGTTATACAAACGGTTATTTTTTCTATTATGCCGGGTCAAAGTGGCTCAAATGCTCTTATACTATCTTTCTTATTCATGTTTGCTGTTTTTGGTCAGGTTCCTATCAACGACGTTCTAGTTGGTAGGGTTACAAAAAATGAGTGGCGGAGCCGCGTGCTTTCTGTTCGTTACGTTCTGACATTCTCATTAACTGGATTAGCAATACCTGCTATTTCCTGGATTCATGGTAATATGGGTTTTGATGCTCTATTCTATTTTCTAGCAGGAGGGGCAACTTTAATATTGCTTTCAGTTATCTTACTGCCAAGACTTAAATCTATCACAATACCGTCTGTGTAGCTTTTTTTAGAGCGTTGAGCTTATTTTGAATGTGATGATAGAAGTAACTGTTAAAAAGTTTTTTTAGTAAGAGGTTCTGGTTCTATAAAAATGTACAAAGGGTGACACGATGAGTGGTCGATTAAAAGGAAAGTCAATAATTGTAACTGGGGGGGAGAGCGGTATAGGTCGTGCTATCGCTTTGCGGTGTCTAGATGAAGGTGCATCGGTAGTTATATCAGGAATAAGTGAGGCAGATATGGAGAACACATATTCTGAGGCACTTAAAAAAGGCATAGATGAGCGTGTACAAAAATTGATTACTGATGTCACAGAACCCGATCAAGTACAACAAGCAATCGACTTTACTGTTGAAAAATTCGGACGATTAGACGCAGCTATTGCAAATGCCGGAGCTTTTTGTTCGAGCACGCCATTCGGGGACTGGAGTGTCGAAGAAATGGAACGTTTAGTGTCTGTAAATTTAACAGGAGTTTTCTATTTACTTCACGCAGCTGCAAAAGTTTTGGTGTCTCAAGGAGAGGGCGGGAGTTTACTCGCTACCGGTTCATCCACGGGCATTCGACCTATACCTAATTTAGTCCCCTATACTTCCACCAAGGGCGGGGTCCATCAAATGATGAGAGGATTAGCTGTAGAGCTAGCCCCACATAAAATCAAAGTGAACACAATTGTTCCTGGGATGGCAGAAACGAGACCAGTTATAAGTCAGCAGGGATATGTGGAAGCAGGACTTAAAATGGTCCCAATGAATGAGATAGTACAACCTGATGAACTTGCAGCCTTTGTAGCCTTATCTCTCAGTGATGAGATTCCGCATATAACTGGTACACTACTTAAGGTAGATGCTGGACGCACCTCAGCATAGGGAGATGAAAATGTACAAGTATAACCTTTCTGGAAAAACACTTATTGTAACTGGCGCTGAGACCGGGATAGGTAGGGCGATCGCCCTCAGAGCCGCGAGAGATGGCGCAAGTGTAACCGCGGCTGGCATAAATGAAGAAGGACTTAGAGAGGTTTTAGATACTGCTGAAAAAAATGGTTTTAAAAACAAGTTTTCTACCATGAAGGTTGATATTAGAGATGTTGGGCAGGTCCAAGACATGGTAGATAAAACAACGGGAAAATTTGGCAGGTTAGACGGTCTTGTTGCCAACGCAGGGGTAATGATTGAACGTAGACCATTTATAGAATCAACTCATCAGGAGTGGCATTCAGTTTTGTCAGTTAATCTCTTAGGGACTTTTCATACTTTGCAAGCAGCAACCCGAGTTCTTCGTAAACAAGGTGAAGGAGGATGTTTACTGGTTACCACTTCTTCTAATGCGGTTAGGCCTGGGCCTCAGGCTTCTTCTTACGTGGCTTCAAAGGGAGCTATACATCACATGGTCCGATCTCTTGCTGTAGAACTGGCTCCCGAAAAGATAAGAGTCAATGCAATCGTTCCAGGACTTACGTTGACGCCCGGAACGCAAAATCGTCCCGGCCATATCGAAAGAGGTTTGAAACACATTCCAATGGGTGAGATAGTTATGCCTGAAGAAATAGCTGAGATAGTGGCCTTTGCCCTCAGTGATGAAGCTCCACACCTTACTGGGACAGAGCTTAAAGTTGATGGAGGACGGACCTCAGGCTAGAGCCTAATAATGGCCTATTTTTTCTTTTCGACGCCGTGGGATTTGGTTATTTTTGTGCTTTAGGCGGCCAAGCTAGAATAAATAAAGGCCTTATTAAAAGTTTACGTCATTTCATACTTTGTTCAGCATAATAGCAGCTTGCTGACCCGCGATTTTCCCAAAAGTACCTCCTATTGCCATACCAATACCAGCTGCGTAGCCGCTGCCTAGAATATTTCCAGCCATGATTTCTCCCGCTGCATACATATTTTCAGAGGGTTGCCCATTAGTCATAACAATTTTTGCATTTTGATTAACTTCTACGGACATATAGGTGAACGTAATTCCAGGGCGAAGAGGATAGGCATAATATGGGGGAGTTTCAATTTTTTTTGCCCAATTTGATTTTGGAGGATCTATCCCTTTTGTATGACAATTATCTAAAAGTGTTGGATCATAATCACCTTCCTGGACAGATTTATTAAAAGCAGAAATTGTTGATATGAATTTTTCAGAATCCAGCTCCAATATTTCGGCTAGCTCTTCAAGTGTATTTGTAGAAAAAGGAGGATAAAGTGATGGCATAAATTTATTCAGACAGGGACTATCAAAAACAACATAGGCAATTTGATCTGGTTGTTGTGCAACCAATCGACCCCAAATAGCGTATCTTTTGGGCCATGTGTCTTCTCCTTCATCGTAAAACCTTTCGGCGTTTCTGTTTATAACAATCCCGAAAATTATGCAGTCCAGTCTAGTTATTATTCCCCCATCAAATCTTGGTGCACGACCATCAATGGCAACGGCATGACATTGGGTTGGATCACCAATAACATTAGCACCATTATCAATCAGCATTTTGAGAACGGTTCCCTTATTATAAGGCGTACCCCGTATTAGAAAATTGTCCGCTGCTTTACCCCAAGCTTCTCTCAGCCACCCTATATTGGACTCAAATCCACCTGATGCAGCGATCATAGCCTTTGCTATAACTTTGTGTATTTTTCCTGAATGATTTACTTCCAAAGATTCAAAGAAACCGTCTCGGATTACCAACTTTGTAACTTCGGCATCATAAAAAATATCTATTCCCATTTTTTCGGCAGTTAAATAAAGAGTGTTTAACATTGCTCTACCGCCACCTAGAAAGAAAGAATTAGTTCTACTTAAATCCAGGGTTCCTTTGAGGGCGGACTGAAAGCGAACTCCTTGTGAAGAGAGCCATGGCAAAAAATCTTTTGATTCCGCTATCATTATTTTAGCTAGCTCAATATTGGTATTGCCTTCAGTAATCCTGATAAGATCATCCAAATATTCTTCTTCAGTGTACGGGCCAGTTAAAGTTTCTGACGCGGTATCGTGGGCACAGCGTGTGTTTCGAGTGTGTCTTGTGTTTCCCCCGCGATAAAATCTTGGGGCACTTTCTAAAATAAGTACCCTTGCTCCTTCTTGTCGGCTACTTATTGCAGAACATAAACCTGCGTTACCGCCGCCAATGACTACGACATCGTAATGTTGGTTTAGAATTTTGATTCACCTCTTACTTATATACTAAACTTCTATTTCAGCACAATTGGTTATAAATTAATTCATTATTAGTTCTGTAAAATAACTTCTATATACAATTAAGTTTAAACAAAGCTAGCTTGAATGGTAGTGTTTCTCTTTAGAAAAAGGGAGTTGTTTTTGAAATAACCAAAACGGAGATTGATGTGGCGAAGAAAGGCCATGTTGAGATTATTGGAGCAGGCTTTGGAGGCCTTGTGACGGCTATTGGTTTAGCAGATAGGGGTTGGACTGTAAGAGTCCACGAACGAAGGTCATTATTGGGTGCTGAAGGTTATGGGATAGCTATTCAAGATAATATGGCCCATGTGTTTTCTGCTTTAGGTATACTTGATGACATTTTGCAGGGAGGTATCGAAATAGATCGCAGAGATTCTTTAGATGGAAATGGAAACCTTTTACTAAGATTAAATACTGGACTTGGGCGTTATCGCATAAGCCGTCATCACATAATTTCTTTGCTTTCTGAAAGGGCTCTTGCTGCTGGCGTAGATATTCATACAGGATCGAACATTTCTAGTGCCTCCCCAGAAGGTGAAATATATGGAAGTGACGGAAAAAGCTGGAGGGCGGATCTGATAGTCGCGGCCGATGGTATTAATTCAAACATTCGTGAATCTTTAAACCTGACAAAACATCACATACATAGAAAAGAGGGTGGTGTAAGAGTGATAATCCCTCGTCTTCCTGAAGAGGTTGAAAACGACCGGAAACACGGCACTACTATGGTCGAAGCTTGGTCGGGTGATCGCCGAATACTATATTGCCCGAACTCTCAGACAGATCTTTATGTAATTCTCACTTGTATGAATAAGGATTTATCTGGTCGTGTTACTCCTATAGACACAGAAAGCTGGGGACAGGCCTTTCCAGGAATGACATCCTTGATTAATCGTATCTCAGAATGTGCAGATTGGGATGAATCTAAATGGGCCCGCTTTCAAACTATTCGTCTCAAAAGCTGGTCTAATGGTCGGATTGCGCTCTTAGGTGATGCAGCTCACGCTATGCCACCGTATTTGGGGCAAGGAGCAGGCCATGCAATGATGAATGGATTAGGCTTAGCAGTATCTGTTGATGAGTGTTCTGATATTTTTACTGCATTAGGTAATTGGGAAGATCGTGAAAGACCACTCACTGAACACACCCAGTTTTGGACAGGCGTTTATGGAAAAACTATATTTTTCCCAGGATGGCTTAAAGCATTAGCAATCAAAACTGAAAAACACTTACCATTGTTAGCTAAACAATATAGCCGAGCTTCAAAGCATATACCCACTGGTTGTGGATCAGTGGATAATAGAACTTAATTTGAGGTATAAAAGTATTAATGAATCAATCAGATAGAAATGTTCAAAGTACAACATTAAAAGAAGCTCACAGGCTAATGACTATATGTAATTCATGTAGGTATTGTGAGGGGCTTTGTGCTGTTTTTCCTGCGATGGAAAAACGCAGTTCTTTTCTTGAAGGAGATCTTAATTATCTTGCAAATTTGTGCCACGACTGCGGCGCTTGTTATTCTGCCTGTCAATTTGCTCCTCCTCATGAGTTTTCAGTGGATGTGCCAACAAATTTTGCAAAGGTTCGATCAGAATCATACGAAACTTATGTTTGGCCAGGTTTTTTAGCACCCATGTTTTCACGTAATGGACTAAAAATTAGCCTGGTTGCGGCTATGTGCTTAGTGATTTTTCTAATCGGATTTGTTGGTTGGCATGATTCTTCTGATCTCTGGAGTTACAATACCGGTCCAGGCGCATTTTATCGTTTGATGCCACACCATATAATGGTTTTTATTTTTGGCTCTGCTTTTTCGTATGCGATTATTGCAGGATTATTTAGTGCTAGAAACTTTTGGAGGGATTCTAAGAATAAGTTTAATGATCGACCTGAAGCTCGAAATTTCTGGAGTGCTACAAAGGATGCAACGTCGCTTAGATATTTAGGCGACGAGGGACTGATTTGTAATATTAGTGAAAATGTTTCTAGTGATAGGCGCAGACTTTATCACCACTTTACGTTTTACGGGTTTTTTCTGTGTTTCTTGTCGACAATAACTGCAACTTTCTATCACTATTTATTAGCTAGAGAAGCTCCTTACCCATGGTATGATATTCCAGTTATATTGGGCATTTTAGGGGGAATTGGTCTCATAGTAGGGCCATTAGGGCTGTTGTGGGAAAAGTTTAATAATAGGAAAATTAAAAAGACACTAGGAATGGATGTAGCATTCTTAGTGATGCTGTTTCTAACAAGCTTAACTGGTATAATATTACTCTTTTTACGTTCTTCACCTGCAATGGGAGTATTATTGTTTATTCATCTAGGAATAGTGTTCAGTTTATTTATTACTATGCCGTATGGAAAGTTTATACATGGGATTTACAGGTTTTTAGCTTTGGTGCGTTTTTCCCAGGAACGTTAGCGGTTTTGTTAAGTATGATTTTAAGCTGTGAAGTTTTCTTTTAAAACTAGCCTAGTTGTAGAAAATATCACCAAATTATTTTGGAGAATTTAGTGAAACTGTATATGACCGAAATGTCTGGCAACTCTTTTAAGGTGCGCGTTCTCGCTTCGATCCTTGGGCTAGATTATGAAAGTATCCGTATTGATTGGGAAAATAATGAACATAAATCTGACTCTTTCCTTAAATTGAATCCTAGAGGCCAGGTTCCAGTTATGGAAATTGAAGACAGAGTTCTTTGGGATTCAACAGCACACTTAGTATATATTGCACGCAGATATGGCGGAGAAACGTGGTTGCCTTCTGATCCCCTCCAAATGGCAGAAATAATCCAGTGGATGGCCTTTGCCCAAAATGAGGTACAATTTGGGCTTCAATGGGCCAGAGGGGTTACTGTATATGGTCGAAGACCAGAGAGTTTTGAAGGTTACCTAACTGATGGAAGATTGGCGCTAAATATTTTAGAAGACCAACTTGTTAAGACTGGGGATTGGCTGGCATTAGGGCGTGCTACTCTTGCTGATATAGCTTGTTACCCATATGTAAAAAGATCTGGAGAAGGTGATTTACCAACCACATATTATCCTGAAGTTGAGGCATGGTTATCACGATGTGAATCATTAGCTGGTTGGATTGAGATGGATCCAAAAGTGTAATTTTAAGTGGTTGGCGAAGAATAAAGAAAATAGTTTTTAGGGAATAGATCATGGATACAGACGTTTTAACTATACAGGAGCCTTCAAAAGGTATTGCAGTTATAACTCTTAATCGCCCTGAGAAAAGAAATGCCCTTTCAGCTAGACTAAAAGATGAGCTAACCCAGACAGCTCTAAACCTGGCTGAGAGGACAGATATTGGAGCGGTAATTTTAACTGGTTCGGGTGGGTATTTTACCGCTGGTAACGACATATCGGAAAGTGATTCTTTTGCTAAAGGGCTGTCTCTTACTGAAGCTCGCCGTCATATTAGGCTAGGACTTAATATGTGCGAAGCATGGGAACAACTGCCTCAGTTATCGATAGCAGCTATTGAAGGTTTTTGTATAGGAGGCGGAATATCTCTGGCTGTTGCCTGTGATTTTCGGATTTTACAACATAAAGCTTGGATGCGAGCCCCTGAGGTGGATCTTGGAATTACATTCTCTTGGGGAACTCTTCCTCGTTTAGTCCGACTAGTAGGGCCGCAAAGAGCTAAAATGATTGCTGCTGTTGCTCGAAAAGTTGACTCTAAAACCGCTTTATCCTGGGGGTTGTGTGAAGATGTGGTTGAGAACCCATTAAAATCGGCAATTGAATTAGCAGAGGAAATTATTAGTAAACCAAGGGTAGCTCAACAGATGATAAAGGAATCTATTAACAGAATAACGTCAGCGCCGAATGTAGGTAAAATGGAGCAGGACCAAGTTCTATTAAATATGACAGACCCTGATACTATCTCTCGACAGAAGAAAGTTCTGAAAGGATTAGCTAAAAAATGACAGCAGCGAAAATAAAAAATTTACTTGATTTGGATCGTTATAGTCCTCCTGGGCATACGGGAACGGTGAATGTTCGACTGGTGGAAAAAAGTTTTTGTGGAACTTTTGAGATGGTGCATGGAACTATTGAACCAGGGTGTGGGGCCCAATGCCATAGCCATGAGATTGAAAATCAAATCTGTTATGTTCTGGAAGGGCTTATGGAGGTCACTATCAATAATGAGATGCCTGTGACCTGCGGCCCAGGAACTATTATTGAGATTCCTCCAAAAGTAGAGCACTTAATTATAAATTCAGGAGATCAATCACTTAAATTGTTGGTTGTGTATAGTCCTCCATTGCCTCCTAGAAATGACGTGAAAATACCAACCTAATAGAACTATCTTAAAATATACCTACTAAATTTTAGAGCTTGCACGTTCGTTTATTGATTCAAACCACCGATGGAGATTCATTGCATTGTCAGGGAGATCAAATTTTAACCGAGTGGCAAAACTAATTGCACAATATGCTGTAATATCAGCATATGAAAAATCAGAACCAGCTATATAAGTTTTGTTCTGTAATATTTGGTCCATTGTGCTAAAAAAGCGTTCTACTCTTTTTCTACCCCTTTCTGCTAAATCGGGTATTTGGGAATAATTATCCGGTCCAGTTAAAGCTCGATCTTTAAGGCCAGGAGCTGAGTTTCTTAGAGCCTCCCCAACCGCAAGTAGCCCATCAATTTCAGCTCGCCACTGCATATCCGCTATAATAGCTTTTTCTTCATTCGTCTTTCCCATCAAACAAGGTTCAGGGTAAGCTTCTTCAAGGTAACGGCAACATCCCGCTGTGCTATATACTCTGGTTCCGTCATCGGTTTCAAGAACCGGCACTGTGCAGTAGGGATTGATCTTACGAAACGAATCCGTAAGTTGTTCGCCATCGCGTAAATTTACTTCGACGGTTTCAATAATGTCATTAATGCCTTTCTCGGCAATAAATATTCTTACTTGTCTTGGGCTCGGAGCTGTTGAGCAATCGAAGAATTTCATAATGGTGCTACTCCCTAAACTAAAAATATAAATTGATTCAGAAATATTATTATATAACTTTAAAACTATCTGGCATTGATGTTTATCATATTAGAATAATTTTATCTAAAGTCTAAGATACTATTGGGATAATAGTTCTACACTGTTAAAATTTTTTATAAATGTGATTTGCCAATAATGGAATATTTTCGGTTTTTGGGAAAAGGGAGAAAAAAATGACGAATGACGGATCTAAAGAGACTAAAACAAAAGGAGCTTATAAGGCGGGAGATGGATCATACTTTTTTGATGTTGAGAGTTTAAAGGGTTTAAAAGCCGGACCAGATTATGCTCCTACTTTTGGTCCAGTTATAGAAGGCGAGTTAACTCAGGTAGGAATAATGACAATTCCTGCTGGTGAGTCATCTGATCCTCATACGCATCCTAACGAACAGTGGATTTATCAGCTGAAAGGGCGTGCAAAGATGATCATAGATGGACAAGAGCACGAAGTTGTTCCTGGGGATTTAGTGTTTATACCGGCGAATGCTGTTCATACAGCGGAAATTTTACCTGGTGAAGATGCTCATTTTTTTACATGTAAAGATCTGCGTCACGGAATTGCTGGAACTCCTGTGGGAGAGGCTAGAAATTAGACTTACTAAGTTGTGAGGGGTATTGATGTCAAACAAGAAAAAGGCCACAAAAACTGAAGGCGCTTATAAAGCTGGAAATGGCAGCTATTTTTTTGATGTAGATAAATTATCATACGTTAATGCGGGTAAAAATTATGCTGATACGTACGGGTCTGTTGTTGAAGGAGAACTTACTCAAGTCGGCATTATGACCATACCAGCAGGAATGTCTTCGGACCCCCATACACATCCAAATGAACAATGGATTTATTTACTTAAGGGTCGGATCCTTGCTGTTATTGATGGTCAAAAGCGAGAGGTTTTGCCAGGAGAGCTCCTTTTTATACCTGCTAATGTAGTCCACAATGTGGATGTCTTGCCTGAGGCAGATGCTCATTTCTTTACCTGTAAGGATATGAGACATGGTATTGCTGGAACTCCTGTTGGAGCAGAAAGAAGAGTACCAGAAAGTGATTGTTAAATGATAGAAACTGTTGCCGTTATTGGAGCTGGGACAATAGGTTCTTCTTGGGTGAGTTATTTTTTATCACGAGGCTGTAAAGTAAAGGTTTGGGATCCTGCAGATTCTTTTGAAAAGAGAACAAAGAGCTTTATAACTAGTGTTTGGCCTATTCTTGAGACGATAGGTTTATCCAAAAATGCTGATATTAATCAGGTATTATTCTGTAGCTATATGGAAGATGCACTTTGTGGTGCGTCATTTGTTCAAGAAAATGCTCCTGAAGACGCAAAGATAAAAAGCTCTCTGATAGCTGATATGGACTATTTGTTGCCCAGAGAAATAGTGATTTCCTCAAGTTCAACGGCTCTAACAGTAACAGAATTTCAAGGAGAAACGAATTTTCCTGAACGAGTTGTTCTAGGGCATCCATTTAATCCACCTCACTTAATGCCTCTAGTTGAAGTTGGAGGAGGTAAAAAGACTGCTAACTGGGCAGTAGATAGAGCTATGGAATTCTATGAATCAGTGGGTAAAACCCCTATAAGGCTAAAGGCTGAAATACCAGGCCACTTAGCTAATCGACTTCAAGCTGCTGTTTATCGAGAAGCCGTTCATTTGGTCGCCGAGGGTTATGCAACTGTTTCTGATATAGATAAAGCGATGGCAAATGGGCCTGGTTTGCGTTGGTCGTTTATGGGTCCTCATATGACTTACCACTTGGGAGGAGGGGCAGGAGGTATTTCCCAATATTTTGATAGCTTAGGCGCTAGTCAGGAAAGCCGATGGTCGTCTTTGGGAAAACCAAAGCTGACCGATGAGGTAAAAGAAAAGATAATTAAGGGTGTGAGGTCAGAAGCGGCAGGAAGAACAATTGATGAGCTCTCAAAAGCTCGGGATGAAGTACTGGTGAATATCTTAAAAGCGATAAATAAAGGTTCAATCTGAATTCTTTCACTTGGACTATCGTGAAAATATAGAAAACAGGAGATGAAAGTGAGCAGTGAGGATACTAAAAAGACTCTATTATTTTCGCCCGTAAAAGTGGGTAAACTAACTCTAAAAAATAGGGTCATTATATCTCCTATGTGTCAATATTCGGCAGATAGAGGGCTACCAAATAACTGGCATACTGTTCACCTTGGTCAATATGCTATTGGTGGTGCGAGCCTTGTGTTTTGTGAGGCTGCAGCTGTCGAGGAACGTGGAAGAATCACGCATGGTGATTTGGGTATCTGGTCTTCTGAGCATGCTGACGCCCTTAAACCAATAGTATCTTTTATCTCTTCAAATGGGGCTGTTCCAGGGATACAAATTGCACACGCAGGACGTAAAGCAAGCATGCAACGACCTTGGTTTGGAAACGGTCCTTTAAATGAAGCTGATAAAGCGAGAGGAGAGATTCCATGGGATATTGTTGCACCAACTGCTGAACCAGTAAACTCAGAATCTCTCATGCCTCATGAATTATCTATTAATGAAATTGTATCAGTTCAAGAAGCTTTTGCGGCCGCGGCTGGTTACAGTGATGAAGCAGGATTTGAAGTTTTAGAATTACACTCAGCGCATGGCTATCTTTCACATACTTTTCTTTCTCCGATTTCAAATCATCGAAATGATGCATACGGCGGGGATTTAGATGGCAGAATGAGATTTACACTGGAAACAGTGGAAAAAATACGTGCGATTTGGCCCTCACATAAGCCTTTCTTTGTTCGAATATCGGCTATTGATGGAATAGATAATGGGTGGGATCTAGATGATTCCATTGTTCTTGCAAATGAGATGAAGGCCCGGGGCGTTGACGTCGTTGATTGTTCCTCTGGGGGCATAGCTGGTGTTGTAACTGCTTCCAGAGAGCCAATAGGGCTTGGTTTTCGTCTCCCGTTTTCTGAACGCATAAGAGAAGAAGCTGATATTACTACAATGACACATGGTCTAATTTTAGAAGCTAAGCAAGCGGAAGAAATTTTACAATCAAATCAAGCTGACTTAATCGGAATAGCTCGAGAAGTTCTATTTAACCCTTATTGGCCAAGACATGCAGCCTATGAACTAGGAGTTGACCCTGAATTTAATGATTGGCCAGAACAATATGGTTGGTGGTTAACACGCCGTGAAAGTCACTTGAAGAAAATTGGCCAACGCTAGCCTTTATCAGCTAAATAAGAATATAACTGAAATAGGGATACCAAATGCCTTCTCCAATACGCTTTTACTTTGATTTTGTATCTGCTTATTCCTACATTGCAATGAATAGAATAGATAAGGTGGCCGCTCGTTATGGAAGAATTGTTGACTGGAATGTTGTGGAACTTCCAGAAATATTAAGTTATCACAAAGCTACTTCTCCTAGAGATCAACCAGCCAAATTTGCTCATAATCAGAAAGACTTTCCAAGATTATGTAAAATAAATGGTCTGCCTGTTAACTTTCCCCCTGAAGTGCCTCCGTATGGAGCGACACTTCATCGCCTTGCATTCTTAAGATTAAAGAAAAAAAATACAGCCCTAGCCAAACGCTTTGCGTTAGCGGTAGATCATCATTATTTTGGTCTTGGCAAAGAGGTAAGAACAGCAAGACAGTTACGCTCCGCCTGTAAGCTTTTTGACTTAGATATTAGTGTTAGAGAAATTAAGGCTGCGGAGAATGACAAACTAGCTCATAAGGCGCTTAAAAGAAGCTTTAATCAGGCCATTGGTGATGGCATGTTTGGTGCTCCTTTCATGGTTTGTGATGGTCACACATATTGGGGGGCAGATCGATTAGATCACCTTGAATATGACTTAAAAAGAAAAATAAAAGTACCAAAGGGGTATAAACCTTTTCCTCTGTTAAGTAATTTTACCGAAAGAAACGGCCCTCTATTTCATCGAGTAAGAAACGGGGTAATTACTTTTGGTTTCAGGGTTGACGCACGTCACTTAAATCCTCGAGAAGTGGTCCATGGAGGGTGGCTTACTAGTTTTGTTGATGTAGCGATGGCAAAGACTGCCATGTTTCAGATTGGTCGTGATGGGGTGGCACCAACGATTCACCTAGAAACTGATTTCATAGGCCCAATAAAAGCGGGCCAGTGGGTTGAGTGCCAGGCTAATCTGGTTAATCGAACTACATCTATGAATTTTGTCGAAGGCGTAGTGAGTGCAGATGGAACTCCCGTTGCCCGCTGTTCAGCTATTTTTAAAGTTCCCTACAACTTAAGGAAACAATAATAGTTCTAGTATTATTGTCGTTTGACTTTACTGAAAGCTGATGGGTGATATGACTAATAGGTTTATTAATGGGAGTTGGCGCACTCGTTTGGTTTTTATATCAATTATGACCCCCTTTTTGGGTTTGGCATTTATACTAAGCCAGTTTCTACGTTCGTCTCCTGCGGTAATAGCTCCAAATTTACGGAGCGAGCTAGGGTTATCCGTGACTGAGCTAAGCAGCATGCCTGCAGCTCTATTCTTGGGTTCAGCCTTAATGCAGCTTCCTGTTGGTATTCTTCTTGATCGTTTTGGTCCTCGTAAGACTATTACTGGTTTTTTATTGATTACGTTTATTGGAATCTTAGGCGTTTCCTATTCTTATAGCGCTATAGGATTGATTTTAACATTATTTATTACCGGATGCGGAATAGCTCCAGTCTATATGGGGCTAATTGTTATATTATCGCGTTGGGTACCAAGAGACAGGTTAGCAGCTGCGAGCTCAATTGCTGTGGCAATTAGTGGTGTGGGCTTATTATTATCAGCTACTCCATTTGCTTGGGCTAGTTCTCTAATCGGTTGGAGAGAAACTCTCAAACTTATTGGTTTTGGTGTTGCTATTTTATCTTGTGTAATCTGGTTAGTAGTTCGTGACCGCCCTCCTGGATCAACCCTCCCTGATAAAAAACCAACCTCTTTGAGAGAAACCGCACGTGGGCTTATTAAAGTTTTATCAGATACCAGGCTTTATGGCCTTGCCGCTGTTGCATCTGTGTCGGTAGGCTCTTTCTTGTCTACACGGGCTCTCTGGACGGGCCCCTATCTCAACGATGTATTTGGTCTAGATCTTATTGATAGAGGTAATGTTATTTTTGTTCTATCGACCGCTTGGCTATTTTCAGCACTAATTTATGGTCCACTTGATCGACTTTTTGATACAAGACGAGGAGTAGTTACAGTTGGCGCTATAATAATGGCATTATCATTCGTCCTATTGTCAGTTAACAGAAGTGAATCGATTATTGTGGTTACTGGACTTTTTGTATTGCTGGGCCTATCTGCATCATTTTCAGGTTTAATTTTTGCTCATGCTCGTGCTTTATTCCCTGATACCTATACAGGTAGGGCTGTTACCGCTATTAACTTATTTATTTGGACTGGTGTTTTTTTCGTACAGGTAATTACAGGAGAGATCGTTAGTTTTTTTCCCACTGATGAATTAGGTAGAAGCCCTCAGATTGCTTATCAAACAATGTTTTCCGTTCTTGCTATTAGTTTATTTATCGCTGTATTAATTTATCGAAGGACAGAAGATATTCCTCCATCAAAGGACATTGATATTTAACAATTAGTTTTCTAGACCCGACCTAAGGCTTATATCATTAAATTGAATTTGTACGTGCTGTCCTCTTAGGTTTTCTGGTGCTTCTCGAGCCAACCAAGAAATCACCTTTGCAGGTCTTTCAGGCGATTGACCATTACTATCGGTTAATGCTGCCTGTCGAAATTCGTCATTCGAATAAATTTCGCGCACCATATCTGTGTCGGTAAACCCAGGAGAAAACGCAAATATTTTTACATTAGTTTTCTTTAAATCAAAATGTAGGCACTGTGTCATTGATAAAAGGGCTGCCTTTGACGAACAGTAAGCAGCATAAAATTTATCGGGGATAAAAGCCCGGGCACTGGTAAGGTTTATAATTATGCCAGAATCATTTGTGAGCATAGAAGGCAGTGAGGCGTAAATCATATTATAGGGGCCCATGACATTAATTTTCTGTACATTGAGAAATTCCCTGGGAGTAATATCTTTAACACTTCCCATTTTTCCGGTCCCAGCATTGTTTATAAGAACATCTATGCGTCCGTGTCTCTGAACAATATCTTCAACAAACTTATTTACCTGTGAAGGATCTGATACGTCGAATCCGTGGCTTTCTGATTCAGCACCGATGGTTTTAACATCAGTAAGGGTTTTTTCATTTGCTGCTTTTGTTCGTGCGCATAATATTAATATAGGTTTTTCTTCTGCTAGTGACCGCGCTGTTGCTGCTCCTATGCCACGACTAGCACCTGTTAGAACAACAACTTTATCTTTTAAATTTGTCATTCAGGCCCCCATTTTTAGTTGATTGATTTTTTATATTATAGCAAAAAAAACGCCCGAAATATTCGGGCGTTTTTAGATAATACTAAACGATAAATTAATTTCGGTTTCCAAACAAACGCAGTAGTAAAAGGAAAAGGTTAATAAAGTCTAGATATAAGGAGAGGGCTCCCATGATGGCTTTTTTACCAGCAATCTCAGAATCATCTAAGGAGTTATACATTTGTTTTATTTTCTGCGTATCGTGTGCGGTAAGTCCCACAAAAATAAGAACGCCAAGTACAGAAACGACAAATTGTACCATTGTCGATCCAATGAAGATGTTGACTATACTGGCTATAATAATGCCAAAAAGACCCATCATTAAGAATGAACCCATTCCAGTTAGATCTCGTTTTGTTGTATAGCCGTATAGGCTCATGGCCGCGAATGTTGCGGCTGTTATAAAGAAAACACGCGCAATACTTTCACCTGTATAAATTATGAATATGTTGCTAAGAGAAAGCCCCATTACCCCAGCAAATAGCCAAAAGAGGATCTGTCCAGTCGATGCTTTCATACGGCTGATACCAAAAGACAAAGCCAAAACAAAGGCCAAAGGGGATAATATAGCTATCCAACCTAATGTGGTCGTAGATAGATATCCTTGAGGAGTTTGAACGTAGAAGAGGCTAAGAAGAGCCGGTGTGGAAGCAACAAAATAGGCGATTACACCCGTAAGTGCTAAGCCGGTTACCATATAGTTATAAACCCTCAGCATATGTGAGCGTAGACCCTCATCTATTAGTTGATCGGTTCCCGCTTTTCCTGACACAACGCCGTGATTAAACTGGTCTGACATATTTCCCTCTTTAATAAAGTTTTAGTCCTTAATAAGGATTTTTATAACTCGAATATGGTGATTTTTTATTACAAAATCAACAGTTTAGAATTTCTAAAGGTATCGCTTTGTCAAATTACTTCGTAAAAATAATAAGATTTTAGTTTTTACCTTTAAAAATAAAGTAAATTGCTAAAAATTGCGAAATACAACTAATTAATATTACTAAGAGTGCTGAATGTGCAGATGAAAGCACGGGTGCGAATGATAAAACCAGACTAATAACTATAATGCCACGAAGATATAAATAATGGTTTGAAGAAGAAAAAGTTCGCGAATTATAATAAAGTGATAAAAAAAACACAAAAATATAAACTATGATGCTAGCTGCTGATACAAAAAAATAGAGTTTTTCCAAAATAGACAGTAATGAGAACGTCGATACAAATATTGTTATTTCGCTTAAATAATTTAGCCATTTGCTAAACCCTCCCGAAGCGCCGATTTTTTTACTTATCCAGCAATCAAATAATAGTGTGCCTATAGCAATTACACCAATTAAAGTAATGCTCCACAACATTAGGTCCGATACAGGAGTCAATTTTTCAAATGCAAGTCCGCCTAGTAAGCAAACAATACTAAGGTGGACGATAGTTAATCTAGTGCCTAGTGGAGTCGCTAAACTGAGTTGTTTAGAAATTAAAGCAGCGCTCAAAATCAGAAAGAATAAGAGACCCAAACTTATCACCGGGGGTTTGAAACCAAGATGAAAGGCACTAGAGAATAGGCTGGCAATAACTATTGTCGTAAAAATACAAATAGGTAAGTAGGCCAGTGAAAGGGAAAAAGATTTGTTACCCTGTCCGATCTTCATTATGGTGATTCCATTCCAAGTCTTTATAATTACTAGTTAGGAACTCTAATCCTTTACCTCTAAAACCAGGCTTAAAGGTGATATATTTATTTAGTAAGCACTTTTTAGTAAGTAGGTGGTGGAGATGAGCGGGATCGAACCGCCGACCTTCTGATTGCGAACCAGACGCTCTCCCAACTGAGCTACATCCCCGGAGCTAGTGATGGGTGATTCCATTTTATCAATCTATAGTTTATGAATATGTTGCTCGATATCATCACTGTCAAGCGATTCAGGGTTTTCCTAGAAAAGTGAATAAAAGTTAAAAGAATATTGTAATTAAAGGGATACGTTACTAGACAGCTATAGCAACAAATGTCTAATGTCCTAGATAATACTTTATATTTTCTCTAACAATAATAATGTAAATGGTGCTGAAATGCTGGCAGTTTGGCAACTTATCGATACAATAATCGCATATTATTCTTTTGCGGTGGTTCTCTCAGTAGCATTAATTTGGCTGGTGCAACTCAAGGTTGTGAACACCTCTAATCAGTTTATTTATATGCTTGGGAATTTTCTTTTTCGTATTACTGAACCCCTATTAAAGCGTATTAGGTTAGTTGTTCCAACTATAGGTGGAATAGATTTATCCCCATTTATTTTGCTTTTGGCGCTCTTTTTTGTCCGCTCTCTGATTCAAAATAATTTTATGTATTAAAGATTCCATTTCAATCTTTGGGCCTCTACAAACGTATCGTATTTAATGTTCAAAGAGATTGATGATAAAGGGAATTAAGGGATGAGTAATTTGAATATTGGACCTGATAGTAAGGTAATTGATGGTAAGGCTTTTGCTGAGTCATTAAGAGAACGGGTTGCAAATAAGGTTAAAATGATTAAAGCGGATCATGGGTTAATTCCTGGATTAGCTGTTGTTTTAGTTGGCGAAGATCCGGCAAGCCAAATATATGTGCGTAATAAAGGGCAAGCAGCGGAAAAGGCAGGAATAAGAGCAAAAGACTATCGGCTCTCAAAATCATCTTCAGAAGAAAATCTATTGTCTTTGGTTTCTGAGTTGAATGCTGATCCGCTCATACATGGAATTCTTGTTCAATTGCCCCTGCCTAGACAAATAGATCCATCCACAATTATAGGAGCGATAGACCCTGTTAAAGATGTAGATGGTTTTCACGAAATAAATACTGGCCGTTTATCTATTGGGAAAATTACTGGTTCTAATCACGCAATGATACCTTGTACCCCATTGGGGTGTCGGATGTTGTTAGAATCTAGATTAGGTGATTTAGCTGGCCTTGAGGCGGTTGTTCTTGGACGGTCGAATATTGTCGGCAAACCAATGGCACAGTTACTTATTAATGCAAGCTGCACTGTGACAGTAGCTCATTCCAAAACAAAAGATCTTAAAAAAATTTGTCGTCGGGCTGATATATTAGTAGCTGCGGTAGGACGCCCAAAGATGGTCCAATTCGACTGGATTAAACCAGGAGCAACAGTTATTGACGTAGGTATAAACCGCATACCTGCTTCAACAAATGAAAACCCTAACAAAACTGAGCTTGTTGGAGATGTCGACTTCGAATCAGTAATTGATATCGTTGGGGGTATTACTCCCGTACCCGGAGGAGTCGGGCCGATCACTATTGCTTGTTTATTAGCCAATACAGTTGTTGCGGCATGCTCTCAAAATGGCTTCGAAATTCCAAATTGGAATTAGAATAAAACTACTCTTTCTCTCTTAAAGAGTTTCCAAGCCTTAAACGTAAAGCCTGCAGTTTAATAAAGCCTTCCGCATCGCGTTGATCATAGACCTGGTCATCCTCAAAGGTTACGTGATCAATTGAGTATAAGCTATTTGGAGACTTTCGGCCGACCACCTGAACGTTTCCTTTATATAATTTAAGCCTTACCGTACCGGAAACAAATTGTTGACTATTATCAATAAGTGATTGAATCATTTCTCGTTCAGGAGAAAACCAAAACCCATTATAGATTAGCTTAGCATATTTAGGCATTAGCTCGTCTTTAAGATGCATTGCTTCACGGTCTAGGGTAATAGACTCAATGCCTCTATGAGCCGCATGTAATATAGTTCCTCCAGGAGTTTCATATATTCCTCTAGATTTCATTCCCACAAATCGATTTTCAACTAGGTCAAGTCTCCCTATTCCATTAGCGCCCCCGATATCATTTAGCTCAGTAAGAAGTTGAGCAGCTGAGAAAGCCTTATTATTGATTCTAATAGGATCCCCCTGTTCAAAGTCGATTTCTATATACTGAGGTTTATCTGGTGCATTCTCAGGAGAAACAGTTCGTGAAAATACGTGCTCTTCTGCCTCTAACCATGGATCTTCTAGTGCCTTTCCCTCAGCTGAAATATGTAAAAGGTTGGCGTCTACTGAAAATGGAGCTTCCCCTTTTTTATCCTTGGGAATTGAAATCTGGTGATTTTGAGCAAATTCTATCAGTTTTGTCCTCGATTTTAAGTCCCATTCACGCCAGGGCGCGATTATTTTAATGTCTGGGTTGAGTGCGTAGTAACCAACTTCAAAACGAACCTGATCATTTCCTTTGCCTGTAGCCCCATGGGAGACCGCGTCGGCTCCCGTTAGTTCAGCTATCTCAATCTGCCTTTTTGCTATTAGAGGGCGCGCTATTGAAGTTCCTAAAAGGTAGAGACCCTCGTATAGAGCGTTGGCTCTCATCATCGGAAACACATAATCACTTACGAACTCTTCTCGTAAGTCTTCTATATAAATTTCTTTTACTCCAAGAGCTCTGGCTTTTTCTCGAGCGGGCTCAATCTCATCACCCTGGCCTATGTCAGCAGTAAAAGTAACCACTTCACAAGCGTAAGTTTCTTGCAGCCATTTTAAGATGACAGAAGTATCTAAGCCTCCAGAATAAGCAAGAACAATTTTTTTTATTTTGTTTTCCATGACTATCTAATAAATAACGGTTTATCGAATGAGTATAACTTTGCTTTCGTACTAGGCAAGCGTACCGAATACATAATTTATGTGTTTATCTACTTTTTAGGAACACGCTTACTTTCTGATTTTAGTTGACCACAGGCTGCCATTATGTCTTCCCCACGGGGGGTACGAACGGGAGAAGGATAGCCAGCATTGCGTATTATAGCAGCAAATTTTTCTATCGATTCTTCACTTGACCTTTCATATGGTGAATTAGGCCAAGGGTTAAAGGGAATCAAATTAACCTTTGCTGGTATTCCGGATATTAAACGGACCAATTCATGTGCGTCTCCAGGGCTATCATTCACGCCTTTAAGCATCACGTACTCAAAAGTAATTCTTCGTGAGTTTCTTGAGCCGGGATAGTCTCGGCAGGCCGAGATGAGTTCGGACAGTGGATATTTTTTATTTATAGGCACTATCTCATTTCTGAGGTCATCTCGAACAGCGTGTAAAGATACTGCAAGACCAACCCCAAGTTCTTCTCCACACCGGCGGATCAATGGCACTACTCCAGCAGTAGATAGAGTGATTCTTCTGCGAGATATGGAAATACCTTGCCCATCCATTATAATTTTTAAAGCTGCTGAGACATTATCAAAGTTGTACAAAGGTTCACCCATTCCCATCATTACAATGTTAGAAAGCTGACGATCGTAAATACTTTTTCGTTCCTCAGAAGGCCACTCATTTAGAAAGTCTCGTGCAACCATAATCTGTTCAAGAATCTCTCCTGGATAAAGATTCCGCACTAATCTTTGGGTTCCCGTATAACAAAACTTACAATTTAAGGTACATCCAATTTGACTTGAAATACAGAGAGTGCCCCTATCACTCTCTGGGATGTGAACGGTTTCAACTTCATTCCCGTCAGTTAATTTGATTAGCCATTTGTGAGTTCCGTCTGTTGAATCCAAACTTTTAGAAATAGCCGGTCTTGAAATGATGTAGCGTTTAGCCAGTTCTGAGCGAAGGGTTTTGGCTATATTTGTCATGCTTTCAAAATCGGTAACTCCTCGATTATAAACCCATTTATAGAGTTGGTTCGCACGAAAGGGTGGTTCCCCAATTTCCGTCATTTCGGTTTCCATCTGTCGTAAATTCATCCCTATAAGGTTTATAGGTTTTTCACCGAAAAAATTGACAGATGGATTTTTATTTGTTGGGTCTGCTAATGTCATAGCACTCAAAATATTGGTTTGTATCTCGGCAGTTTACTACAATTTTTAAATAGTAACTATTTTCTTCCGCAAGCTTTATTCATTGCACGATGAGCAGCTGTAACGCCTTTAAGCGAATAGCTGTCTGTTGTCGGGTTATTCCGACTTGATGTACCTTTTATTGTTAGGCGCATCCCTTTGCGCATGGCTTTCACTATGCTCGCATCATCTTTTCCTAGAGCCCAGGCGTTTCCGCCTCGCGTAAAGAGAGTCCATCCAGATGAGCCTACTTTCAGTTTAACTTCAGACTTTTTTTTGTAGGTATAGCCGGCGTCGACTTGAACTACATCAAATTCTTTTGTCGATGGACGATGCCATACCATAAGGAAGATATCTCCCCTTCTGGAACGAAGGCTTGCTTTTTTAGGTTTAGAAACAATGTAACAAAAGCGATCCTTCTTGTCTCCTCGAACATAAGTTTGCCAGTCACTAAATTTACCAATAACTTTGGCTTCGTTTGATAAGGCTGGTGAGGAGGCAATAAATAGAGAAATTACCACAACAAGTATTACTAAATGAGCATCCATGAAAGAGTAAAGTTTTTGCATACCATTGTCCTATCAAAAGAAACCGATACGTGTAAAGACGAAGTGTGAATCATTTTTTGAGAACAACATTATTATTTATGCTTGATAAAACTATTTTTTGCGTCTTATAACAGGATCACCGAATTCATGAAGTGGCAAAACCTCTGTTGGCCCTCCAGTCCTGACGGGCCGAGGTGCATGACGGCCCAAAGTTATAGTTCTATCATACATAATAATTGCTGCGGCTACTGAGACATTAAGACAGAATTTGGTTGGGATCTTAACTGTATGATCACAAACAGATAGTATCTCGTCAGATAGACTACCACGTTCCGGCCCTAAAATGTAGGCGCATTGAGAAGGATGACGAAAGCTTGGTAGAGCATCTGCTTCATCGATAAATTCAACCCCAACCAGCTTACAATTTTTTGGTAATCGTAAACTAGTTGCGTTATCAAACTCATACAAAGGTATATTTTCTTGAGACTTAGATGTGTCGGATTTCCAAATATCCGTCTTGGTATATATGGCGCCTACTGTAAAGGCAAAGCTTGCTCCAAATGCATGGGCGGTACGCATTATTGCTCCCACATTCATCGCTTTAGAGATGCCTTCAACGCCTATACCAAAAAATCCGCGATTATTGATCATAATATTCAAGAAACTTGCACATGCAGCACACACAAGGCAAGCTGAGAAGGGCATTGATTAGTTAAGAAAGGTCATTAAATGCGAGCTATTTTATGTAACGAGTGGGGAGATCCCGACACTCTCATTCTAGGAGAAAGTGATTTACCAGAACCGGGACTAGGTGAGGTAAAAATTAGAGTCCGTGCGGCTGGCGTTAATTATGCTGATTTAGTCCTTATACGTGGCCAATATCAAGAAAAACCAGATTTTCCCTTCTCGCCGGGTCTTGAGGGAGCTGGAGAAGTTCTAGAAATTGGCGAAGGAGTTACCAATTTATCAGTAGGTGATAAGGTCATGGCAGTAACAAGTAAAGGCGCTTTTGCTGAGGAGGCTATTGTACCATCAAACAGTATATTTTCTATTCCTGAAGGAATGGATTATTTTGATGCAGCTGTTTTTCCTGTTGCATATGGGACTTCGCACTTGGCTCTTAAAGAGCGAGGAAACCTTAAGCCTGAGGAAACACTTTTGGTTTTAGGGGCGGCTGGAGGAGTTGGCCTAACGGCCATTGAATGTGGAAAAGCCATAGGCGCTAAGGTAATCGCGGCTGCCTCTACCAATGAAAAACTCAATTTGGCTAAGTCTTACGGTGCGGATCATGTGATTAACTATTTAACTGAAGATTTGCGGTCAGTTGTACGAGAAGTCACAGGTGGCAAGGGGGTTGATATGGTGTATGACCCAGTTGGAGGAGACTTTTCGTTCAAAGCTATGAGATCTCTGGCCCAACAGGGTCGATATTTGATTATTGGTTTTGCAGCTGGTGATATTCCCAGCTTTCCAGCAAATTATCTGCTCATAAAAAATATTAGTGTAATAGGTATTTTCTGGGGATGGTATAGGTTAAATCAAACAGAAACATTTCGAAAATCATTTTCTGAGTTATGTAAGTGGTATAGAGAAGGTCTGGTTTCTCCTCACGTTTCGCAAAAATTCTCCTTATCTGAAGTGCCCGAGGCTTTATCAGTTCTTGAGACTCGAAAAGCTATGGGGCGTCTAGTTATAGATATTGATAGTTAATATAAATTATGAATAACAGAACCAAGATTGATAAATTGGTCGAGCTTCAATATGAAAGCTACCCTTATCCTGAAAGAGACCCGCTAGACGAAAAAAGACGTTTGGTTACGGGATCGCCCAGTAATTTAGCAGAGGTTAACCATTATATATTTGGTGGCAAAATGGACCTGTCTAAACCATTATCTGTTCTAGTCGCAGGTGGTGGCACAGGGGATGGGGCAATCCAAATGGCCCAGCAAATGACAGATTTATCAGTTCCTGGTCAGGTTATGCATTTGGATTTAAGTGAGAGTAGTCAAAAAATTGCGCGTAAACGAGCAAGCGTTAGGGGTTTAAAAAACATTTACTTTGAGAGGGGATCGATTCTTGATGTTAAAAAAATATTACCGGGTCCATGGGACTATATAGACTGCTGTGGTGTTTTACACCATTTAGATGATCCGCAACTTGGGCTTAATACATTGGTAGAGGTTCTCGCTCCAAATGGAGGTATAGGTGCAATGGTTTACGGGGAATTAGGCCGTTTTGGAGTTTATCATATTCAAGAAATGATGAGGGTCATAGCACCTTTTGGAGAAGAAGAAGCATTACGTGTGTTGCTTACAAAAAAGCTAATTAAAAATTTACCAGAAACCTCGTGGCTAAACCGTAATGGTCAGATCCAAGATCATCTTGAGGGAGGCGATCCTGGCATATATGATTTATTTCTTCACGCACGTGATAGAGCCTATACGGTTAAACAAATCGAAAGCTTAATACTAGAAGCTAAATTAAGGTTAGTCACTTTCATAGAACCATATAGATATGATCCTTTAATTTTAATAAAAGAACCTCAGCTTAAGAAAATAATAAATAAACTTGATTATATGGAACGTGCTTCTTTTGCAGAACAACTACTTGGAAACTTCAAAAAACACATTTTTTATTTGGTGAAGAAAACTAATCAAGTGGGTAAGCCGACGCTTGATGATGCTAGCACAATTCCTGTGCTTGTTGGCGTCGACACTTTAGAGGCAGCAAAACAGACTCCCGGAGGGGGCGTCATCAGTGTTATTAATGAGGGTCATAAAATAGATATGTCTGTTCCCCCATTGGCAAAGGCTATTATTGAACTCTGCGATGGTAATAGGGATTTAGATGAGATTTATTCAGTTATTTGTAAAAGAAGATCAGATCTTCAGTGGCGTGATTTCAAAAACCAGTTTGATCGTCTTTTTCGTGTGATGAACAGCATAAACCGAATGGTATTGAGAAATATTAAAGCTTGATTTCCCTATAATGTTTTTTGGGGTTCTTTCTTTACTGCTAATATCATACCTATAGTGGCAATTGACACACCTGCCCAGGAAAGTATTGAAGGGTTTTCATTAAGTATAAAGACGCCCAGCACAACAGCTATTGCTGGACCGCCTGCTAGCAAGGTTGCCACGGTTGTCGCTCCAATAGATCGCGTAGCTCGAGTTAGAAGCATTATAACAATAAAACTAGAGATAACTCCTTGAAACCCACCTTGTAAAGCAATGTCAGACCAGGGGGGAAAATTATTAAAATCCATAATTTTTGAGGGTAGAAATAGTAACCAGATTGGTAAATAAATAACACCGCTAATCACAGGAACCGCGACTATAGTTTGAATAACCTCTGGCTTCCATTTATCTAATGCCGTCAAATAAAGTGAAAATAGTGCCCCAGCGGCAATTAGTAAAAGATCGCCTAAAAATAGAGAGTATGAGGCGCTAGATAGAATACTATCACCACCAATACACAAGCCCCCAAAAATGATTATAAACATTGCAAGAAAACGTTTTTTACTAAGTCTCTCGCTCAAAAAAAGAAGTGCAAATATAGCTGTAAATATTGGAATACTGCCGTTAGTTAATACTCCAGCATGTGCAATAGGGGCTAAACTCATTCCTAAAAATGATGTAAGGGCAAAAGGTGCTCCAACTCCTATCGAAAAAATTGTAGCACGTTTTAAACTTAATCCACTTAATCCACGAGTTAGTATAATAGGAAGTACTATTAAACTAGCAACACCCAATCTTAGTGCTGTTATATCATAAGCGTTAAGAGAAGTGATAACACCAAAACGAGAAATTACTATCCATGCGCCCCATATGAATGGAACGGATAAACCGAAGATTAATCCAACTAAATATTCTGATTTAATATTATTCACTGCTATTCTGATCTAATATTTTTTATTAGATTTTGAAACATCCGAAATAGAATTTTTTAACAGATTAGGCCCTAAAGTTACCAAAATACCAAGAGTTACAATTACAACTCCTAATATGCTGAGCAAACTAGGTATTTCGCCTAGCAAGGGAATTGCTAAAAGAAGCGCTAAGGAAGGAGCTCCAGACATAATTGCTGCTTGGCGCGTCGATCCGATTGTTCGGGCGGCGTAGGCTATCATAAAACCCGCCACGAAGGCGGCCACTATTCCCTGATAAATTCCTTGTAATAAGATTTCTTCAAGCGGAGCCCCTGTTATATTTGAAGGCAAGAAAAGCCACCAGATGGGTAAGTAAATTAACGAGTTTAGACCCATTACAGCAACAAGAGACTGAAGTGCACCGATTTTCCAGCCTCTGACTGCAGTTAGAAACGCAGAGTTAAAGGCAGCAGCTCCGAGAAATAATAGATGTCCTTTCCATTGACCTGGAGCACCAAATTCTAATGCATCCCAACCAGTTGCCGCGACACCTACAACAATTAAAGATATGCCTGCAATACGCCAGTGCCCAATGCCCTCTCCAAAAATAAACCAAGTGAAAATTGCAGCAAAAATTGGCATGGTACCATTCACAATTATTCCACCATCAGCAACTGGTGCGAAAATGAATCCACCCAATAGAAACAGAGCGAAAATCGCCCCACCAATAATTGCCAAAACAAATGCGCGATACCAGGTAAGGTTTATCCAAGAAACCTTATATATGAAAGGAAGAACACATAAGGCGGCTACCCCAAACCTTAAAGCAGCCACGTCATATATCGTTAGTGAACTAATTGCCCCAATTCGAGATACGACTAAAGTACCAGAAAATATGAAGAGGACTAATAATCCAGCTACTAGTCCCAAAAACGATTCATTACGAATTGAGGCAGTCATTTTTTAATACCGCACGGTCGTCATCTTTATAAAGACCGTTTGCTTAGACAATATCGACTAAATGAGAGTCATTGAACGAATTCTGCCTCAGTACGATCACGAATTTCATCAAGTGAAGTATTTGGAGCCAATTCTGAAAGATATAGTTGCCCGCCTTTAATTTCGAACAGTCCTAGATCTGTTATTACTGTATCAACAACACCGGCTCCTGTTAGAGGTAAATCGCATTCTTTTAGAAGCTTTGGCGAACCATCTTTGGCATTATGATCCATTAAAACTATCACTCGTCGAACGCCTGCAACTAAATCCATAGCTCCGCCCATACCTTTAACCATTTTCCCGGGTATCATCCAGTTAGCTAAATCGCCATTCTGTGCCACCTGAAGCGCTCCGAGTATAGATAGGTCAATATGTCCTCCGCGTATCATAGCAAATGAGGTGGCACTATCGAAATAAACTGACTCTGGTAGTTCAGTGATGGTTTGTTTTCCCGCGTTTATTAGGTCAGCGTCAACTTCATTGTCTAAGGGAAAGGGACCCATACCAAGCATTCCATTTTCCGATTGAAAAGTTACGGTCATACTTTCGGGGATGTAGTTAGCGACAAGGGTTGGCATACCTATCCCTAAATTAACGTAAAACCCATCTTCAAGTTCTAGTGCTGCTCTTTCGCACATTTGATCCCTAGTCCATGCCATTAAATGTCTCCTTAATTTGCGCCTCAATCTTAATTAAGTTTCTCTAATTGTACGTCGTTCTATTCTTTTTTCAAAATTTTGACCCTCGAAAATCCGATCAACGTAAATTCCTGGTAAGTGTATTTGATCGGGCTCTATTTCTCCTACTTCCATTAATTGTTCGACTTCCACGATACAGACTTTACCAGCGGTTGCCATAGGAGCATTAAAGTTACGAGCCGTTTTTCTAAAAACCAGATTTCCTGCTTTATCTCCCTTCCAGGCAGTTACTATCGCTAAATCTCCAGTCAAGGCGCGTTCCATTAGATAAATTTCTCCATCAAAGTCTCTGGTTTCTTTCCCATCAGCGATTACTGTGCCCACACCTGTCTTGGTATAGAATGCAGGAATGCCTGCACCTCCTGCCCTGCACCTCTCGGCTAAGGTACCTTGTGGGTTAAACTCCAATTCTAAATCTCCGTTTAGAAATTGTTCTTCAAAAAGCTTATTTTCCCCAACATAGGATGAAATCATTTTTTTTATTTGTTTGGTTTGTAGCAATAGCCCTAGACCAAAATCGTCTATACCACAGTTATTGGATGCGACTGTGAGGTTTTGAACACCTGATTCTCTTATGGCAACTATCATGTGTTCGGGGATTCCGCATAAACCGAAGCCTCCTGCAAGAATAGTCATTCCATCAGACAGCAGTCCATCTAATGCTGATTTGGCGTCTGAAAAAACTTTTTTAGATTCACTCATATTATTACCCCGGCAAAACTTTCTTGGGTCTTTAAAATTATGCTATTTTGACTGAGCCAAGAATATTGATCTGATAAACACCTTGCAAGTCTCTATGTCAACTTATTGAGTAAAGTATGAGAATCTATTTCTTTAGTTGGCGCAAATAAATCTTGTTATAAGCAGTGTCCACTTTATCTATAAGCTAAGGTATGGCAGGCATGTTCTAAACGTCTACAATCTTTAATATTATTATTCATGAAATTATACCTTTCCAGTCACCAATTAAAACTTCCAAACTCATTGCGTGGTGCAAGCTATATGGTGCTTTCTGCTTGTTTTTTTGCCATAACTGCTGGCCTTATTCGATTTGCTACTAGTGAAGTCCATCCTTTTGAAGCAGCATTTTTAAGATCCTTTAGTGGTTTTTTATTTATGTTGCCATTGGTCATAGGAACTGGATTGGGAAGTTTTCAAATTAAGCGGCCTAAACTCCACATACTTCGAGGAATAATATCTGGGTTTGGAACGCTTTTATGGTCTAGTGCGCTGGCCCTCTTGCCGGTAGGAGAAGCAGTTGCTCTAAATTTTACAGCTCCATTATTTGCCACCATGATGGCTCCATTTATTTTACATGAAGTTGTTCGTGCCCGTCGTTGGTTGGCATGTGGATTAGGTTTTTTGGGGGTAATAATAATGTTACGACCTGGATTGGAGGTAGTGTCATTGGGTGCTTTACTATCAATAGGCAGCGCGGGGGCTATAGCCTGTAATATGATTATCATAAGAATAATTTCACAACATGACAATGCTCGTATAGTAGTCCTAACATTCACTTTTTTTACTTCTTTAGTTAGTTTTGTTCCTGCAGTTTTTGTCTGGCAAACTCCTTCATGGACTATTCTGGGGGCTCTAGTATTATGTGGTCTTCTGGCTACCCTTGCTCACTTATTGCTTACACGTGCAATGGCTATAGCTGAAATGTCAGCTATAGCCCCTCTTGATTTTGTAAGATTGTTATTCGCGGCGGGGATTGGTTTTATTTGGTTTTCTGAAGTACCTGACTTCTGGTCCGCTATAGGAGCAATAGTTATAGCTGGCTCAGCTGTTTATATAGCTCGTCATGAAGCAAAAGCGGAGAGTGTAAAAAAATAATGAGCAAGACGTGATAAAAAATAAAAACGCTTCTAATGATCTAAATCGTGCAATTTGGGCGGCGTCATATATGGTCTGTGGAGCGGCATCTTTGGCCTTTAACCATAGTCTTGTGCGGACAGTTGCACAGGAATTACATCCTCTCGAAATATCCGCTCTCAGGTTTCTCTGGGCTCTACCACTAATGTTACCATTTATAGTTTCAGGACGCGGCTCCGCTCTTCGTACCAAACGACATGGCCTACATTTTGTTACTGCTCTTCTAACAGTCATTATGACAGTATTTTTCTTTATTGCCCTGTCTAATATGCCTATGGCGGAAGCCACTGCGCTTAATTTTACCGCGCCTTTATTTACTACTATAATCGCGGCATTTTTTCTTAAGGAAAAGGTTAAACTTGCTCGTTGGATGGCGACAGCTATAGGGTTTATAGGTGTTTTAGTTATTTTGCGTCCGGGATTTTTAGACATTAACTTAGTAAGTATTTTCCCCATTATGGGGGCATTTTTGTTAGCTTTCTGGTTCATTTGTGTCAAGAGTCTTAGCTCAACTGAAACAACAACAACAATTACAATTTATCAAACAATGTGGGCTGCCTTAGTTCTTACTATAGTCGCTATTCCTTTATGGACGGTACCTAGTTGGGGTATTCTCATCTATTCTGCCGCAATGGGTTGCTTAGGAACTATGGGTATTGTCTTTACTAGTAAAGCGTTCGCTCTAGCTGAAGCTTCACTTGTTGCACCTTTAGATTATTTGAGGCTGCCTTTTATAGCGCTAATCGCTTTTTTAACCTTCGGGGAAATACCTGATGGTATTTCCATTATTGGTGCTTTAATAATAACTATGAGTGCAATTTACATTGTACGAAAGGCAGCCATAGAAGACTAATTTGAAAATAGTCTGGTGAACCCTGTATGTTAATTTTGGCAGAAACTTGTCGGTTAGAGGTTAATAAATTCTTTTGGGAGGGACTAGATGGACTTTGGTATTTTTAATCTAATGAACAGAAGGGATCGTTCTCAGACGGTTGCATCATTGATCTCTAACACAGTTGAACAAGTTCAAGCAGCCGAAACAGCGGGTTTTAATATTGCTTGGTTTACTGAACACCACTTTTCAAATTATTCACTGCCGCCTTCTCCTTTATTAATGATAGGCCATGTGGCTCCTCAGACACTACGGATTAAACTTGGTACTTCTGTCATATTACCTGCATTGTACCAGCCTCCCCGCCTTCTTGGTGAATTAGCTTTTGCGGATAACCTTTCCGAAGGTCGTCTCATTATTGGTCTCGGAAGTGGTTATCAAGCTCATGAGTTACTAAGATTTGGTACTAGTTTAGAGGAGTCTCGTGAAGCAACTGATGAGTGGGTAAAATTTATTAGTGAAGGACTTGGCCAAGAAAGTTTTGAATTCCACGGAAAATATTTAGATATGCCTAAAACCCCTTTCGCAGCTCCTCCAATACAAAAACCAAGACCTCCAATATGGATTGCCGGTAATAGTCAAAATTCACAGCTCCGTGCAGCACGCGGTACTTTTCCTATATTTGTTTCTGGCTTTGGTGAAAGCAATGAAACATTATTACGTATCCGAGAAGAGGCAGAAGAAACTTGGCTTAGTGAAGGGTTGAGGGCATCTGATATAGAGTTTTGTACTCTTCGTTATTGTATGGTTACTGATGATAAGAATGAAGCGAAAAGCTTTGCGGAAAACGCTCTGTACCAGATTAGGTTGTCTAGATATTTGCGCCGAGGACAGGAAGATATTCCAGATGCTTGGTTGCCGGAAGAACCATTCTCTGGTGAAATGACACCTGAAGAAATTATGTCCTGGAACCCGATCGGGGATCCTGCTGCCGTGGCAGAGTGTTTATCTGATGAGATAAAGAGAGTTGGCACGTGTCATATAGCTCTATATATGACAATGGGTAATACTGATCATGAGGTTGCTATGAAGTCAATTCGTAGATTTGGGGATGAAGTTATACCTCTTATTGAAAAAGAAGTTGGTCCGCTAGCTGGTGTTAATGTGTCCAAGCCCATGCGGGCAGCGGAGTAGTTTTTATATTATTACTTATTCTTTAAGCCGTTATCGTAGAACGTATATTATAAATTGTACTTAGGGAGATTATTATGAATGTGGATGGTTTGGCTGCAGTCATTACTGGTGGGGGATCAGGCATAGGAGCCGAGTGTGCTAGGGTTCTTGCTAAAGAGGGAGCAAAAATAGCTGTCTTGGATTTGAATCTTGAAGGAGCCAAGAATGTCGCGGCAGAGTGTGGGGGTGTAGCTGTTGAGTGTGATGTTACCAGTTCAGAGAGTGCAGTTAGGGCAGTTGGTAAAGCTAAAGAGGCTAATGGTATAGCACAATTGCTGATTAATTGTGCCGGCATTGCCACACCAGGGAGAATAGTTAACCGAAATGGGCCGTTACCGCTGGAAGATTATGAGGCTGTTATTAAAGTAAATTTAATAGGTACCTTTAATATGATTAGATTAATCGCTGCAGACATGCAGTATGCTGATCCTATGGAAGACAATGAACGTGGTTTAATAATTAATACAGCATCAGTGGCGGCTTACGAAGGCCAAATTGGACAAGCAGCTTATTCATCATCCAAGGGAGGAATAGTTGCACTCAATATTGTAGCAGCAAGGGAGCTTGCACGCAGTGGAATCCGTGTAAATACAATTTCACCAGGACTAATTGATACTCCGATGATGGCTGGTTTACCACCGGAAGCTTATGAGAGCCTTTCCAAACAACCGGAGTTTCCTAAGCGGCTTGGAACCCCCAAGGACTATGCGAAGTTAGTATTGCATTTGTGTGAAAATGTTTTGATTAACGGTGAAGTAATTCGCTTAGACGGTGCTCTCAGGATGGCGGCCCGATAGTAAAAGGATGAGATATTAAAATAATCTAGTTGGCAACGAGATGTTTACCTGCATGGGTTTAGTCTCTGTTTAGGCTAAATCGTCCATAAATTCTGCAAGGTCTATATCTAGAACTGTTAGACCATTCGCATCATGAGTTGAGAGCGTTACTGAGACTCTGTTCCATACGTTGAACCACTCTGGATGATGATTGATCTGTTCGGCTTTCAGTGCTACTCGACTCATAAAACCAAAAGCCTCATTAAAGTCTCCAAAAGTAAAAGTTTTGAAAATAGCTTCTCTATCATTGACTTTGGTCCAACCATTCAATTTTTTTAAAGCGTTAGATTGTTCCTCATTGCTTAACTTATCTATCATTTTTTCCTACATTTTGTTAATTAGGCGTATTCTAATCGGATTAGGATAAGCCATATTATTTATTCATCTTCCATTAAGATGTTATCTATTGCTTTGCTTATAAGTTCGTAAGCCTTGCTGTTTTCATGAGAGGCGTTTTTTAATTGTTGAAAGTAAACTAGCGCTAGTCCCATTTCTCCTTTCTTTTGAGCCCTTATACCAGCCATCAAAATTTTCTGTGGGTGAATTATCTCATTAGTGGAGCTAGTTAGGGGTTTGCTAGACAGTTCCGGAGATCCGTAACTGAAATAGAGTGACCAAGTTAGGCAGGAAATAACAAAAGCAGCAATTAATGCTAATACAATATTTTTAATATCAGAAGTTTTTTGTCTCCCCTGATTATTAACTAATGAATTTTCAGATAAATGCATTATTATTTCTTCTCTAATAGCTTCAACTTGCTTCTCTTCAATTAGTCCACTCTGTATATCATTTTCTAATGCATGAAGTTGATTGACGTATAATTTTGTATTGCCGTCTTTACTTTTTGAAGAATCAAAACCTTTTGCCCAAAGTGGCCATAAAGAAACTAAGAGTGTAATCAGTGTAACGCTTGTTATTATAAGCCAGAAAATCATCTGTTTGTTTCATTTATAAAAGTATTAAGGTACTAATTAAAAGTTTATTTATAACGCTACTATAATTGGTTCTTTTTGACTTCACACTTGTCTACAAAGCATCAATTTACTCTTACTCGCCATCAGAAAAAGTTAGAAGATCAGAATTTGATTTTGATTGGTTTCGTTGGATAATGAAAAACCTAATTATGATAAAGAGGATTATTAAAGCCAAAAATGGTGGGCCAATCCATAGTGCTAAAGTATTTTTTTGAAATGGAGGACGAAGCAAAACATAGTCTCCGTAACGCTCAACAATGTAATCAACTACTTGTTTATTGTTATCTCCGGCAATCAACCTTTCTCTTACTAGGAGCCGCATATCACGAGCAACTCTAGCGGTTGAATCATCTATAGATTGGTTCTGGCATACAATACATCTTAGGCCTCTTGTTATTGATCGTGCTCTTGCTTCTAGATTTGGGTTGCTTAAAATTTCTTCTGGTTCAACAGCGACTGCTAATGAAGTTGTGCTCCATGACAATAAAACAGACAACGTAATGACTTTAATTAGAGTTAATACATTCATTATTTCTTAGCTTTTTCCAATTCAGGAAGAATCTTTTTCTTTAGAACGCTTTTTGTTATTGGACCACTTTGTTTATAAGTAATGAATCCCTTTGCGTTGATTATATACGTTTCAGGAACTCCTGAAACACCCCATTCAATACTTGCTCTACCATCCGGATCGAAACCAATTGCTTCATATGGATTTCCATTTTTTTTAAGCCATAAAGATACATCAGTTACTTTGTCATGGTGGTTAATTGCGTAGACGGGTATGCCATTTTTTGTAAGTTGTTCTATCTGTTTATGCTCAATAAGGCAGGGAGCGCACCAAGAGGCAAAGACATTTACTACAGTAACGCGTCCAAGGAGATCTTCTCGGTTAAAGCCTCCTGGAATATTATCTGATATGGCGGGTAAATCAATTTTTGGTGCCTTCTTCCCGATAAGTGCTGAAGGTACTATAGAAGGATCACGCCCCTCCTTGGTTTCTAATGTTAAAAGTACCAGAATACCTATTAAAACGACAAAAAAGAAAATGGGGAGTGATAATAGAAAGCGTGTCATTTTCGAATTCTAAATGTCCATTTTAGTAGGCTCAGAGATTTTAGCCGGTGATCGTTTTTTTCTGCTTGCATAGAGATTAACAGTCCAATGGCTCGGGTTTGCAAGGGATAAAAGTCCTCCACAAACCATCAAAACGGCACCAAACCAAATCCATGGGATTAGAGGATTAATAAAAAACCTTAATGTCCATTTTTTCTCTGACTTTTGATGAACTTTTGATTCTCCCAGAACAGCATATAAGTCGACTAGTAGCGTAGTTTTTATAGATGCTTCAGTGGTAGTTTGTCCCGAGACAGGAAAAAACCTTCTTTCAGGCATAAATTTTAATGTCTCTCCATTTGGCTTTGTAATTAATAAGTGGGCTCTTTCAACTTCATAGTTAGGGCCACTAAAATATTCTACTTTTTCTAAAGTTATTTTATGCTCCTTGAATTGTTTTGACTCACCTAGATAAAGAGACGTTATAAACTCGGTTTGCCATGCGGAAGATCCAGTGATACCGATTATAAGTATTGATAGACCCAGATGTGCAAAAGTCATGCCACTTATTGCTCTGATAAAATAACTGAACTTTAGATTAGTGATATTAAATGGTTTATCAAATAATTTAGTTTTCATCGCCCATTCAGTTAGTGAACCTACAGCTATCCAGATAGCGAGACCTATAGCGATAGGGGCTAGGATTGGACCATCTGGAACTATTATATAGGTAATAATCGCTGCTACCGCTGCGCTAATTAGGGCAATCTTAAGCTTATTAGCAATAACAGCTAAATTGTTATGCTTCCATGCTAATAAGGGGCCAAACGAAATTGCAATTAATAAAGGTATCATAATTGGAACGAAAGTTAGGTTAAAATATGGAGGCCCGACTGATACACTGTTAGTGCCGCCCGTAATAGATTCTAAAATTAGGGGATAAAGGGTGCCCAAAAGAACTGTTATGCTGGAGAAAGTTAGAATTAAGTTATTAAGTATAATAGCACTCTCGCGGCTAAAAAATGAGAATGAAACAGAGCTAGTTATTCTCGGGGCCTTTAAGGCAAACAATATGAGAGCTCCTCCCACGGCGAGTATGAGTATCATAAGAATAAAAATACCGCGCTCTGGATCTGAAGCGAAAGCATGTACTGAAGTTAAGACGCCTGATCGAACCAGAAAAGTGCCAAGTAGGCATAAAAAAAATGTTAGAATAGCTAATAATAGCGTCCAAATTTTAAGTGTATTTCGTTTTTCTACAACTATAACTGAATGCAATAGAGCCGTTCCGAATAGCCAGGGCATGAAACTAGCATTCTCGACTGGATCCCAAAACCACCAACCGCCCCAGCCTAATTCGTAATAAGCCCACCAACTTCCTAGAACTATTCCAGCGGTGAGAGATGTCCAAGCGGATATCACCCAGGGCCTAACCCATTTTCCCCATGAACCATCGATTTGCTCTTCCAAAAGACCTGCTATCGCAAAAGAAAATGCCACTGAAAAACCCACGTATCCTAAATAAAGTAATGGGGGGTGAAAGGCTAAACCAGGGTCTTGGAGGATTGGGTTTAAACCCAATCCATTTAGGGGAGGGGGATCAAGACGGTCAAAGGGATTTGATGTAAAGACGATAAATGTCAAGAAACAAAAGCCTATCATTGCTTGAACACTTATTACTCTTGCCTTTAAGGTCGAGGGCAAACCATTTGCAAAAACTGCTACTGCGGCTCCAAAAATGGCAAGGATAAGTGCCCACAATAGCATTGATCCTTCGTGATTACCCCATACTCCACTTATTTTGTAGAGCATTGGTTTTAATGAGTGACTATTTTTAAATACTAAATAAACTGAAAAGTCGGAGACTACGAAGGCGTAAGTGAGTGCGAAAAACGCAATTAGAATCAAAAAAAATTGCGCGATTGCCATACTAGAACCTGTTTTCATTAAAGCAGAGTTCTTTTGAGAGGCGCCAAGTAATGGTATAAATGACTGCACTCCCGCAACCAATAATGCTAAAAGAAGAACGAATTGGCCTATTTCGGGTATCACTGGCTAGTTTCCATCCTTCTGTTACTTATTTGGTCTTGAATCTTTCCAACGGCCAGATTTCTTTAGAGCTTTTGCCACCTCTTTTGGCATGTAATTCTCGTCATGTTTAGCGAGAACATTTGTTGCTATAAAAATGCCAGTCGGACTTAAAGAACCTTCAGCAACTATACCTTGTTCTTCTCTAAAAAGATCGGGTAAAATCCCGTCATATCTCACAAACAATGTGTTTTCTAAGTCAGTTACGCCAAAATTAGTTACTGTACCAACTTCTCGAATGCTTCCTTTTAAAACTATTCCCCCTAGCCTGAAGTTACCGCTGACAGTTGAACTTTTACTTTTAACATCTGTCGGTGTATAGAAATAAACAAGGCTATCTTCCAGTGCTATTAGTATAAGCGTTGCGCCGGATGATATAAGAACTAGCACCAAGAATAATAAAATTAAACGCTGATGCTTGCGTTTCAATTTTTTGAGCCTTTATCTGAATCATTTGTCTTGTTAATAAGAATTTTTAGTTTTTTTTCTCTCTTTCTTAGCTCGCGAATACTTATAATTGCTACCAGAATTAATATGAATGCTGTAGATCCGATTGATGACCAGACGAAACTTGCGTAGCCACCCATGTTAAGAAAGCTATTAAATTCTTCCATTGCCTTGGCTCTTCGGGAGTAAATTAATTATTAAAACGCATCTAAATTCTTCACAAAAGACATATACACTAATCTTTATAGTGATTTAGGGAAAAGATAATATTATCAAAAAGAGATTTTGTCGCACCAAGTTTGAATGCGGTTTATCATTTTTAATAAATAACAGGGTAAACTTATTGATTTAGACTCCTTAAATATTTAATCAAACTGGTTCGATCTGATATTTTTCTCAGGCCAACAAATGTCATTTTAGTTTTGGGAATAAAGTCTCTTGGATTCTTTAAAAATAGATCAAGAGACTTAGTATCCCACACAACATTTGATTGTTTTATGGAAGACGAATAACGGCGTTGAAAACTGTATGATTGTGTCCCGGCCGTGGAACCATATACTCCATAGAGGTTAGGGCCAACTTTATCTTTTTCTCCCCTTTTAACAGAATGACAGGCAGAGCAGTGTAATTTAAAAAGTTTTTCTCCGTCCTTTTTGAACTCTTTTGAGTTGCTATTATTTAAGGTGATAATTAGAGATAATATAATCACTATTTTTAAACTTAAAGTTTTATAAAGTAATTTGTTTTTTATAATTGAAAAAAAAGTCATTTTATCATTTTAATATTTATAGCTCTTATTTTTTGGGAGGTTAGTTCAGATTTTATTCTGACTAGCAAAATTGTTAGAAAATACAGAAAAAAAGCTAATGCCATAATGATTAAAGGTATGAGCATAGAAGGATCAATAGCAGGAGCATCAAAGCGGGTTAGGCTCGCTGGTTGGTGAAGTGTATTCCACCAATCTACTGAGAATTTTATTATTGGAATATTAACCAAGCCTACTAAAGCTAGAATTGCAGAAGCCCTAATTCCCCGTAAAGGGTTTTCAAAAGCGTGGCTCAGGGCAATATGACCTAAATATAAAAAAAACAAAACTAAAACTGATGAGAGACGCGCATCCCACACCCACCAAGTACCCCATATTGGCTTACCCCACAAACTACCGGTAATAATAACTATAACCGTAAAGCCCGCACCAATTGGAGCAGCCGATCTGGCTGCTATTCCCGCTAATGGATGCTTATATGTCAGTGATAAAGCACCCATGGCTGCCATAAAAGCGTAGCATGAAAGGGCTAACCATGCGGCTGGTACGTGGACATACATAATCCTAACCGTTTCCCCTTGTTGGTAATCAGCTGGAGAATATAAAAGCCCAAAATAAACTCCTACAAGGAAAAATAATATAGTCAATCCTACTAACCAAGGTAGCAGTTTCTCTGTCAGTTTTAAAAATCGATTGGGGTTTGAAAAGTAATTTATCACAAATTATCTCTTTTTTTCTTAAATTGAATTTTATTCAATAGCTTGTCTAAGCGCGCAAGCAGTAGCCCATGGAGCAAGCGCTAGGGAAAGTAAAAGTAAGCCGATAAGCACTATTAAAAAACTGTTATAGTTATGTCCATACATAACGTTGTAAATAACCAATGTTCCAAAAATTAAAACTGGAATATAAAGGGGTAATATTATTAGTGGCATCAAGACCCCGCTGCGTTTAGCACCTAGAGTTAATGCTGCACCTAAAGTTCCAATAAGGCTAAGTATAGGTGTCCCTATAACCATAGAAAGGAATAATGGAAGAAAAACTTCATTTGGCAGGCTGTAAAGTAGAGCAATTATTGGTGCGGATATTATCACAAGTAACCCCGTTGTTAGCCAATGACTGATAGCTTTAGCTAGAGCAAAAAAAACTAACGACATAGGTGACAAAAAATACTGCTCAAGAGTGCCATCTTCAAAGTCAGTTATAAATAACCTTTCAAGACTAAGTATTGTTGCTAATAACGCTACAACCCATATCACACCCCCTCCTACTTTTATTAGTAAGGTCTGGTCTGGTCCTATACTAAATTGAAACAAAGTGCAGGCAAGCAATAAAAATACGAACGTCATTCCAGTATCACTTGCTCCTTGCAGGGCAAGCTTTACATCCTTAATTATGAGCAGGCCTATGCGGTTCAACAATTATTCTCCGTCAGACTGTAACGATCAGAATTTAAAGCTAAAAGCTCATCAAGATTATTTCCATGGGTTGATATGATAACCATCCCCTGATTTTTAACATGATCTATGGCAAGGTTAGAAAGAGTTTTTACTGCTTCTGGATCAAGTCCCCATGCAGGTTCATCCAATAACCATAAGCTCGGAAGGGTCGAGACTGGTTGATCCAGTGCAAGCCGAGCTAGAGTAAGTCGACGTTTTTGCCCTTCGGACAGATAGCTAGCTGGTAATTCAGAATGATTTCTTATGCCGAATTGTTCAAGGGCTGCATCAACATTTAGTCCATGGCCAAAAATCTTTGCCCAGAAGATTAGGTTTTCTCTTACGGTTAATCCAAGTTTGACCGGGTTTGAATGACCAATATATAAAGGAGAAAAGAGCTCTCTGTCCCTTTTATCAGTAAATTTTTTATCCCCCCAGACTATGCTTCCTGCTTTAGGGGGCATAAGGCCTGCTAATATTCTTAAAAGACTAGTCTTTCCACTACCGTTCTTACCAGATAAGAGCAGTATTCGGCCTGGCGTAACATCAAATGATATTCCAGTGAATATGGAACGGCCGTTCCTATTACATTCTAGATTTTTTATTTTAAGGGACTGCATCGTTGCCTACTAGTTGTTCTTAAGTTTCTTGCAAATACACTAATTATAGCATTAATTTAAGATTAATTAATCGAAGTAATTGATATTAGATGTAACAATAATTGAATAATTATTTTTAAAAAATAATTCCTTCGAATAATTTATTAATGGTATTGCTTTGTCGCGCTTGGCGATTGCTTCCCTTTGACATATAACGTCAATAATACTTTAAAATGGAATTCCAGGTAGTCAATTTTTCTAAACGCCTTTAATTGGGCACAGTAAAGGGAAACCGTTTATGCCTTCAATAGGTCAAGACTCCTTAAAAGCGCTGCGTAGCCTTGATGTGAAAGGAGTAAATTATAGATATTTTAGTTTGGATGTAGTTAGCACCAGGTATGGAGACATATCTCAACTTCCCTACTCATTAAAGGTTCTCATGGAGAACCTGCTTCGTTTTGAGGATGGAAAATCTGTTACAGTAGAGGATATTGAGTCAGTTGTTAAATGGCAAAAACTTCGAAAATCTGATCGAGAAATCTCTTATCGTCCAGCTCGTGTATTATTACAAGACTTCACAGGAGTGCCTGCAGTTGTTGATCTGGCTGCTATGCGTGAAGCAGTTCAAAACCTTAACGGAGATCCGCAATTAATTAACCCCTTATCTCCAGTAGATTTGGTGATAGATCACTCTGTGATGGTAGATGCTTTTGGCACAGATAATTCTTTTAAAGAAAATGTAGATATCGAATACGAAAGAAATAAAGAAAGATATGAGTTTCTTAGATGGGGTCAGGCTGCATTTGATAATTTTAGAGTCGTACCTCCAGGCACAGGTATTTGTCATCAGGTTAACTTAGAATATCTAGCAAAAACAGTTTGGTTAGAAAATCATAAAGGTATAAATCTAGTTTACCCCGATACGGTGATTGGAACAGATAGTCATACAACTATGGTTAATGGAATGGGAGTGCTTGGCTGGGGAGTGGGTGGCATAGAAGCTGAAGCGGCAATGCTAGGGCAGCCAATATCAATGCTGATTCCTGAGGTTGTGGGATTTAAACTAACAGGTTCTTTACAAGAAGGCATGACGGCAACAGACCTGGTATTGACAGTTACGCAAATGCTGAGAAAAAAAGGAGTAGTAGGAAAATTTGTTGAGTTTTACGGTGATGGGCTAAACCACTTATCCTTAGCAGATCGGGCTACTGTTTCCAATATGGCGCCAGAATATGGCGCCACTTGTGGTATTTTTCCTGTTGATGCAGAAACACTGCGGTACCTCAGATTTACTGGTAGGTCAGATGAACAAGTTGACTTAGTTGAGAGTTACTCAAAAGTTCAAGGTATGTGGCGGGATGAAAATACCCTTGATCCTATTTATTCTGATACTTTAGAACTAGATATCTCTACCGTCGAACCATCCCTAGCGGGGCCTAAACGTCCTCAGGATCGTGTACCTTTATCTGCAATGGTTGACAGCGCAGAAAATGCGCTAACCGAAATGGGGGCTGGCACTAGTACCAACGTATTAGACAAAGACTATTCGATAGAGCCCGGAGCGATAGTTATCGCTGCAATTACAAGCTGCACTAATACATCTAATCCATCTGTGCTGGTCGCAGCAGGTCTTTTGGCAAAGAAAGCATGTGAAAAGGGACTTAAAACTAAACCCTGGGTAAAAACCTCTTTAGCCCCTGGAAGCCAAGTTGTAACAGACTATCTTTTGGCAGCGGATCTCCAACAGCCTCTTGATGAATTAGGTTTTAATTTGGTTGGTTATGGATGCACTTCATGTATTGGAAATTCAGGGCCATTAGCTCCTGAAATTCGTGATGCGGTTATCGATGGGGATATAGGAGTCGGTGCTATTTTGTCTGGGAACAGGAACTTTGAGGGCAGAGTTCACCCTCTTACTAAGTTAAATTATCTTGCTTCGCCTCCACTAGTTGTAGCTTATGCCTTAGCGGGCTCGTTTAACATAGACTTGATTACAGACCCTTTAGGAAAAGATGATGCGGGTGAGTCCGTATATCTGAAAGATATTTGGCCAACGAATGATGAGATTTCTAATATTTTGGAGTCTGTTCTAAGTCCTGAGATGTTTCGTAGTAGATATGGAAATGTTTTTTCAGGTGATGAGATGTGGAAAGGTATTAAAGTTGCTAGTGGTTTGACCTATGAATGGAATGACGGATCGACTTATGTAAGGCATCCAAGTTTTTTTGAAAATATGTCTTCTGAACCCGATCAACCATCTGATGTTTTTGGCGCGAGACCGCTTATGATACTTTCAGATAGCGTCACTACTGATCACATTTCTCCTGCTGGTTCTATAAAAGAAGACGGTCCTGCAGGCGATTATCTAAAAATGCATCAAGTTAGGCCAATTGATTTTAATTCTTTTGGCTCTCGAAGAGGTAATCACGAAGTTATGATGCGAGGCACTTTTGCAAACATTCGGATTCGTAATGAAATGGCATCTGGTACTGAAGGTGGGATTACAAAACACTATCCTTCTGGAGATATTTTATCAGTCTATGATGCGGCTATACGTTATCAAAAAGAACAGGTACCGCTAATTGTTGTAGGGGGGAAAGAATATGGTACCGGTTCCAGCAGAGACTGGGCGGCAAAAGGCACTCGATTACTGGGCGTCAAAGCAGTAATAGTAGAGAGTTTTGAAAGAATACACCGATCGAATCTTGTGGGTATGGGCGTGTTACCCTTACAGTTTAAAGATGGGTTTGGCCGTGAAAAACTTGGTTTAGATGGGACAGAAATAATTGATATAATAGGGCTTGAAGAAGGGATTTCTCCCAGAATGGACTTAATGTGCAAAATTACTTATTTGGACAACTCTATCAGAGAAATTCCTTTGCTATGTCGTATCGATACCCAAGATGAGGTTGATTATTATCTCCATGGAGGAATTCTCCAGTATGTACTCCGTAATATGATTAAAGAGGTCGCTTAGTGTTCTTAAATGAAGGCGTAATTACTTCCTTTATAGCGTCTTTATTCATTTAGTCCTTTGCCTATTATGTTCGACATACGCTGAGCAAAGGCGCTGGGATCAGGAGGAGATTCACCTTCAATAATGAGAGCTTGATCTAGTAGAAGCCATGCTACGTCTTCTAGCTCTTCTGAAGCAGCATTGCCCCTTTTGCTCACTATTTTCGCTAAATCTAGTATCATCGGATGCGAGGGGTTTATTTCGAGGATCCTCTTAGAGGCGGTTTCAACTTGTTTATGTTGGCGAAGTAGGCGTTCTAAATGCATGTCCATATCTTCCTCATCGGCTACTAAGCATACAGCGCTGTCGGTTAGTCGATTACTTTCTCTCACATCTTTAACCGCATCAACCAAGGTTATCTTAAGTAAAGCGGTTAAGCTAGATAAGTCTTCATTATCTTTGGCTGTATTATCTTTTTTGGTTTCGTGCGGGCTACCAATGTTGTCTATCTCTATATCACCTCGACTTACGGAACGGAATTTTTTACCATCGTATTCATTTATTGTGGGTAGCCAGAATTCGTCTACTGGATCTACCATTAGCAGAACGTTGATTTTCTTTTTCCTGAAGGCCTCTAGTTGAGGTGAAGACGAGACCGACTCTATGTTTGATCCTGAAAAATAAAAAATATCTTTTTGTCCTTCAGCCATATCAGAAACGTATTCGGCCAAGGTAATCATGTTTGATTTATCTGTTGAAGGAAATTTAGAAATTTCCAGAAGGTCTTTTCTGTATTCCTCTGACTCATATAGACCTTCTTTCAAGACAGCTCCGAAGTTATCCCAAAATGAAAGATAGCCTTCCGGATCTTTTTTAATCTTTTTCTTAAGTTCTCTAATTATCCTTTTAACTAATCCCGCTTTAATCTTTGTTAAAACAGGATTATGTTGGAGCATTTCACGACTAATGTTTAGAGGTAAGTCTTCTGAATCAACAAGACCTCTAACGAATCGAAGCCATGCTGGGATCAAATCTTCACAATCATCAGTTATGAAAACCCTTCGCACGTATAGTTTAATGTTAGTTTTACGATCTGGTTGGAATAGATCAAAGGGTTGGCTTGAAGGTATAAATAATAAGTTAGTATACTCAATTTTTCCTTCCACTCTATTGTGTATGGTCATCCAAGGTTGATCGTACATCCGTCCAATATGATTATAAAACTCTTTATAATTATCTTCAGAAATTTCGTTGCTTGGTCGCGTCCAAAGTGCAGAAGCAGTATTTATCTGTTCCTCGGTACTATCTTCTTTACGCAAAATAATAGGGATAGAAATGTGGTCTGAATAAGTCTTAATAATATTAATTATGCGAGAATCATCCAGAAATTCTTTTTCAGTTTTTGATAGATGAAGCTCTACCTTAGTGCCTCGTTTATCAGCCTTTTCAGTCTCTGTTATTGTGAAACTACCTTTGCCGTCACTCTCCCATATCCCTCCTGATTCTGATCCTGCTCGCCGACTAGTGACGAGTACATTATCTGCAACCATAAAGGCAGAATAAAATCCTACGCCAAATTGACCAATTAAATTGCTATTTACATCATCTACCTGCTCAATATTCTCAACGAAAGCTGCTGTACCAGACCTAGCAATAGTTCCCAGATTGTCAATAAGTTCCTGATTGCTCATACCAATACCGTTATCGGAGATTGATAGGGTCTTTTTTTTGCTATCATATGAAATGATTATTTTAAGTTCTGAATCTCCTTCAACCAACGAAGGATTAGTCAATGCTTCATATCTTAGTTTATCACAAGCATCAGAAGCATTTGATACTAGCTCTCGCAGGAAAATTTCCTTTTCACTATAAAGTGATCGAGCAACGATATCTAAAAGTCGTGTGACTTCAGCTTGAAAATTATGTTTTCCATCTAAATTTTCGGGTTTATCTTTTGCAGAAGTGCTCATTATTATCTCTACTATATTGATTTATATTATCATTGTGCTCACATATGAGTATACAAATACAATCCTGCAAGGTCTGCATATATACTTATTGCATTATACTGCCAGACAATTATTGGGTAGTCATGATATATTCTAAGCCAGGGTCGGTAAAAGCTGTTTTAGGCCCAACAAACACAGGAAAGACCCATTATGCCATCGATCGCATGTTAGGTCATGCTACTGGCATGATTGGCTTCCCCTTACGACTACTTGCTCGAGAGAACTATGACAGGGTCGTTAGCTTAAAAGGAAAGGGGTCGGTCGCATTAATCACAGGCGAAGAACGAATTATTCCCGATAACCCACGATTTTATCTTTGTACCGTAGAAGCTATGCCTATGGATAAGAAGGTCGCTTTTCTAGCTATTGACGAGATACAGCTTTGTTCTGATCCTGAGAGAGGACACATATTCACAGAACGTTTACTTGGGGCACGGGGTGTAGAAGAAACCCTACTTTTAGGAGCGCGTACAATGGCCTCAATTTTAAGAAAACTAGTACCCGAAATTACCTTTTTACACAGGGAGAGGTTTTCAAGATTGCAATATAGCGGACACAAAAAAATTACAAGATTACCACCGAGGACTGCGGTAGTTGCCTTTTCGGCGGCAAATGTCTATGGCATCGCCGAATTATTACGTCGTCAAAGGGGGGGAGCTGCAGTTGTGCTAGGAGCTTTGAGTCCTAGGACTAGGAATGCCCAGGTTGCCTTATATGAAGCCGGTGAAGTTGACTATTTAGTAGCTTCAGATGCTATTGGAATGGGGCTTAATATGGGTATAGATCACGTCGCTTTTTCATCAGTTAGAAAGTATGATGGAAATAATTTTCGTTATTTGCTGCCCAGTGAAATAGCTCAAATAGCAGGACGGGCTGGTCGCTTTATGTCTGATGGCACCTTTGGTCCTACAGCAGATCTAGGACCATTTGATAATCAGCTTATAGAGTCCTTGGAGAATCATTCATTTGAATCCTTATATTCCCTTTTTTGGCGGTCCAATAAGTTAGATTTTAGCTCTCCTATTTCGTTAAAACGAAGTCTAGAGACTTCTCCACCATCTAACGAGCTCAGGAGAGTCAGAATTTCCGATGATTATGGCGCCTTAATAGCCTGTATTTCAGCTCCGGATATTATGGATATGGCGACAAACCCAGAAGCTGTTAGATTGTTGTGGGAAGTTTGTAGAATACCTGACTTTGCGGGGGACCTTAGTGGATCTCACCCAAGGCTTGTTAGAAGAATATATCAATTTTTAATGACTGCTAAATGTCGAATACCGCGAGAATATATAAGTCGAGCATTTAATCGTCTCAATAGAATTGATGGAGATATTGATACTCTAACTTCCAGAATTGCGGCAGTCAGGACCTGGACATATGTTTCGCATCGAAGCGATTGGATAGATGATTCTGTTGGATGGCAGCAACAAACTAATGAGCTAGAAAATAAACTCTCTGACGCACTTCATGATTGCTTAACTCAGCGTTTTGTCGATAGGGATACAGCTGTATTAGTACGAAGGCTTAGGGATCGTGAGCCGCTATTAGCAGGGCTGGCAGCAGACGGAAAAGTAACAGTTGAAGGAAATGAGGTCGGGTGGCTGGAAGGATTTAATTTTGTGCCAAATGATGGATCTATAGTAGCGAATTCTCATTTATTGGGAGCCGTAAATAGGGTAATTCGTGAAGCAATTGGTACAAGAGTGTCTAAAATTGTGGCCTCACAAGACAATAATTTTTCTCTTGATTTTAAAACAGGAGAGATTGACTGGAATAGTCAGCCTGTAGCTAGACTGACAAGAGGTGCCAGTATTCTGTGTCCTAACTTGGAGATTCTCCCCAATGATCTTATTGAAGGTCCCGAGCGTGAACAGTTGCGACGACGTTTAATTGCATGGTTAAGAAACTATTTAAGTGAGCAAATGTTACCATTAGTAAAGTTAAATGAACTTAAATTTATAGGTGAAATAAGGGGTATTGTTTATAGACTAACCGAAGGGTTGGGGTCTTGTAATCAGTCTGAAGTTTTTATCCAGAAATCAAAGTTAAGTGTTGAAGAGAGAAAAATTTTAGCCAATTCAGGAGTCAGGATTGGAATTGTAACGATCTACATGCCAAAACTACTCAAAGGTAAATTAATGCCCTTAAAAGGATTACTTTATACTGTTTTTACCAGTGCTGAGCCACCTACTGAAATTCCGAATGGGGGGGCTACTTCATTGACGCATAAAGCAGGAGTATCGTCAGATTGGTACAGGGTATTAGGGTTCTATCCTTCTTTGCCACTAGCTGTACGTGTAGATCTACTAGAGAGACTCTTAGCAGATGTTAGAAGGTTAAGTCGAAACGGACCCTTTTCTGTAACATCGAATATGTTGAATTCAATAGGAGCTAGCCCTAATGATTTCGCTAATTTATTGAGAGGTTTTGGTTATTCAGTCAATGAATTGGAGGAAAAGCTAACTGTTAATAGAAATTTATCTAAGAAGAGATATTTACAGCGCAAAAATAAAGTAAGAAAGCTTCAACATGAAAACTCAGATTCTCCTTTTGCGATATTAAAAGGCTTCGGATCTTATTCTCGATCAAAATGATAATGAAAAGATGAAAAATTCAGTTGATACAATCAGGCTAGATAAGTGGTTATGGTTTGCTCGGTTCTGTAAAACCCGAACTCAAGCAACAAAGTTTTGTCGAGAAGGAAATATCCGTGTTAATCGAAAGTCTGTTGCCAAACCTAATCATTTGTTAAGACCAGAGGATGTTTTGTCATTTACTTTAGGGAAAAGAATTCTGATAATTAGGGTTATTTCAGTGGGCACGAGAAGAGGGCCATTCAGTGAGGCTAAAAACCTCTATCAAGACCTGTCTAGCCCTATAAAAACAATGAGAAATAATATAAACAATAGCACAGGAACTCGTGCAGCTGGTTCTGGGCGTCCAACTAAAAGGGAACGTAGGGCTATTGATCAATTGAATAACCCTTTTAAATGATAGTAATTGTAAGCTTGTTGTAGAAGCGAATCCTGTGTAAACCAGAAAAGATGTTAGATAGTTTAAAAAAATTATTTGGGTCCAAATCAACCAATCACGAAACTAATGGACAGCACTCTATTAATGAACTGCACTTAGCCGCTTCTGTTGTTATGGTTGAGGCCGCACGTATGGATGATAATTTTGATGACCGTGAATACAGTACTATTATTGATTTGATACGTTCTAGGTTTAATTTATCTGAAAAAGAAGTAGTTTCTGTCGTTGAGTTAGCAGAACATGTGGCAGAGAACGCAGTAGAGATGTCTAGGTTTACAAGCTTACTTCGTGATCAATTTGATCACGAGGAAAGAATTGAAATGATTGAGATGCTGTGGCATGTGGTCTATGTAGATGGAAAAATTCATGATCATGAAGCAAACCTCTTGCGACGCGTTGCTGGCCTGCTCTACGTTAGTGATAGGGAAAGTGGTGAAGCACGCAAACGTGTAGTTAGCAATTCACCACCTATTGTGTAGCAAAGTTTTTTCGTTCTAGTTGTTATTAGTTGAATTACTTGTTTTTTTTAGTAGAACATTTGTTTAGACGTTAAAATCGTAATAAAACGTCAAGATGGATTTTAAGGAAGGAATTAAAAATGCCATACGTGGTGACCGAGGCTTGTATAAAATGCAAGTACACTGACTGCGTTGAAGTTTGCCCAGTAGACTGTTTTTACGAAGGTGAAAACATGTTAGTGATTCACCCTGATGAATGTATAGACTGTGGGGTATGCGAGCCGGAATGCCCTGCCGAAGCGATTATACCTGACGTTGAGCCTGAAGCTGACAAATGGTTGGAACTAAATCGAGAATATTCAGAGTTATGGCCTAATGTGACAGTTAAGTCTGATCCTTTACCTGATGCGGATGCGTTTAAGGACGTAACAGACAAGTTTGAAAAACATTTTAGTGCTAATCCGGGTCAGGAAACATGAAATAACAAAGCTTCTAACCGTGTCTCCAACTCGTGTCAGCAATTTAACATAAGCCCTACTCTGCCTGTTAATTAGTGTAATTTTGTGTTATGGTGATCAGGGGTATGAGATCAGCGAATATAGATTTTTATTGGCCTTTCTTGTTTTTTTACATGCGTAAAATTGTTAGATGCGTTTAATCTGAAAATATAATTTTTACCCAGCAGGCATTACTGGTGTGGTAAAATATTATATAAGCAAATGTCTTTTAGGGATGGGTAAAGTAGTGGCAACAAAGAATAAAAAAGTAACTCAAAAGTTAGAATTCAAAGAAGGGGATTATGTAGTATATCCGACCCATGGAGTGGGCATGGTAACTGGAATTGAAAACCGTGAAATTGCTGGACAAAAGCTAAAATTATTTGTTGTAAACTTTGAAAAAGAGAGAATGATACTTAGGGTGCCAATAGCAAAGGTGAAAGAATCAGGTCTTAGAAAACTCTCTGATGGTAAAATTATAGATTCTGCTCTTAAAACTCTTAAAGGAAGGGTGCGGGTGAAGCGAACAATGTGGAGTAGACGCGCTCAAGAGTATGAAACGAAGATAAACTCAGGTGACCCTGTCGCAATCGCAGAAGTTGTAAGAGAGTTACATCGTAATGAAGATCAGCCAGAGCAATCATATTCAGAGCGGCAAATGTATCAAGTGGCCCTGGATAGACTAGCTAGAGAATTTGCTGCCGTTGAAGAAATAGAACATGAGACTGCTGTAGATAAACTAGAAACTCTGATGAGAACTGCTGCATAAAAAAACTCGAAATTGTATTTTTTTGCGAGGTCTACGGAACACCCTAAAATATAAATACTAACTAAAGCAGAAAAAAGCTTGTTAAATGAGCTAAATAATTTTTGCTTCATTTACTAATCTTAGTCTTATCATTATTTTTTAACTTACCTAGTGACTATGCATTTCACATTTATAAATTAATCAAGAGGAAGTCTTGACTCATAGAGATTTGTTTCCAGAAATTAATCCTTATGAAATAGGTAAGCTCAAACTTAGTGATGGGCATGTGATGTATTGGGAGCAATCGGGAAATCCAAACGGGGAACCAATAGTTTTTCTGCATGGTGGTCCAGGGGCAGGAACCACATCTATGCATCGGAGGTTTTTTGATCCAACGTATTATAGAATAATACTTTTTGATCAGAGGGGTGCTGGTAAATCTACACCGATTGGCTCAATATTATCAAACACCACTCAGCATTTGGTTGCGGACATGGAATACTTACGAGAGTATTTGCTAATTGAAAAATGGTTTCTTTTTGGAGGTTCATGGGGGAGTACTTTGGCTTTAGCTTATGCTCAATCTCATGTTGTTAGATGTAAAGGATTAATTTTACGTGGTATTTTTCTTTGTAGCCCTGAAGAAGTTGAGTGGTTTCTATATGGAATGTCTCGTTTTTTTCCAGATGAATGGAAAAAATTTGTCAATGAGATAGATGAGAGTGAAAGACATGATTTGTTGTCTGCTTATAAACGGAGACTAGATAGCACGAACGCGGAAATTAATTTATCCGCAGCCAAAGCGTGGGCTGAATATGAAGCATCATGCTCGACTCTACGGGGTAATGAGCAAAGTTACTCGTTCTTATCAAATAACGATGTTATGTTAGCTTTAGCAAGGTTAGAGGCACATTACTTAGTAAATAACGCTTTTCTAGGGAATGGTGCTTTAATTAAAAACATGGAAATTATCAAGCACTTGCCTGGCATAATAATTCAAGGTCGTTATGATATGGTTTGTCCGCCGATAACGGCAGATAATCTTGCTTCTTCTTGGCCAGGAGCGGAATATAAAATTATAAACGATGCTGGACATTCGGCTTTTGAGCTAGGAACGCGTAATGCCCTCGTCGCCGCAACTGAAAAGATGAAACAGATTAGATGACTAAACCTAAGGAAATCAGAGGAGCCCTTGTGACAGGAGCGGCAAGGAGAATTGGTCGTTCTATTTCTCTTGGTTTAGCGGAAGAAGGTTGGCATGTAATAGTGCACTACCACAGTTCAGAAAAAGAGGCGTTACAGACAGTCGCCGAGATACAAGGAAATGGGGGCAAAGCCTCCGCAATTTATGGGGATCTCAAAGAGCCTGAAGCAATTAATGATTTAATCGATGAGTCAGTGCAGGTTTCTGGCGGATTAGGCTGCCTTATCAACAATGCCTCAATGTTTGTACCTGACGACATAATGACAGTTAATGCCGATACTTTTGACTCAATTGTGGCAGTAAACCTTAGGGCGCCAGTTTTAATTTCTCAAGCGTTTGCTAAATCTCTTATAGCAGGAACAGAAGGTATAATAATTAATTTATTAGATCAGAAACTGGTCAATCCTAACCCAGATTTTATTAGTTATAGCTTGTCTAAGTACGCACTTAGTGGTCTCACAACGATGTTAGCTATGGCATTAGGGCCCAAAATAAGGGTATGTGCAGTTGCGCCTGGCCTAATCCTGCCAAGTGGAGATCAGACACCCGAGCACTTTTCCTTAGTTCATGACAGAACCCCGTTGAGGCGAGGTGCCACCAAGGAGGATGTAACCAGCGCTATAAAATATTTGATTTCTGCTAAAAGCATTACTGGAGAAGTGTTATTGGTAGATGGCGGACAGCATCTCATTGGTAGTGCCCGTGATGTAATGTATACAGAAGAAGATTATGAATTTTCTCTTAGAAAAGAAGAAAAATAGAGAATGAGTAATTATGCCCTTATTACCGATATTGTTGAGCAACGCTTACTAGAGGCACGTCCTTTTGTACGCAAGCTTTTTTTTCGTAATTTAGAGATCCAGGTTAACATTGGGATTAATGATGATGAAATTGGACAATCACAGAATGTTCTTATTAACATAACAATGTACATGGCCACAGAAGAAGCACCATCTAGGGATAGTATAGCAGAAGTGTTTAACTATGATCGTGTGAGGGACTCTGTTCATTATCTCATAAAGGGCCGTCATATAAACTTACAAGAGACGCTTGTAGAAGAAATAGCGGATTTATGTCTTGAATTTAATGAAATCGCGGCTGTTAGGGTTTCTAGTGAAAAAACTGATGTTTATGAAGATTGTGAAGGGGTCGGGTGTGAGGTAGTTCGTTTTAGTGAGAATATTATTAAGTTAGAAAGTTAAAAGACATAGCTATTTTGGCCGATCATAGAACAATAGGTATACAAACTTATTTTTTACCCTATGAAAACTAGAATATTTTAAACGCATTCCAACTACAAGTAAGATGCCAAAAGTTACTATTAAAGCCCCAGTAATATCTATAGATGTCGCTACTTCTCCAAGTAAAGGAACTGAAATTACGAGAGCCAAAACTGGTGCTCCAGCCATTATTGCTGATTGTTTCATAGGTCCTATAGTACGGGCGGCATAGGCATGACCAAAAACTGCTAGAAAAGCACCGAACACACCATGCACAATTACTTGTAAGATAATATCCTTAATTGGTGCTGTAGATATTCCGCTGGGAAGAAAAATTAGCCAAATTGGCGTATAAAAGACTGCATTAAAAACTAGCAAGGAACAAAGAGTTTGCACCACAGTTTGTTTCCAAGCACGAATAGAAACGTACCAGACAGAGAACCAGATACCAGATGCGATAAACAAAAGATGTCCAATCCAATAATCTGACCTTATTGCTGGCACTGCTTGCCATATAACTAAACTCATCCCTACAAGAATTATTATTATTCCTAAAGCTTGCCAGGAATCTGGTTTTTCTTTTAACCAAAACCAAGCAATAATAGTAGCTGCTAGGGGAAGAGTACCATTCATAAAAATGCCAGCGTGTGAAACTGGTGCGTAAATCATGCCACCAAATAAAAGTAAAACAAAGGGCGCCCCGCCAAAGATGGATGAAACTAAGTGTCGGCCTAGCTTTATACGCCATGGCTTACTATAAATTATTATTGGAATTGCAAGTATAGCTGCTATTCCGTGGCGTATTCCTGCTAGATCCCAAATTGTTAGAACGTCGCTGGTTGCTCCGATACGTCCCGCAATTAGCATTGCGACTGTCGTTATCAATGCGAATATTCCAGCAATGAAACCTAGAGTTGATGATTTCACACTTATTTTTGAATTCATTATTATTTTTTGTATTCTATCGTTATAGTTCAATTGTTTTTGCGTCTCCGTAGCTCATCAGGATAGAGCGTCAGATTCCTAATCTGAAGGTAGCAGGTTCGAGTCCTGCCGGGGACACCATTTTTTTAGAGATTAGGAATTGTTTTTATATCTTGAAATCAATATTTATATAAATACTAAATAATTTAACAAAAAAATATTAGACTATGATTAAAGTACTAACAACTTTAGGCCCTACTTCCTTAAATAAAAAAACTGTTCAGGCCCTAGAACAAAGAGGTGTGAATCTATTTAGGATAAACTTATCACACACAAATTTAGAAGATGTTGAACCCTTAATAGATAAAATCCGTTCTTGGTCAGGAGTGCCAATTTGCATTGATAGTGAAGGAGCTCAGGTAAGAAATGGCGCCATGGTTAGTGAATCTGTTAAATACGATTTTAATGATTATATCTCCGTCGTTAGAGATAAAAAGGTAGGAAATGAAAAAATTATTTCATTAACTCCAGCCTCTGTTTTTGATCAATTATCAATAGGGGACGAAATAAGGATAGATTTTAATTCTGTTTGTTTAAAAGTGATAAAGGTGGAAAAGGATATAATTACTTGCAAAGTCCTTCATGAAGGACATGTCGGCAGTAATAAGGCCGTAACTGTAAATAAGTTTATCTCTTTGCCTGCGATAACATCGAAAGATGAAGCGGCATTTAAAATTGGAATGGATAAAGGCATAGAACATTTTGCTCTCTCATTCACCAATAGAGCTGACGACGTAAAAGAGGTTAGGAGAATTATCGGAGAGAAAAATTTGATTGCTAAAATAGAAAGCATTGAAGGTGTATTGAATCTTAAAGAAATTCTTCCTTTAGTTCAGCAGATTTTAATAGACCGAGGTGATTTATCCAGAGAAGTTTCAATAGAAAAGATCCCTTTTTTACAGAGAAGGATTATCTCTTTTGCAAATAAAGTTGAAGTTCCAGTTTATGTTGCTACTAATTTACTTGAATCTATGACTGTAAATAGGGGCCCAACCAGAGCGGAGGCTAATGATGTGGCGAGCACACTCTTGATGGGAGCTAAAGGTTTAGTTTTGGCAGCAGAGACTGCTATTGGCAAGTATCCAACTGAGTCTGTGGACACTATTAATGCAATAATCAGAGAATACTCTACATGGAGTCCCAAACTCTCGTTAAAAGAAATAATCGAGGGAGCTTAAGCCAATGAATGCATACGAGGCATTATTTATCTGGCTTACTGGTATGTCGGGATCGGGAAAAACGACTCTTTCGAGAGCAGTAGAGAAAATGCTGAAAGATATTGATTTAAAAGTTTTAGTTATTGACGGTGATGACGTAAGAAAAAAACATAAAAAAAAATTGGGTTTTAGTCGCGATGATGTAATGGAAAATAATTTGAGTATCGCCAGCAGATGTATAGAGCACAAAAATTTATTTGATATTATAATCGTTTCTGTGATTAGTCCCTATGAGGACGCTAGAGAAGCTGTAAAAAAAAAATTGGGATCAAATTTTAGATTAATGTATTTAAAAACAGATCTCGAGATTTTAAAGGAGAGAGATCCTAAAGGCCTCTATTCTTCTGCTGATAATGGACTCATAACTGATTTAGTCGGGTACTCAGTTTCAAATCCTTATGAGGTTCCTAGAAAGAGCGATGTTTCAATAGATACTGGTAGTGGAAGTTCCATTGAGCAATCACAAGAAGAAATGTACCAATATATTAAGGACTCTTTCTGTTCTATAAAAAACCAAAAATAAAGTTTTTTTAAAAATTTCTTTTTGTGAGCTTCTTTGGCTCACTTTTGTTACTGCTTGTATCTAATGATTGTAAAGAAAAACGACTGGCTAACTAGGAAGCCAGTCGCAGGAAAGTTTTAAAAAAATTTATTGTATCAAAAGTTATTACTCTGCCGCTTGATTGTTGGTTTTAGTTTCATTTGATTCGTTAATTCTTGTCTGCATATCAGAGTCGGAAATTGGTTGATTTTTAAATCGCCCATGTTTTGCGTAGTAGGAATCGACTTTCACGTGTTTTGCTACTGTAAGAGGGGCACCTTTGAAGAAATCATATAATGCAACAAATCCGCCTGTCCACATGGTTCTTATCATATGAGGCATTGCCCTCGAGGCACGTAATTCTGCCGTTGGAGCGTTCTCCATAGTATGAAAACTTTCCCGATCATCAAGAGCCTTTTCTATCAGATGTGGAGCTGCCCAATTACAACGATAATGAATTTTGCCATCGGGTCTGATTATATATACAACGTTAGGCATGGCTCCATAGGCTCGATGAAAATCCCCATCTAAATTATCTACTAAGACCCTTCGAAACTCGCCGTAACGAGGGCCAATCTTTTTGGCAGCACCAAATTTATCATCCATGGACTTGTGAGGGCCTAATCTTTCTCCGGGGTGAGCTTCACGAACATATACAGTAATAAAATCAACATCAGGATAGTTTTTTACTACGTCTTTCATTGTTACAATGTTTTTTGTGTACATAGAACAAGTTGATGAAGCAGTTTCAATAACCAACCATTTCCCAGAAAAATCAGACAGCTTAACTTCTTCCCTACTTTCAAGGTCGGTTAAGGTAAAATCTTTGAACTGTTCGCCTGCTGCTGGGCCAATGAACATGTCAAAATTATAGTCAACAACCCTGAATCTAGAGTTGTTGTAAACAATCTGGGGTTTTTCTTTTGTCATACTTAATTTCCTTACTTTATTTTAATACCAGTCTGCTATTCGTCTTGATGGCTATTCAATTAGATGCTCAATTCAACCTTTTTATTTGCAATTAGTAAAGAATCTTATATCACCCTAATCTTCAATCCAGTTCTTTTAAAAATTTTAATACCTTTTAGCCTTATACCTATGGCACTTGATACATTTATAAGATTTAAAATTTGAAATTATCAAAAAAATCAGGAATTTTTTTCATATTGGAATTGAATTTGGGCTAAACGAGAGTACAAGCCATTTTTTGCAATAAGCTCTTTGTGCTTGCCATGTTCAACAATTTTACCTTCGTTCATAACGTAAATTTTATCTGCTGCCATCACCGTAGAAAGGCGATGTGCAATAACTATAGTAGTGCGTCCTTCTGATAATCGCTTTATAGCGTTATGGACAAGAAATTCTGATTCTGCGTCCAGAGAGCTTGTTGCCTCATCAAATAGTAGTATAGGTGCATTTCGTAGCATTGCACGTGCTATGGCTATACGCTGTCGTTCACCACCTGACAAAGTGGTTCCTCTTTCTCCGACAACTGTATCGTATCCATCAGGCAGGTTAATTATAAAATCATGTGCAGCAGCAATTTTTGCTACATGCTGTATTTTATCTAAATCGGCTGAGAAATCTCCAAAACGTATGTTATCTGCTATTGATAAATTAAATAAAGTAATGTCTTGGCTTACGATCGAGATTTGACTTCTTAAGCTAGCTGTAGCTATGTTTTTAACGTCGTGCCCATCGATTTTTACAGACCCTGAATCTGTGTCGTAAAAACGTGGAATTAAATTTAATATTGTGGATTTTCCCGCTCCGCTGGGGCCTACAAGAGCTATTGTTTGTCCCTCTTTAATGCTTATGGAAACCTTATCAAGTACTGGCCTATTATTTTCATAGGAAAAAGAAACATCGATAAGTTCTACATTGCCTATGGCTTGGTTAAGAATTTTGGCTTGGTGGTGGTCTATTATTTCTGGTTTGGTGTCCAGAAGGTCAAATGTTCGTTTTACAGCTGCTAAGCCTTCTTGTAGGCTTGCGTTAAAATTCCCTATACTTCGGATGGGCTGTAATAACATTATTGCCGCTGAGAGAAATCCAACAAATTCCCCTAAAGTACCAGACCCTGAAATTACTCTTAAGCCGCCATAAGCTAGAACCAGAGCCACACAAAACCCTCCTAAAATTTCCAATATTGGTTGTGAACGAGCCCGACCTTTTACTGTCTTCATAATCAGTCTATATACTTCGTCAAAAAGCCACTCTGACTGTTGGTTCTGTTGTTTTTCCATTCCGTAGGCTTTAATCAATCTTATGCCATTAAATGATTGCGCCAAGGTAGAGGTAAGAGATCCAAGACTGGTTTGAACATTAGTTGAAGCCCGTCGTAATCTTCGACCTAGTCGGAGGATAGGACGACCGGCCAATGGTAATGTTATAACCACAATAATGGCTAAAATCCAATCAAGATGAAACATCATTCCAATTAACGCAATCGCAGTCAGAAGCTCACGTCCCAATACAGTAAGCGTACGAGAGAGAGCATCTCTCATCAAATTTACATCATTTGTAAAACGAGATATTAGATTTCCAGTTTTTGTATCTTGCATCATTTTCATGTCTGCATACATGAGTTTAGAGAACATTGACTTTTGTAGTTCTGCTATAACACGTAGTGACATTGATTGATTGAGCACACTCTGGCTATATGATGCTATTCCACGAATGAATGTTATAATTATTATCGCAGCTGGTAATAAGGTTATTACTCTTTTGTCAGAATCAGCCAGCATATCAACGGCTAATTCAATGACTTTTGGATAAAGCGCTGAGGTGGCTGCGACAATTACCATAAAAAATACCGCTCCAGAAATGCGAACAAATTGAGATTGAAGCCAATCACGCCATAGGCGACCAATTAAGTACTTTGTGGTTTCTTTTACAACCAAAGTTAATTTTCTCTATTATAATATGCCATCTAGCCTTTTCCTTTAAGCGGTGATAGATGATTAGTATCAAATAAACTCATTAGAAGCAGATATGATAAACGAGAAAAAAGACACTGGTTGTTCTTATTTAACCAGAGATTGTCCTAAGTGTGGCACAGTTAATACTAACTCACCACCTCTTGCTTATTCTTGGAAACAATGGAAATTAAAAAGCTGTTCTCTCTGCGGGTTTGTTTATCTTGAAAATCCTCCAGGATATGAAGCCTTAGTAAGTGAGTTTGCCTGGGAACGAAATCACGGTGATCGCAGTATAAGGATGAAACAAGAGTTTCCATTGACTTATAATTTTTCTAGAGTTTGGAAGAAATTTAGGCGTTGGTTAATACGAAAACCGAATAAATTGGCAAAACGTATTAACCTTTATTTTCCTCCTGGGCCTGTAGTAGATATCGGATGCGGTGTAGGCGATTATTTGGCAGGTCTACCTGAATTATATCAACCGTTTGGAATTGAAATATCTGAAGATCTTGCCCGTCAGGCCTCTGAGAGACTTTCTGATCGAGGGGGTAAAGTTTTTTCTACTTCTGCGATTGAAGGGTTATCTGAGATAAAAAAAGAATCCATGAGTGGAATAATAATGAGGTCGTTTTTAGAGCATGAAAGGGAGCCACTGATTTTATTAGGTGGTGCGTGGTCTGCGCTAAGCCCGGGTGGGGCAGCAATCATAAAAGTTCCTAATTATGCGAGTCTCAACCGAAGATTGATGGGTAATCGCTGGTGTGGGTTTCGGTTCCCTGGCCATGTAAACTACTTTACGCCAGAGAGTTTGCGAGAAATGGTCGAGAGTGTTGGATTTCAAATAGAAAAATTTAGTATAATCGATCATTTCTATTTAAGTGACAATATGTGGATGGTTGCAAGAAAACGTAATAAAATCTGAAATACAGATTACTTAGAGACAAAAGACAAACACCATGAATTAATCTCCTGATTCCAGAATATTTAGATCTGGCTTGGAGCCCCAAGCGCAGAAAGAGGCATCATTAACGGGAAATTGGCGTGGTTCCCAGTTTTCGTCGACCATCCGAACCCCGCAAGAATATTCATATATCATGTCATCCGGACCATAATAGTACACAAATCTAGCTCCTGATAACGAATGCCTGCCAGGGCCTGCTTGAATACGTACCTGGCGATCACGGAGGAAGTAGTTTGACTTCATTACATCGTCAGTTTCAGCTACCTGGAAATTAATATGTTGTATCCCAGGTTTATCAGAAGGAAATAGAGCGTAGCGGTGGTGTACTTGATCAAACGTCATAAGTGCTGACCAACCAATCCAATCACTAGTCTTAAAGTTAAACTCGTGCGACCAAAATTTTTCAGCCTCTCTTGGGTCTGTTACTTTTAGCCCTATGTGGCTGAATTCAGTTATGCCCGCATCCCTTGAAGGAAAATATCTTGTTCCAGACGCAAAGGGTCTTACACTAAGGTCTATAGAATTACCGCTTGTATCTTTAAAGTTTATATATCCCATGCACCGTCTGGCCTCGGCTTCTGAATCAGTACCCCTATATACAGGTCGGCCAAGGGCTTCCAATTTACTTTCAGCTGCATCGAGTTCTTCAAATGTATCCAGGGACAGGCCTATCGTGTGATCCTGGGGATCACCCTGAAAGTATACAATGTTATGGTCACTATCATCACACCTTAAATAAGAAAACCCATCTTTTTGATCAACTAGTTCAAGTCCAATAATTTCGGTGGCAAACTTGACCGTTTCATTAAGATTCGCTGTACCTAGTCTGCAATAGCGGAATCCACTAATTTTTATCATATTATCCTCCCTAGCAACCTGATTGCTTGGTTCAGTATAAACTATATGTAAAAATATATATCATTCAAAAAACTAAATCAGAGAAGTTTAAAGTAGGTTACTATAAGACAAATCGATATAGCGTGTCGGATCTACCAACTTCTTTTTAGGTTTTCCATATTTACTTCTCAAAGCGAGGATAGAAGCCACGCCTTTTTCGTTAATCTTATAACTATTTGCTAGCCCGAGATTAGGGTCAAGCATTATTTTCATGGCGCTTTTTGCATCACTATTACTCATACCGGGCATGTTACTCTCTAAGATATTCACTGTTTCATCTAAGTTAGCCGACTCTGTCGCCCATTTAATCGCTTTTAGCTCTGCCCTGATAAAAGCTCTTAGTGTGTCAGGATTATTTTCAGCCCAATTTTTGCAAGCGGCAATCACCCCAATTTGGCATGGAGGAAGGCATTGCTGGCTGTTATCAATAATTCTAAGTCCCGCAGATTCAGCTGCTTCTGTAAACGGAGGATTCAATAAGGCACCGGCATGTTTTCCTTCGGCTAAAGAATCAAGACGGGCTTTAGTAGCCCCTACGGGAACTAATTCATATTCTTTATGGCCTAATCCATTTATTTCAAGCATTTCGCGCAACATAAAGGCAAAACCTGTTGATAATGCATCTACAGCGAGGCTCTGTCCCTTAAGGTCTTGGTAACTAATAATTGTTTTTTGAACTACCAGGCTTAGGTTCACTTGAGAGGCGCCCATAAAGGCAAACAAGTCTGGATCACGTGACAGTTCGGCAACACCTTGTCCTTCTTGATAAGCTATGATGTTATCTAATGCCGTGCCGGCAATATGAAAATTACCATCAATTAAATTTGTTATTTGAAAAACGGAATTAGGTGTTGCAGTTATTTCAACATCTATACCTTCTTCATAAAAAAACCCTTTTTCATCAGCTATGTAATGGGGAAGTAGTCCAGTACTAGGAAATTCAATAATTTTAATAGTGGTAATATCTGACATATGTTTTTCCTGTTAATATTTTTCTATAGCTTGTGTTAAGACGTTAAGATTGGTCAATAGGTGATAGTAGTTTTTCGAATATCATCAAAAAATATACAGTCAAATGGGTTTTGATTCATGCTTTTCCTAAAAATGTTAAATGCTTATGTTAAAACCCATTACTTCTATTGCAGATTAATGAGGTTATTATGAAATTTGGAATGCAGTTCTTTCCATGTGTTGGTCCTGAGATAAAACCTGCTGATAAATATTTTGAAGAATGCTTGTCATTGGTCGGCTGTGCTGACGAATTGGGTTATTCACATGTCCGTATTGTGGAACATTATTTTCATGCATATGGCGGTTATAGTCCGAACCCAATGTTATTTTTAGCCGCTGCATCTCAGCAGACGAAAAAGGCTCGTCTGGTAACAGGAGCCATACTTCCTGTTTTTAATAACCCTCTAAAACTGGCAGGTGAGATTGGCATGCTGGATGCAATATCATCTGGTAGACTAGATGTGGGATTTGCTCGTGCCTTTATGCCTCATGAGTTTGCTAGATTTGGGATTTCTTTGGACGAAAGTAAGGGCCGTTTCTCAGAAGGTATTGAACAAATAAGGGGATTGCTGGAAACAGAAGTTTTTTCTTCGAACGGTGAGTTTCATAAATTTCCACCGACCACCTCTTATCCTAGGCCTACTCAGAGGCCTCATCCACCATTTTACATAGCAGCATTTGCCACTCCTCAATCCTTTCAGGAAGCAGGGAAATCAGGTCATGCTATAATGGCAATTCCCTTGTCTGGTGGAAAAATGTCAGAACTAATAGGTTTGTATCGAGAAGCTTGGAAGTCGGCAGGCCACAAGGGTAAAGGAAGTGTTATGCTAGCATTTCACATGTTCTGCTGGCCCGATGAACGAGAGGCAATTGATCTTTCTAAATCAAGAATAAATAGTTATCTTAAAACGCTAGTTAATGCCGGCTCAGATTGGCTTAATCAGGCGTCTTCTGATTATCCCGGTTACAGAAAGCTTATTGAGGATTTAGCTGAAGAATCATTTGAAAGCCAATTAAAGAAGGGTGCGGCCTGGGTCGGAACACCGAGCCAGATATGTGATCAGATTAAAAGCTATAAGGACCAGATAGGTGATTTTGAAATCGCCTCTTTACAAGTGAATTTTTATGATATGCCACTACAATTAGCTAGAAAGTCCATTTCTCTCTTTGCTGAAGAAGTGATGCCTAAATTTTAAGTAAAATTATAGATAACTGGATTGTAAAATAATTTAAATTATTTTAATGACAGGCTTTTCCAAGAACCTCTAGGCGCCAATAGTTGTATGGGAGTGGGGTTACGAAACCTGCGGTGAGCATTATGGGAATGACCCACCAGGTTAATAATGCTCCTCCTGTTAGTATTATATCCATGAGATTCATAGCTACCTCCATAGAGACCATGGATATCATAGACATGCCTAAAGCTGTTCTTATCGCTGTACTAATGGCCATTTGTGTGCTGAGAACAATTGTTTCTAATAGTATAGAAGTCATAAGACCCATAACAATTGCTAGGCACATAATCATTAGTGTTGGCCATGGAGTTCCAGTAAATTGAAAATAAGCTATGGTGCCTAAATCACCTATTGAGCAACCTAAAAGGCACCAGAAAGTATTATATGATGCTTTTTTCCACTTTCCCGGTTGTATCCAGTTAATTTTGCGGTTTTTTGTGATAGCTACCAATTCGAACTCGTTTCTTTCTTACCATCTATTAGATATGGTTATTTAGAGAAATAACTAGAAGTTTTATTCATTAACACCTTTCAGAATTGGATATTGAGCAAGAATACTAGCCGATTCTGCCATATCTTCTGAATTCTCGAACATTGCTACTCCGGCATTTTCCATTTTTGCGAACCATTTATTTTTATTTTCTAGCGTTCCCATCATACTATGAAATATAGGAAAAGAAGCTTCCTTGGCTAAAGAGGACATTACATTAATTACAGGGTCTGCATCTACCATAAATGGAACAACGTGTATCATTAAAATGGCATCATATTTATTTTTGCAATGTTTTAAAGCAGAGAGAAATGCAGCTTTGAAACGGTCTTCTCTAGCATCAGCAAGCATATCAATCGGATTGGAAATGGCCGCTTCGAGTGGTAAAAGCTTCTTCAAGTCGCAGTAATATTCCGTGGGTAAAGGGGGCATTTTAAGATTATTGTCGATTAAGTGGTCGGTTGTTATTACGCCAGGGCCACCCGAATTGGAAAAAAGAAGTATTCTCTTACCTATTCCTTGTGGAAAGAAACCAAATCCTTTAGCTGCTAACATTAATTGACGAAGACTCTTCACACGTATTATGCCGCATTTTTGCATGAAAGATGATGCCTCAGCATCTGTCATGGCTGACCCTCCTGTGTGATTACGAACGGCATTACCCCCTTCCAGTGTTCTGCCTCCAATAAGAGCAACCACTGGTTTCTTTTTCGTGATTTTGCGAGCTATTTGTTCAAATTTTTTAATATTATTTACAGATTCCATATAAAGCAGAATGCAGCTGCATGTATCTTGTTCTCCGAGGTATTCTAAATAATCTATAACTTCAAGATGAATAGCATTGCCAACGGATATGATGGTGCTTATTGGTAGATTAATTTTATTTCCAGTTGCAATTACCTCTTCAGATATAGCTCCTGACTGAGAGATTAATGCTATTCCACCTCCTAGCGGCAGATCACGAAGGAATGTTGCAGCAAATGGTGACTGGCTGTTTAAATGAATACAGCCTGCAGAATTTGGACCAAAAACAGTTATGCCAGCAGTATCTGTTTTTCTCAAAAGTTCTAATTCTCGGGCCTTTCCTTCTGCGCCCGCCTCACTAAATCCACCCGGCAGAATCATGAGGTTTTTGTGACCGGATTTTGCGGCTTCATCAACTATATTAAGTATTAGATCAGGTCTTACGACAATAACAACAAGTTCAGCAGGCGTTTTAAGTTCTACCAAGGATTTGACTGCAGAAAGTCCTAATACTTTTTCGCTCTTCGGGGTTACAGGAATCACCTCTCCTGGGAATTTTGATGAAATTATGTTTCGTAAGACTGCTCCACCAGAACTAGAAAGGCGATCACTAGCTCCTACAACAGCTACACTTTTAGGTTGTAAAAAGGGATGGCAATCTCTTTTCTGAGACATAATTTATTTCTCATTTTAAATGTTTTAAAATATATAAAATGCTTTACTGTTCAAACATAATGGCCAATGACCTGACTCGAATAGTCGATACTTTGATATGAATGGTCCAGTCGTGTTTTTATTTGCTAAAATTTCAAGTGCTGCTTGGTGGGACGCTAAAGTCGCTGCTCCAGCTGCGGCTCGTATCATGCCCGAATTAGCCATTCCCCCTTGAGCTGCTGAAATAGCTGCGGCACCATGTACAATATTTGATACGCAGCTAGTAATGTAAGTAAGAGATTCAAGTACACTCTCTCTTCCATATTTTTTTTCGGTACAAGAAGTCAGACTTTTTCTTGTTTGCTCTTCGGCTATCCACCAACTCTCACTCCAGTCTGGAGCCTTAATCAAATTTTCGGCTTCAACCCATGAGGTAATTTTGCTTATTTTAACTGCCTCTAGTCCTATTAAGTTAATATACTTTTTAGCATAATCAGTTTCTTCGAGCGTCAGGGTTTGTCCCAAAGAAGAAAACCATGGCGCCGTTTCTATTTGATCTGTAAATCGAGTTAGAGCCGGTGATTCGATGAACATTTATAAATTACCACGATCCTCACGCCAAACCCCTACCATCAGCTGAACCGGCTTATCTGAAAAACTGAATAGTACTGCATCCTCATTGGCTACATGTTTTACTGGAAGCCAACTAGGAACAACAAATGTATCACGCTTTGACCACTCATAAACCTGATTTCCTAAATGAGATTTCCCCGATCCTTCAACAACGCTAAACACGCAAGCGTCACTTGATCTATAAGACGATGTTTCAAATCCTTTTGGTAAAAGCTGCATATTGGTGCCAATGGTTGGCATAGCGGAATTACCTGTTTCAGGATTAACAAATCTTAGCTTTAGACCGTGGCAGGGATCCCATTCTTCTGCTTTACGCATCGTTTCCAGCGCCTCTCTAGTCCTGGCGTAAGGATAGTTAAAAACTTTTGAAACTGTACCTTTTTCATAATAATCCACTGGTAGCATGCCTGAGCCAAAACGGGCCAATGAATCACCCTCTGGCCGACTGGGCACTTGATATTTGTCATTGTACTTTTCTGCAAAGGTTGCATCTAATGTTTCTATAATCGGAATATCCAGACCATCCATCCAAACCATTGGTTCGTTGCTCTCATTACCATGATCGTGCCAGGTCCAAGCTGGGGTTATAACAAAGTCACCCTCTTCCATATTGGTTCGTTCTCCATTTACTGCTGTATAAGCACCGCTGCCTTCAACTATAAAGCGCAAAGCTGCTTGGGTATGTCGGTGGGCTGGAGCAACTTCGCCTGGCATAATTAATTGCAATCCTGCAAAAAGAGCTGTTGTAATTCGAAAACGTCCACGCATTCCAGGATTCTCTAGTATAAGAACTCTTCTTTCAGCTTCTTCAGCGGTTATCAACTCAGCCGATTTTAGCAGCGTTTCACGCAAATTTTCATAATGCCAAATAAACGACTTACAAGCACTTTCGGGTGATTTTTTTGCTATTCCGGGCAGCACCTCCCATAAAGGAGCAAGGTTTTTAGGATCAAGCTCTTGAGTATAATATGGTTCTAGATCGGGTCTTATATCTGCACTGATCATTTTTTTCTCCCATTAACCATAGAATAATAGGGTTTAGAGCTTGGGCTCGGTCACGGTTGGCAGGGTTAGACCAAGCTCTTCAACCAAATCTTTCGTTCGTTTCATATAATCTTCCAGCATTTCTTCGTTTTTCCTTTGTTTGATAGACCATTTTCGGTAAATTTCATTATTTTTAGAATTTGGGCGACCAAAGAAAGATGGTAGCATCGGAAAATATCTATTGATGGCATCTTGTACTTTCTTCTTTCCTTCTTCTGATTCACATATTTCAGTACAAAAATCCTTCCCAAATTGGGCGTGAAAACGCTCTTCAGGCATTGTCATTCTAGAAAGATTACGAAGGGGCAGGAAGCTACAAAGTGCTAAATCTTCTACTTGTATAATTTCTGCAAGATCAGCCAATAATTTGATAACGCAAAATTCTTCCCAAGTTTCGAGGGGAAACTCAAATATTGACAATGGTTTTTTTGTATTACTGGGGACCATTCTCTCTTGAGAAATCCCAATTTCATTACCTAAGTCTCTAAATCTTACATGGTGACCATATTCTTCCATAGCCACTCTACATGTCAGCCATTTTGAGTAGGGAGTTGGTGCGAGTGCTATTGCGGGCTCATCAAAAACCTGAGCACCATATAGTTCGTTAATCGCATGGCTTATTACTATCTTCTCAACAGCTTGACGATATTCTTCTGGAGCCATTAAAAACTCGTTTACTGTTTCGACTTTATCTCCTGGCATCATACTCATTTTACTACTCTTTTTGTGGCTAAATTTTTGGCTCAGAACTGAACTCTTCTAAATCAGTTTTTAAATCTGTATACAATGTAGAAAAATTTCTACTAGCTAATTCATCAAGTGAATCTATTTCCCAGTCCGTATCTGAGGTTATTTTAGCTACTGGCCTAGGCTGGGAAAATAAAAACACCTCTCTACCTCGAACACCGAAAAGCTGTCCTGTAATTTTTTGACTCTTTTTTGAACATAGCCATGCTACGACGATTGCAACATGTTTGGGGGAAATTTTTAAAGCTCGTTCCTTGTAACTCGACTGTTCATCATTGGCGGGCTCAATAGTTTCAGTTACTCGTGTTGCAGCAAACGGCGCTATTGAATTACAAGTGACGCCCGCACGGTTAAGGTCCATGGCTGTTGTGCGCATTAAACCTAGCATGCCAGACTTGGAACTAGCGTAAGGTGATTGGCCAAAATTTCCATAAAACCCTGCTGTTGATGTTATATTGATTATACGCCCCCAATTGTATGGTTCACCGCCCCGACCTTCTTTTGTTTGCTGCCGCATAATAGGAGCGACTGAGTTAGTTAAATACCAAGCTCCGGACAAATTAGTTTTTACAACTGTATCAAAATCATCCGGCTTTCCCTTAAAAATAAAACTATCCCTTATTATAGCAGCATTATTAACCAATATATCAACTCCACCAAATTCATTAGTAGTAGAGTCTACAATTTCTTTAGCTTCTGCAGGATCAGACACTGATCGGGGAATTGCGATTACATTAGGGCCAAACTCATCTGCAATTTTATGGACGAAATCAACTTCGAAATTTGTACCATTTATGTTGCTTCCATTATCAGCAATTACAACTTTAGCTCCCTGAGACACAAGTGTTTTAACTATCGATAGCCCAATTCCACGTGCACCACCGGATACTATGGCTACACGTCCTTGAAGTTGATTAACGTCGTTCATTTGCGCACCTCCAATTCTACTTTTTCAGCTTCTGTATAAAAAGCGTCAGCATGGCAATCTTCTTGTCTAATACCAAGATCACATAATTCTTTAACGCATGTTTCTACCATTATTGGAGGACCTGCTAGATAAGCTTTTGCCCCGTCTAAACTGTTAAAGTCATTACTGACTGCTTCGAAAAGGTGACCTGTGCGGTATTTTGTGTGTTCTTTTGGTTCTGATAAAACACAAGTGTAAGTAAAGTTTTCATGATTGTTCGCTAGATTTGAAAAGTGACTTTCAAGGTACACATCTCTGGTATCCCTTGCTCCAAAATAAAGATGTATTGGTCGTTTCCGATTTTTTTCAAGAGCTGTTTCCACAATCGACTTTATTGGTGCCAAACCTGAGCCACCACCTATGGCTATTAACGGACCAGTATGGTTTTCCCTAAAATAGGATACTCCAAATGGACCTTCTAAACTAACTGTTTCACCGATAACTAATTTTTTATTAGCGTGTGTGCTAGTCAACCCCCCTGAAATCTGACGGATATGAAACTCAATAAAATTATCCGTTGGTAGATTAGCCATAGAATAATCTCGTGAAGGAAATTTATCAAAAGACACTTTTGCATATTGTCCAGAAGCGAAGTTAAATGGACCACCACTGTTTATATCAAGACAGACACGAACTATATCGTGAGTGTATTGTTCTATTTTCTGAACTCTACAATCTAATTCACGTATAGGAAAAGTGGCTAGATCATCCTCCTCTAGATATGCGAGATCACAATCACTCCAGGGAACAGAACGACAAGCAAGTATTAGACCAGATTCTTCTTCTTCTTTTGTGAGTGCAAATTCTGAGTATGGTGACATTTGAATGTCCCCTGAAAAAAGTCGGGACTTGCAGGCACCGCAATTTCCTGATTGGCAACCATGAGGGAATTGAACTCCTGATTTTAAAGCCGCGTTTAAGATGGTGTCACCCACCTCAACTTTAATTGCGGTTTTAGATTGCCGGACATTTACAGAGAAACCCATAAAAACTCACTTTCTATAAAACGCTATCTCTTAACAGCAGGTTTTGGCTTACTTATGATTCTTAAACACTTTAATTTTCTTGCTATTTTTACAAAATAATTTTTAAATAAAATTTAATTTAGATAGAAGACCTGGAGTTCCTAAACAATCAGGTTTGCATTTTCAAATTTCAATTTGAACTCTTCTGGAATTATCAGGGACTTTAATTTACGTGGATTATCGGGATCTGTTACCGCCCAAACTCTAATTTCCTTACCTTTAACCGCCGTTTTGCCGTCATTTGTGATTTCATGGTTAACTTCTATCGTTTTTCTCCACCACTTACTTATATTACTGGTGATTTCAATTTCATCCCCAAATAAAGTTGGAGAAAGAAATTCGGCTTGTGCATCTACAAGCGGAAATCCTAGAGTTTTATACTCTTTATGCATAATTTCATAACTTAAGCCTACCTTGTCAAATAAATGCCTTGTTGCTTGGTCAAACCAACTAAAGTAATTGGGATAAAAAACAATACGTGCGGGATCACAGTGTCCCCACTCCACTGGAATCTTAATAGTGTTTTTAAACATATAAAGCAGCCTTATTTAGAATTATTTTTACCGTGAGTATTGTCTTTTGAAGAATAAAAAGTAGATCTCTTCACAGAGTGTAGCTTTAACTATTAGAGTTTTTTGCGTTCCTCAACTAACACATGATTTTCAGCTAGGGCATCAATTTCGTCCTCATTAAAGCCGTGTTGAGCTAATATATCTCTTCCGTGCTCACTAAACCTGGGAGGAGTGGAACGAATTGATCCGGGTGTTCTGGAAAATTTTATTGGGATACCAGAACCTTGATACCAGTCTAATTTGACTGACATATCCCTATGTGAGGTATGAGGATGTTCGACTACTTGAGCAGTGTTATATACAGGTCCTGCTGCAACACCATTTAACATAAGCCTCTGACATAAATCTTCTCCATCTATGTCTAACATGAGAGATGAAAGTTTATCACTTAATTCATTAATATTAGCGACTCTATCGGGGTTAGTTCTAAAGCGTGGGTCGTTAGCAAGATCTGGCTGTCCTAACTCTGAACATAGTCTTCTAAACGCAGGATTGTTGAGAGCGGCAATGAATACCTCGACTGTCTTTGTAGAGAATTTATCATACGGAGCAACATTTGCGTGCTGATTTCCATACATCTCAGGTATTTTGCCCTCAGAATAATAAAAATTTGGTATGTGAGGGTGCATTAACGCCACAGCACAATCAAATAACGTCATGTCAATAAACTGTCCCTTTCCGGAACCATGTCGCTCAAACAGAGCCATTAAGATGGCGGTACATGTGTAGAGTCCGGTACCCATATCAACTGCGGCGAGACCTAGTCTAGTTGGATCCTTGTCACCGCCGCCATTTACTGACATCCATCCAGCCATTGCTTGTATGACTCCGTCATAACCAGGTAACCCTCCCAATGGACCATCACTTCCAAAGCCCGATATACGACAGTAAATAAGGTTGGGGAAAAGTTTTGAAATAGTATCCTCATACCCAATCCCCCATTTTTCCATGGTCCCGGTTTTGAAATTTTCTAATAACACATCCGCACCCTCAAGAAGACGCAGTAATGTTGACCGTCCCTCTATATTACTTAGGTCGAGACCAATAGACCTTTTATTCCTATTAATTCCTATAAAATATGAAGAATCCTTTTCGTGAAAGGGGGGGCCCATGTCTCTAGTTTCGTCTCCTTGCGGAGGTTCAACCTTAATTACTTCTGCTCCATGGTCTGCAAGAATCTGGGTGCAATATGGTCCGCCGAGCACACGACTCAAATCTACTACTTTGAGACCGTCCATCGCGCCAACTGGCCAATTGTCTTCTGTGTTGTGCATTACTCGGAAATCTCTTTTTATAATTGATATGTTTTAGTAAAAATTGAAACTAGTTTGGTCCGTTATCTCGATTTTCTCGCTAATTTATGCTGGTAGGGATAACTCTTGCATGCATAGAATGATGTCGTTTCAACCAGCAAGTTTAACTTTCAATTCATCAGCGTTAGGGGCTAGATTATAATCTTGGCTTAACTCTCCATTTCCAACTGGGTGTTTGGCAGTAAAAAATCTTGCAGGTCCGTTAACAGCACGAACCGTGTGCGCTACGTTTCGTGGGATGTGGACTAAGTCTCCTGGGCCGATATTTTTTACTTCATCACCTAAAACCATTCTAAGTTTTCCTTCTAAAACAAGAATAAATTGTTCTTCATTAGGATGAAAATGAGGAGGAGGTCCTATTTCATCTTCGTAAGTCATTACCCCTACCTTCATAAACTCACCAGCTATTGAGGCAGCCATCCCAGGGGCTGTCTTATCTCTCTTTGTTTTCATCTCATTTATATTAAAGAACGGCATGATAGGCTCCATTTAGATTAGATTGTTTTCTGACTTAGTTTAAGAAAATTAATCGATATTCTACGAGTAGTTAATATAATCTATAAAAAGAATTAATGTGCTCAAGCTCCAAAAAGTTTTGAAGAAAAAGCGGGGTAGGTTTCTGAAATCTCATCAGCTATTTTACCACGGATCAGTTTAAGTGTATCAGAACTTGGAGGTTTAGTTTCGCTAATAGTACTTGGTTTGTCGAAGTCAAACCCTGTCATCTCAACGATTTCTTCAAGAGAATGTCCAGGATGAATTGATTCCAAACGAAAACGAGCCTTTTTTTTATCAAACTTAAAAACGCACCTTTCTGTCACTAAGGCGTAAGGGCCCCCAGGTCTATTGACATTTTCAGGGCTGCTGCCAGGAGCGCTAATAAAGTCAACCTTTGGAACTAAAACCCGAGGGGTATGTTCTTCCCTAAATAAAATCACTCTTGGGACGAGATAATAAAGATATGCAGAACCAAAAGACCCTGGAAAACGAACTTTAGTATCTGGATAGTCGCCGATCCCAACTAAATTTATATTTGCTCCTCCATCAATCTGGCCTCCACCGAGAAAAAAAGCGTCTATTCTGCCTTGGGCCGCGCAGTCGAACAGTTCTGTTCCGCCATTAGTAAAAATATTATGTTCTTCACTACCCAGCATAGACACGCGTAAGTCTGTCAAACTATTGGCTCTAGCTAGTAATGCTGCGCTTCCCGGTATTGGGGATGATGCTCCGACAGCCACATGACTCATGCCATTTAGCATTTCCGAGATTACAGAAATTAACATTTCTTCGTGTTTTATAACTTCACTCATTCTGCGGCTTTCGGTTCAAAAACATACTCATTTATATATTCTTTAAAGCCTTCATCAGTTTTTGCCATATCCATATAAATCTCTAAATGATTTTCATCTGGGGGATAGTTACCGAATAACCCTACTGGCCAGGCTCCGTTTTCTGCTAGTGCTAGGCCATCTATATAAAGGGAAGGGATTGTTCCTGGAGCCATGCTCTCTTCTGATAGAAGGTTTCCATCAAACAATTTTTCATAAGTCACTAACGTTTTTTTAGAAGCGTGTGCCATGACCATCATTTCTCGCCTTACACCCACCCAGACATTCCCATTGCTGTCAGCTAAAGGAACGTGAATTAAGGTTATGTCTGGCGTAATTGCCTTTACCAAAATTAGTGGTTCTTCACTTTCACTGAATGGGTTACTCGCTTCAATCCAGTCGAGGCGATGTTTTGAGAGATCAGAACCTATTATGCCGCGTACAGGCATAAATGGTATTCCTTTCTGTGCAGCTTGTAATCCTGCATGAATAGCTGGGCAGGTTCCATCAATTATATTTATGGTTCCGTTTTTAATAGCCGAAGTAAACCTCGGGGCTAGGCCGTGTTCTCCTATCGTCACTGCAGCAGTTTCAATGGTTTTAACGCAACCAGCACCTATTAACATATCGCCTTGGAACCCTACAGATGGCACACCTATTATATGTAGGCTAGTTACTCCTCGTTTAATAAGTTTTCTAATCGCTTCCATTGGGCAGCCGCTGTAGTCAGGTGCTAAAGCAATTTTAGAACTGTCGGGAATATTTGAAACTAGGGTTTCTACTTTTTCAAAATGCTTGGTCACTTTTGAGAATCTTTCTGTAATTATACCATGGTGTAATATGTACTTTCTGATGTTAAATAGATCTACAAGGAATTTAAAGGTGCAGGAGTAAAAATGAATTTCTATATCCCAAGTGAAATTGAAGCAATTTCTCAATCCGCTAAACGTTTTACTGAGTCAGAAATCCTTCCAAATATTGATTCAATGGAAGCTTCTGGCGAGTTTCCACATAAGATAATAGAAAAAATGGGAGAAATTGGTTTATTTGGTGCATCATTTCCAGAAAGTTTAGGTGGAACAGCTGCAGGATTTTTGGCAGTAGCAGTGATATCTGAAGAAATATCGCGTCTGGCTCCTGAATTCGGTTATGCAATGAATATGCAAGCTATGACTTGCCCTTTCACCATTTTTAACTGGGGTAATGAAGATCAGATTGATAGGTTTGTTCCAGATTTAATTAAAGGTAAGAAAGTAGGGATGTTTGCCTTAACAGAATCAGGTGGAGGCTCAGATGCCTCTGGTTCCATGAACACAAAGGCAACAAAAAGCAATGATGTTTATAAGATCAATGGCTCAAAGCAATGGATAACGTTTGCTAATTCGTGTGATACGGGTATCTTATTTGCTAAGACAGACTTAGACGCAGGACATAGAGGAATCACTGCATTTATAGTCGAACCCAAACGTTATGACGGCTTTTCGGCCTCTCCGATACCCATGACTGGACTATCGAAGGCTTTGTGTTCAAATGCTGTTTATCTAGATGATTTCACTGTTCCTATAGAAAATCGATTGGGAGATGAGGGTGAGGGGTTTAAAATAGCGATGAACGCGCTAGAATATGGACGTTTAACAGTTTCTGCGCGATCGGTTGGATTGGCTCAGGCCTGTTTAGATGAGTCGGTTCGCTACGCTAATGAGAGGGTCATTCGTGGTCATACAATTGGACAGTATCAAATGGTACAACAATTGATAGCTGATATGGTTGTAAATATCGATGCCGCAAGGCTATTAGTGCATCGCACTGCTTGGCTAATGGACGAGGGAAAACCCTCGACTCGAGCCACGTCTCGGGCCAAATATGCAGCAGTCAATGCAGCTAAACATGCTGCTTCTTGCGCTGCAGAAATTTTTGCTGGATATGCGCTAGCAGATGAATATCCAATAAAAAAATTTACCTCATATGTTAATATGCTAGCAGTGGGCGAGGGCACAGCGAACGTGCAGCGTATTTTAATAGCGGAAGATGAGTTAGGTATTAAGGATGCAAACAGACACCCGGTTAGAAATCGGTTACGGGTCAATTAGGAGAAATCAATGGTCAATGAAACGATAACAGCTCCAGACGCAAGTGTTCTTGGTCGACCAAATTCGTATATTGGTCGAAGTGTGCCACGCCCTAATGCAAAACGACTTATGGCGGGGCAGGGCCAGTTTGTTGATGATATGAAACTTCAGCGCATGGTTCATGTCGCATTTGTTCGATCTCCTTATGCACATGCCCACATAAAAGGAATTGATACTAAAGCTGCTTCAAGTAGTCCCGGGGTCGTCAAAGTAATAACTGCAAAAGATTTAGAATCATATTGTTCTCCTTGGGTAGGAGTGTTAACCCATTTCAAAGGACTGAAATCGGCTCCTCAGCATCCGCTTGCGGCTGATCATGTTTGTTGGCAGGGAGAAGCGGTTGCCGCAGTCGTAGCAAATAGTCGTGCAGAAGCAGAGGATGCAGTCGCTTTGGTTGAGGTTTCATATGAAGAACTACCCGTAGTAAGCGAACCTGAAACTGCAGCAGATCCTTCTACGCATGTGATTCATCCCGAATTAGGAGATAATATTGCTTTCGAAAATTCAGTTGAGGCTGGTGATGTTGATTCAGCATTTAGTAACGCCGCTTTAATAGTAGAAGAAAACTTTCTTTTTGAACGCCACACAGGCGTTACGCTCGAACCTAGGGTTATGCTGTCTGATTACAATCAGACTGAGGACAAGTTAACTGTTTATATGTCTTTCCAGGCCCCTCACATGATGCAACATATTTTTGCTAAACATATCAGTGTGCCTGAGGGGAACGTTCGAGTTATTTGCCAAGATGTGGGAGGGTCGTTTGGCATAAAAGTACATATATACGCTGATGAGATGGCTACTGCGGCTATCTCTAAAATGTTAGGCAGGCCTGTTAAGTTTACCGCGGATAGGCTGGAGTCATTCGTAACTGATATTCACGCGCGACACCATAGGGTTAATGGACGTATGGCTTTTTCTTCTCAGGGAGAGATTTTGGGCATCGAAATAGACGCCCTAACTGGTATTGGCCCCTATTCGATGTATCCACGTACAAGCGCGATGGAAACGAACCAAGTCTTAAACTTTACAGGCGGCCCCTATAAACATGAAAACTACAGGGCTAAATCTCAAGTTGTTTTTCAAAATAAAAATGTTATGTGCCAATATCGCGCTGTTGGCCATCCAATAGCATTTGCTGTCACTGAGGGCCTGCTAGAAAAGGGCGCCCATCAGTTAGAGATTGATCCAGTTGAAATTCGGCGGCTTAATTTAATTCCCGATGACGCATACCCCACTAAGGGAGCCAGCGGAATAATTCTAGAAGCATTGTCTCATGAGAAGAGTCTCGAGAAATTAATGGAAATGATGGATTACGAGGCAATCAAAAGTGATCGGGATACACTTCGTGAATCAGGAGTTTATCGAGGCATCGGATTTGCAGCAATGATAGAGCTGACTAATCCAGGTGCGATGATGTATGGGATTGGAGGGGCGCGTATTTCATCGCAGGATGGCGCTCAGGTGCGCCTTGATTCTGGTGGCTCAATTATAGTCCATCATAGTGTTACAGAGCAGGGTCAGGGGACAGATGCTATAATGGCTCAAATAGCTGCAACAGCCTTTGGAATTGAAATTGATAAAGTTCGGGTGGTTAGCGGAGACACAGATAATGTGCCGACCGGCGGTGGAACATGGGGTTCTCGAGGTGCTGGCATAGGAGGCGAGGCTGTACTAATCGCATCTAAAGCCTTGCGCAATAACGTTGTCGATTTAGCTGGACAGTTATTGCAGTCTGAGCCTGAGGCACTAGATATTGTTGAAGGCGTTATCGTCGATAAGGCGGATGGCACGGAACGCATGCCTTTAAGCGAAGTTGCAAGGATTGGTTATTTTCGCTCTGATTTAATACCGAAAGGTTTTCAAGCTGAGTTAATGGCAACCCGTCATTTCGTCCCTCGCGAATATAACATTGCTTTTACAAATGGAATTCAAGCTTGTCATGTAGAGGTAGACCCTGAAACAGGTTTTGTAAAAATTTTAAAACATTGGGTTGTGGAAGACTGTGGCACAGTCATTAACCCTCTCCTGGTCGATGAGCAAGTACGGGGAGGTGTTATCTGTGGTCTCGGGGGGGCTTTACTTGAAGAATGTGTTTACGACGAAAGTGGTAATATGATTAATGCGAATATGGCCGATTACCTGGTTCCTATGGCAATGGAGATGCCAGATATTGAAGTTGGGCATGTAGAAACACCGACAATGGATTCTGAGCTTGGCGCTAAGGGGGCTGGAGAAGCTGGAACCGCTGGAGCCCCAGCGGCAGTTATGAATGCGATCAATGATGCCATTAGGCCTTTTAACGCGCGTGTTTCTCATCAGCCGATTACACCGCAGAAGATTTTATCTGCTTTAGGAAAATTTTAGATTTATTAATTAAGTAATTAAAAATTTGGTGAAGGTTTAGTGTCTGATATTGAGATCATTAGCTCTGCAACATGTCCTTTTGCGCAAAGAACAAGAATGGTTCTTTTGGAAAAAAACATCAATTTTGCGCTAATTGAAATTGACCTTGAAGACAAGCCAGACTGGTTTAAGGAAATTTCTCCTTACGGTAAGGTTCCAGTATTAAAGCACGACGGTAATATCGTGGTTGAATCAAGTATTATCAATGAGTACTTAGAAGAAGTTTTTCCCAAAAACCCCCTGTTGCCGCTTGAGCCATCTAAAAGGGCTTTAGCTCGTAGGTGGATTGATTTTTCGAATGTAAGACTGATTCCATATATATATAAAATAATGTTGGCGCAGGATATTGAAGCGCAAAATTTCAATGCTAAAAAACTAACTCAAGCATTATTAATGATAGAACATGATGGCCTGGGTTCAACTTCTTCAGGTCCATATTGGCTCGGAGAAGATGTGGGGCTTGTTGATTTAAGTTTTTTACCCCACCTTCAGCGCATTTGTGTTTTGGAATATTATAGGAATTTTTATATTCCAGCGGAATGCGTGCTTTTAAATGCTTGGCTTCAGTTAATGTCCTTACGTCCGTCTGTTAATGCGGTATCATCTGAAAAGAGTGAATTAATTAAAAATTGGTCTAAGTACGCCTTAAACACTAGCACTGGCACAACCGCTGAAGATATGCGTGACCAATAAATTATGATGTATTGGAAAACAAAACTATCTGACCAAAATAATTATAGCTTAATTGTTGGCGATTAGCTCACCTGCTAAAAAACAAAAAGTTATTGCTTGCTTCGCGATGGAGAAAAAATGGTACACATAAGTGAAATGCCTGAACATTTAGCAAAGGCTT
>Ga0310344_10000082_pt1 | contig 77603 bp, 69 predicted proteins | sample HC15DNA20200_MG_FD_203801 | JGI IMG/M metagenome (GOLD analysis project Ga0310344, IMG submission 203801) | Marine microbial communities from station ALOHA, North Pacific Subtropical Gyre - HC15-DNA-20-200_MG | ecosystem: Environmental > Aquatic > Marine > Oceanic | place: Pacific Ocean: North... | reverse complement strand
AGGGCGGCCGATGTAAATATCGTAATCTGATTTTTTACAATGAACTACCTGTGTAAAAACTTGATGTTTGGATATCCCCTTGTAGAATGATAAGTTTGGTTTGTGAATCACTTCACTTGTCCAAATCTTTTGACTTATCTATATCTTTTTTAGGTTCGTTAAACAACTCTTTTACAAAATCAAATTCAAGTTGCTTATCTTCAAACAATTTCATTTCCACCTGTTGGCTCATGTGTGTTGGTTGGTTTGTTTCTTCGTCCACTATGTCTAATACTCCGTTGAATACGAACCCCGAACCTCTTAGAAAAAGTTCAAATGCGTTTAGGATTTCACCGAGGGTTTCTTCTGATACTGTGTGTCGTGTTCTCGATACAACATTATCGTCCCCGTCTCTCCAGGTATAGTCAAATGTAAACTTTGCTGTATTATTGTATTTCATATTATATAAATATATAGAGATATGTTGATTACGTAAAGGATTTATTTCGCAGGTTTACTTCCGATAACTGCCGACTTCAGTATGACCTGAAGATAGACTTGCAGAAATATGGCAGCTGCCCAATTTATTAAACTATATTCGATACCCGCAGAGAACAAAGTATTTACTGCCCATATAATTCCAAGTGGCAGAAAAATAATTCCAACTAATCCGAGAATGAATGCAACTATTGCGGTGGTTTTTATTTCCATAACATTACTTTCTTATTTCACAAATTTTTTCGTGCAAATATTTCAAATCATCAAAGGTCATTCCGAAAACTGCTTCAACACCCTCGACCATTTTATTAAACGAAACTAGTGTGCCACATTCTTCTGGGTCACCTTCTGACTCTGTGATTTTATACTTGAGTTCCATTGTATCGTCTTGAATTTCTTCCAGTTTGCACATTGTCATATGTTCGTATAGAGTAACAAAGTCATCAACCGAGCAGTTTGCAAGAAACTCAAGTGATTCCTTTTCCATTGTGTTTTCTTCTGATTCCATTTTATTGTTTGAGTTTTTAATTATGTATATCTATAAATATATATTATAGACGCAAAATGTCAAGGTCATTTGAAATTCCAAGAGCAAGGTGTTCCGCAAAGTTACATGGGACTGCGTTGCCTATTTGCCAATATGCTCGTTTGAAAGTTCCACTGAAAATGTAGTCATCTGGGAAGGTTTGTAGTCTTGCCATCTCACGGGCAGTCAGCACACGATTCAAATCGTAATGAACATGAACACCTCCGTGATTTTCCTTTATCGTCATACTCGGAACTCCTTTGCGTTGTCGTTTCCACGAATCACGAAACGATTCATACAACGAACCTCCTGGTTCAATCTTGGAAAGTCGTTTTGTCATTTCTACGGAGTGACGAGTTCCTTCATGATTCCACGAAGGATCAAATGGTATATGTGACAAGTCGGATATTGCTTCATCTATTGACTGATATTCACTCTCCATCTTAAAGGGTTTGGGATATGGGTTCTTTGCTCCGTGTCTGTTTCCAACAAAGATTGCTCTTGTTCTTAGTTGTGGAACATTGTATTTGGCAACTTCAAGAATCCTAATGCTTGTATTTGGATAACCGATACCCGAAAGTTGTTTGAGAAGTTCTTTATAAACTTCTCCATTTTGGGAAGTAAGCATACCGGGGACATTCTCCATGATAAGAAAGTCGGGTTGTATATATTCAACAATACGTATATATTCTTTCCACAATTTATTGCGAGGATCGTTTGGGTCACGGAGTCCTGCAACTGAGAATCCTTGGCATGGAGGTCCACCAAATACCGCATGAATCTTCTTTCCCTGAATATACTCCTCTAGCAACGACTCACTTAAATTTTCAATCAACCCTTCGTGGTGTTGTGAATCTGGGAAGTTGTTTCTAAGAGTTGACGATGCGTCTTTATCCATTTCAACACTCAACACTTTGTTGAATCCTGCGGAAGTTACTCCTTGGGAAAATCCCCCACCACCCGCAAACAAATCTATATAGTTGTATATATTGTTTGGTATGACCGACAGAGTATCCACCTCATGCCAGTTTTGGTTTGATGCATCCACATCAAAGTCTTGCATCAATTTGCAATAACGACTTTTGGTATTTTTAGAAGATGCAGTCTTTACCAAAGGAATATCTTCGTCTTTAAAGACCGAATAGTTTAGGGTTTTTCCCATATCCAAATTGGTTCTGCGAATGCTACGTCTTTTGTTTCTTCGGTAATCTCCTTGAGGTCTTCCGAGAAATATTCACTCTTGGCATTACCTGCCCCACCCGAGTTGAATCGTTTGGTCATTTCCATTCCGATACAACCACGATACTTCAATCCTTGTGATTTAATAAAGTCATTCATTGGGTTGGTAATTTCCACATAGTCATTGATTGGTGCATTGAATACGTCGGCAATATTGACTGCGAGGATTCCTCCCGACTTTAACGTGGGAATAAGTTTTTTAATCGTTGCGTGAAGGAACTTTTCGTTCCACTCGTCAATTTTCTTGTAACGAACCCACGATTGAGTATCGTCCTCTGTATATTTCTCTGTATTAAAATAAGGTGGACTTGTAAAAATGGTGTCAAAGAAGTTTTCATATTTGGAATAGTCTGCATCCTCCGCCGGACTCTCAATCATTTCAACTTCTCTATCTTGTTCAAAGAAAGTTGAGTATTTTTTATAGAACTCAACTTGCTTTTTGTAATTGGGGTGGTTATTTGTATTGGGGTCGATTCCAACATAGTGTTTGGTTGTTTCACCCGTATAGAACCCAGCAAGTCTATCTCCCCACCCCGCACTAAAGTCCAATACGTTTTCACTTTTGAAATAATCGTAAAATGCTTTTGCAACCGCAGGTTTGAATTGTGATGCGACATACTTTCTAAGAGTTGTTGCCATACGGAGTGTGTTGATATCAACACGATTAAGAACTTCGTCCAATGTCCAATACGCACGAACAATTGTCTTGATTCCTCGAACCGTTTGCCAAGTCTTCCAACCACTTGGGGTTCTTGTCCAATCAACCTTCCATCGGTTTTCCACATGAAATGGATTGGAAGCATTATTACCCGAATTGTTTCTTTTCAACAGAAACTGAGAATCGTTATAGTTCAAGTGGTAGTTGGACTTTCGTTCGTTTCGAGGAAACCACTTCTTCTCAATAAGAACATCGTTCCATCGGATTCCCTTTAACTTGTTTAGACTATGAAGTGTTTGTTTGTCACTTATTTCTGGAACGGGTGCGGGGTAAGTGTGCAATACCTTTGCGAGTTGTTCTACGACATCTTCCTTTTCATACTTCTGCATGATGTCTTTCCATTCATCCTCTTCAATGAGGATATATGGTTTCATGTCGTAGAACTTTTTAAAATGTTCTTTTAACATACCCCCGTCACATTTCTATGCAGAAATTACTCGGTTTCACCCGACTCGGAAGGTTCAGTAGTTTCAGACTCAAGTGCTTCTTGTGCTTGTCTCTCGGCCTTTTTCTGATTGTGAATGGCAAGTTGTCTGGCAACTTCATCGTCCGTTATCTGCTGACCCTGTGAATATGGTTGTTGAGATGTGTTTGGTGTCGGGGGAGATGTTGGTCCGGTTATATCGTGAATTGACGGACGGTTGTCAATTGTTGGGTGAGTACTTTCGTATCTAAGTTTTGCCCGTGTTTCTTCAACCTCAAGTTCTTTGGATACTTCACTTGGAGTATTTTTTAGTAGACTATCAATTTGCTCCTCCGATACTTCATTTTGTGGAGCTGCTTGTGGGGTTGTGTTTATAACACTATGTGAAGTTAAATTTACGGTTTCAAATTCACCCGAATCTGCTTTTTCCGGATCTCGGTTTTTTAATTTTTCTTGAAAAGCAGCCAATAAACCAGTCAACCCTGGATTTTCAAAGGTTGTCTCGTATTTAACTTTTTCTTCAACTTGCTCTTGCTCACGTTCCTCTTGACGTTTAATATCAGTTTTCCGTGGAGTCTGTGCAACTTTATCAAAGTTGTTATCTAAATCTTCAAATGACATAATGGTAATAAATATATATGTATTTATATTTTAATTAAAATAAGTCACCGCCATCTTCGTTTATATGATGACCCTTATAGGTTGCTATTTTGGTGTTATCCTCACTTTTTATTTGAACGCAAGGAGTTCCATCTTCTTTCTTCCTATACCACTTTCCAAAAACCCACCCTTTGGTTTCGGTGTCCTCTGGTATGTAAATGGTATCTATTATTTCGTTTGTTGCGGAATCTCTTACTTCGTATTCGTGATATAACTTTCCCATAAATTACACCGATGTCTTTTCAAACAACAAAGTGGGTCTGCCGATTTCACCTTCAATCTTTCCAACGGACTTGATGGTACCGTTTTCAAGTGCTTTCTTTACTCTAAACCGAAGGGTAATAGGTACGGCGGCGGGGTGGGTTCTTTCTAAGTCAGCAATACTGAACTTTCCACTTGGCCAATTGACCACTAACTTTTTCTTCTTGGGACGAATCTCAGTCTCTACTCGGATTTCCTTTTTAATATTATCTGTATCTGTCATTTTTCTTAAAAATAAATTTATAGTTTAATAAAATCAAAGAGATTTAACTGCTCTTTGATTCTGCCACAGATGCCTTTCTGTATTCGGTGGCCAACTTCTTGAGTTCACCGATAGCCTTGCGGGCCCGTGTACCAGATGCTTTAGTTCCAGTATTTGCGTTTTGAGTATGATTTTCATCAAACGACTCGTACAGAGCCTTGATTTGTTCATATAGTTCTTGTGATGTAGCCATTAGATATAACCTTTCTTTTGTTATTGTTAAATTATATAATATATAATATATGATTTCTTTGTTTTTTGCAAGAAAATATTATGCAAAGAAAAAGACGTAAGAATCTCCGTCCACCGCAACATTCATATGTCTAAACACCCAACGCTCGTTATGCATTTGTTGAACAAGGGTTGCGTAGTCTTCGGGGTTTTTGGGGATTGTGACGATTTTTCCTGCAACGGGGGTTGTTTGGTTTCTCCGAACGAAATCGACCCAATCAAGTTCAGTTGAGTTGTTGGTGATAAAGTTTCGGGTAAAGTCATTAACATCTTTTGAATTCGAATTATAGTGATTTATTAAATTATCCCTACATTTGCAATGTGGGTCAACTGAATAACTCATCGCATCTGTTTCGTTATCTTTATACTTTTCAATGTATGCGTCAAGAAATTTTTGTGAGTTTCTTAGAAGTTCTAAAACTGCCAACAAACCATAGATATTGAATTCGTCCTCGTTCATGTTTATTTTATATTTATATTAAGTAAACACATTTATTACTGATTTGTCAATCGGTATTTTTCTGTTGTCCTATTCTGAATTATCCTTTATATTAAATCCATGTATCAATATGTAAGCACCTCGGAGAATCTTGTTCTTCTGCTAACCCACTATTGGACTCCTTTGAATGTCACGTCGGTTAAGGAAGGTCTGAAAAAGTTGATGGGTGCTAAAGAACGATACCACAAAACCAGACCCAAGGTAATGGCCGTAGCAAGTGACGGAACTACTTGTGATTGGGACACGTGGATTGAATACAAACATGGATTTTATGCCGAACAACCATTTGTGCGTTCGGTGAATCATGTTATACCCGTTCCAACTATTTTGCTGACAACTGCAAACTTCACATACAATACCAAACGAAAACCTTCCTTAAAATATTTGTACAAGAAATATGGGGGGAAGTGCCAGATATGCGGAAACCACTTTCCTCAAGGTAAACTGACCATTGAACATATCAAACCGAAAAGCAAAGGGGGTGACAACGATTATTTTAATCTGACACTGACTTGTGTAAAGTGTAATTCCAGAAAGGGGAGTATTTTTCCGTATTACGACTACAAGGGGAATGTTCTAAAGGCAAGTCCACCAAAACCATTTTACGAGGTTGGGAGTACGATACGAGAAGAATGGAAACCATATCTATTTAAAAATTCTTCTTTTTAGTTGTTGACATTTCTTATAATAACAAGTATAGTGATGTCACAATTAATTCTTCCTATGTAGGGGAACATAGGCATAACGTCCAATAAGGGGTGTCCAAACCATATTTAATGAGAGGGGCAAAACGTTTCTTTCACGCATCGGTGGCGGAATGGTGACGCAAGGGACTGCAAATCCCTATAATGCAGGTTCGAATCCTGTCCGATGCTCCAAAACATTTTATTGCCGTCTTAGCTCAGCTGGTAGAGCACCTCACTTGTAATGAGGATGTCATCGGTTCGATCCCGATAGACGGCTCCATTTTTGCGGGGGTAGCTCAGTTGGATAGAGCAACGGCCTTCTAAGCCGTGGGTCGTGAGTTCAAGTCTCACTCCCCGTGCCATATAATATATTTATATATGTATGTATTTATTCGGGATATAGCGCAGTCTGGCTAGCGCATTCGCTTTGGGAGCGAAGGGTCGCAGGTTCGAATCCTGCTATCCCGACCATTTTTTATTTTATGGAGATTGTAGCTTAATTGGTTAAAGCATCGGTTTGTGGTATCGAGGATTGCGAGTTCAAGTCTCGTCAATCTCCCCAAATCTTCAATCTTTTCTCCTCATCGTCTAGTCAGGTTAGGACACATGGTTTTCATCCATGCAACCGGAGTTCGAATCTCCGTGAGGAGGCCACTTTTGTTCCCGGATAACAATAGGGTTGGGTGTGTTTGATAGTTCCTAAACATTTATGCGGTGGAACGAGTCCCACCCAACCCGTCTTTTTTTGGGGTAGTAGCTCAACTGGTTAGAGTGCCGGCCTGTCACGCCGGAGGTTGCGGGTTCAAGTCCCGTCTATCCCGCCAACGTGCAGAGGTAGCTCAGTTGGTTAGAGCAACTGGTTTACACCCAGTAGGTCACAGGTTCGAGTCCTGTTCTCTGTACCAGGGGGAGAGGTGACAGAGTGGTTTAATGTGCAACATTGGAAATGTTGTGTTGTGTAATGCAACCGCAGGTTCGAATCCTGTCCTCTCCGCCACTTTTTTCTTATATGTTTATATTTATATATTCACATGGAAACTACAAAACTAAAAGAATTAATTCAGACTTGTATCTCCGAACTTCTCTCTGAAGAAGGTGGGTTCAAATATAATGTGGCCAGTCTCGACCTTGGTAAAGCAAGGGACTATGCAGAGAGTGAATTTAACAACGCAGGAAAGAATTTGGATGAAGTGATTCCCGAGTTCGATAAAAACTATATGAACTTGCAGGCTGCGTGTAACTCAGCACTTGACATACCAAGAATTGATATGCCGGTGATTGAACCGACTGATATGAAAAAATTTACAAAACAACTTGCGCTTGGTAAGATTGATATTTTTAGGCCATATAAGATTGATAACTTTAGTAAAAGATTCCCAAAAGATTTAGACAAAAAGCAAGGTAAGGAGTGGGTTACGTTGGGAACGAAGGACGGAGACAATAAAGATGATGTTATCAAAGGAAAGTGGACAAAGTTTCCTGCAAAGAATTTAAAACCCACCCAAAGTCAAATTTGGTTGGAAAAGTTGGTGGGTAATATTATTGAATGGGGTGTTCCTCAAAATGGTTCTCCTCTCACAAAAGCATCTGTAATTTCCTCACAAGAGGGTTATATATTAGACGGTCACCATCGGTATGGGCAGGCAATGCTTGCCAACCCACCATTAAAGTTGTCAGCACTTTATATACCACTAGACATCAAAACACTACTTGCAATGGGTAGGTCTTATGGTAATGCAATCGGCAACCGACAAAAAGGTTAATTCACCTTTTATCATTTTTTATATAAATGTATATGTATATTTAATGAGTATATATACGTATATTTTTAATTGGGGCTGTAGCTCAGCTGGAAGAGCATCTGATTTGCATTCAGAAGGTCATCGGTTCGATCCCGTTCAGCTCCACCAATTTTAACGGAACATTATTATGAAAGTAGAAATAGACAAAGAAACCAATGAAGTTATCATTCGTTTGCCCATAGAAAAAGAACCAAAAGACTCCTCCAGTGGCAAAACAAAAATCATTGCAAGTTCAAGTGGAAGAAACGTTACAACCGAGTCTTACGAGGGAAAACAATTGATGGTGACTGCAAGTGTATATTATAAACCATAAGTTTTTTTATAGAAATTGAGTTTTGATATATATTTATTTACCATGAAGTCCGAAAATATTATTTGTGAAGAGTGGAGAGGGTATAAACCCAATATGCCCGTTCAAGTGGTTGGTGTAAAGAATGGAAGAATCACGGGAGACGGTGGTGGGGTTGAGGTATTCAAAAACCTCAAGGATGCCCAGAAGAAATATGCTGATCTTGACCCTGAAGAAAACACAATGAGATTTACATGGGTAACGGCAGGAGAAGTAAATGGTAAGCCGGCCGGTCGATTTGAAACATGGAAAGCATATAAGATGTATTCTATGGAAGAAGAAATTCTGAAAAAAGCAGTTATGGAAGCAAAGTTTAATACTCGCATTCTTCCTCCGAACCTTGAAGACCTTGAAATGAAAACCCTGATCGTTGCAATAGGAAGTACAGTTATCGGTTTGTTGGACAGAATTAAAAAGAACACAGGTTCAAATGCCAACCCAGTTAGTTTACAAGTAATCAAGGGTGGAGATGAGATAAAGACTGCACTTAAAAAGAATTTAGATTTAAAAGGTAAGGAAGCACTTGTTGCATTCTTTAAGGAAACAAACAAACATTTTGATGCGTCTGCTCCGGTTATATCAAGTATAGTGAGGAAATATAAATTGAAGTCTGATAGATATAGTGGTAAGGTGTTTGTCGAACAAGAAACAAAACTCAGAGAACTTCTACGAGGATATATGGAAAGATTAACAGAAAAGGCAGGTATAAACATTCCTGATAACATAGTTGACTTGCAAGACCGGATTGCCCAAAAGAAGAACGATGTTAGTTGGTGGGAAAAGAAACTTCAGAAATCAAGAAAACCAAGTTTAATTTCCATGAGGGCAATGCACCACAAACAAGCAAAGGATGACTTAAAGACTTTAGAGAAGGCACTTAAAAAGGCACAAAAGAACGAATCAACCGAAGAACCAATTGAAGAGGCAAAGAAAAGCAAAATGATTCCTATGGAAAAGTATGGAGCCGCTTTTATGGTAGACAACGGAACTCTTATGTCGGTTGCCATGTTGCGTGATGGTTCTTTTGAAACATGGGATGGTGATTTAGATTGGGGTGAGGTTACTGCTCCTCAAGATCAAAAGTTTCTTGATGCCATCAATAAAGCATTTAAGACGAAGTTCAAGATGGATGACTTCGCCGGAAGATAATAGTCCATCAAAAAAGAAAGTTACGATATGGCAACAAACTATGACAACATAGGGGATAAGAGTGTGTGGGATTTATATGTGGAAAACTTCCGCAACGACCTTTGGGACTTGGCTCCCCAAATTACATGGGACGAGAAGGGTATCCGAGTGGTATCATCTCCGTGGGACGAGGAAGAGTCTGTAAAGGAATCTTCAGAAGAAGTAAAACCAAAGAAGGCAAAAAGGAAGTCAAAGAGAAAAGTATCGGCGGGTATGATAAAGACTGGTAGAGTGGGTGACAAACCCGTTGATGGACTGACCCAACCACCAGTTAAAATTGAAGTAGAGGTGTGAGTTTACTAATTGCAGTCGGTGGGTCTATTTTGGTGGTTTCTATTTTATACGGAACGGTTTCGGTTTTCTCAAATTAACTTGAAGAAAAGTCACTTATTATAATATTTATAGATGTTATGGGTGATAAAAAAGAATTCAAGGGAAAACCTTTTACAAACAAGGATAGGGACCTTGCACTAGAAGATATTCTTCCATGTGCAATGGACGAAAAAAGAACGGTCTGTAATGTTGTCCGATTGATTTATCAATCTGCACAAGATGATGCATATAACTTGGGTGCAATTCGTGAACTTGCATTGGAAGCATTGTGGATGGGGAAACGAATGAATGACAAGCTGACCAAGTATCGTCAAGAACAAATGTACGAAGAGTACATTGAGCAAAAAGATAGTCACTTGAACGAAAACTGGCAAGATGGTTTTCCTGCTCAAGGTAATTGGGATTAAAAAAGATAAGTCATTTCAATATTTATTTTTGGGATGGCAAATGTAAACTGCGTAAAAGAAACCTGTGCATATCCAGAAACTTGTAACTGGAACAATATGTGCGTGACCGCACAACTTGAAATAAGCAACGCAGTAAAACATTTTGAACCCCAAACCAACAAGGTTGGGGTTCTTTTGTGTCATGGATTTCTGTCAAGACACGAACAGATGATTCCTCTGAGTGATTATATATACGAAACATTGGGATGGGAAACTAGTTTAGTTCAGTTGTCGGGTCATGGTTATGACGAAGAAAACATCACCAATGTAACATGGAACGACTGGGTATCCGATGTCAAAGTAAAATATAAAAAATTAAAAGAACATTGTGATGAGGTTTATATGGTGGGGTTTTCTCTTGGTGGGTGTGTATGTGCGTATGTTTCGACATTAAAAAGCATAAAACCAAATGGGTTGGTTATTATCAACGGTGTGTTCGGAGTTAAAAATGTTTTTAATAAACTTCTTCCCGGTGTAATGGTATACAACAAGTTGTGCGAAAAATTCAATTTACAAAAGTTTATGTTGGAATCAATTACCAATAACAGTGAAGCACCTGAGTTGAATCAACCCCTTGTGAATCTATCCGCAACCAATGAGTTAAGAAAGATATCAAAGATATCACAGGCCGCTTTACAAGATGTATTGTGTCCCACGTTTGTAATACAGGAATATAATGATCCAACTGTGTTTTACGGGAGTGGAGTAAAGGCGTTCAAGAAACTGGGTTCAACTTTAAAAAGATTTCAAAAAACAAAGTTGAACACACACTTAACCATCGTTGACAAGGGATTTGAGTGTGGTGTGTTTTTCAAAATATCCAAGTTTTTAACAGAAGTCCATCGGAATAAGTTTGTAAATATTGCCCACAGAGGAGCAAGTGGGACGTGTACAGAAAATACGTTTGCTTCGTTTGAAAAGGCAATTGAAGTTGGGTGTGACATGATTGAACTTGATGTTCAGTGGATTGGTAACAAAATTAGAGTTTTCCACGATAGTTCTGCGAAAAGAATGTTTGGAATTGATAAGAAAATGTCGGACTTAACGGAGAGTGAGGCAGCCGAATTAACATATTCCAACTGTGAAAAAATTCCCACACTGGAACAAGTTCTTGATTTCATAAATGGTAGAGTTCATGTGAATATCGAAATAAAGGATTCCACCATATGTTCAAATGTAGTTAATGTCGTAGAGAAATATAAAGATAAACACGAATGGTTAAATCGTGATATAGTGCTATCGTCTTTTAGTCATGCGACCATGAATGGAGCAAGAAGAATGCGTTCTGATATAAATGTTTCTTATCTGTTGCATGAAACATATAGTACTCTGGATGAAATCAAAAGTTTAAAGTCTCATTACTTCAATTACAATTTGTATTCTCTGAACCTTCCCTTAGAAAGTGTCACCGAGGAAATTATAGAATTTTGTAACAAAAACAAAATGAAACTTTTTGTTTTCACCGTAAATAAGTTGGAGCAGATCAGATGGTTGCGGGAGCGGGGTGTAAACGGAGTATTTACCGACCACCCCGAATTGATACAATAATCTTATATTGATATATATTTATTGTGTATGGATGTTGTCCAACATTATTTGTCGGAGATAGATTTGCACGAAGTTCCTTCCGAATTGAAGACTTTGTTAAGTGAAGCTGCTACCACCAACGCATCGGATGCGGAAGTTGCTATTTGCGTTGCATATAACATCAGACAAGGTAAAAGTGAGGCAGATGCTCTTAAGTCGGCAGGTGTAGACAAAGCAACTTGGAAAAAGATTAAGGCAAACAAATCAGTATATAATGCAGGTAAGAAAGTTGCCACAGGACTTAAGAACATAGGAAGCACCTTGGTGTGGTCTGGAAAGACATCTGCGTCCACGCACTATAAAAACGGAAAGAAAGAAGCATCGAAAGCAGATTTGGTCGGAAACAACCGAAATAGATTATCGGTAAAGCAAGCAAGTAGTTCTGCAAAGGGATCTCAACTTGTTAGTGGAACTTCTGGTGAAGCAATGGGTGTATTTGAGTTTGCAGTTAAGCATTTGGAAGCAAGTGGTGGAAAGTTAGTTTCCGATTCCGAACTGAAAGAGTTGTTCGATATATTTCAAAACGAAATGTCCAAGGCAATCAGAAATGACATTAATGTGGAAGTCGGAAAAGGTAAAAAAGATTTCCGTGATTGGGTAATTGCCGATAGTGGACGATACGATGAAGTTAAGGCAAAGGCAAAAGATGCGACTGACGATGAAATAAAAAGACACATCCGTGCGGAACTCGCCGTGAATAATGCAATATCCAACGCAGATGCTCCCAAGTTGGAGGGTGATTATATCAAGGGTGTTAAACCTCTTACCCAAAAAGATATTTCAAAAATGCGAGCAGCTTATATTTCTTCGGACATGAAAATTGGGGATGTTACCATTGCAAAAGATTATCTTGAAAAAGCAAACGTACCATCTGAACTCTTAACTAAGGAAGCACTGCGAACTCAGATCATGGATTTGATTGATGTGGCATTGAAAGCAGATACTTGGAAAAGTCGCATTCGGCAGATTATCCAAAACAATGCAGAACTAAAAAAATGGATTGTATATGAAGCTGCAAGTGGTCTTGGTAAGTTTACTGGTAAAGCATCCAAGGGTGGAAATTATTTCGGTGACAATACCGCAGTTGCAAACAAGATATTGGTATTTGATGCAAATGGTGTAAAGAAAGTTCACGATTTGTATAAGTGGTCACAGGGAAATGGAAACCTATGTAACAATGTTGACATTAGTTTCAAAGGAAGTGGTCGCAGAAAATTCATTAAGTTTGGACTGGCCGCAGAGTCAGTTAATTCGTTTGTTGAAACTACAATTACAGAAGAATATTCTAAACTTGAAACTGAGTTGGGTGTTTTGCGTGAAGGAAAAATTTGGGACACCATAAAAAGTGGATTTGATTCTACGTCGACATGGGTTAAAAGTTCTTATGAAAAGATTGAATCACTTATCTTGGGGTTTTACGAAAATGTAATTAAGAAAGTTATTGATTATCTATGGGACGCATTTCAACGTGGGTTAAATCAAGCACTAGAGAGTCTGGGGTATATTATGGATGGAACTTGTTCCATAACCACCCCCATTTGGTAATAAAACACATCTGATATATATTTATTGTCGTGGACATTGTAGAACATTATTTGAATAAGTCTCTGATTACTTCTGTTGAGTATGAAGATGTTTTGTGTGAACTTGCGTTGCACGACCTGTTCAAACGAGATAACAAGCAACGATTCATTGATAAAGTTGAAGCAGATGAGATGCTTGATGCAAAGAATAACCCACTAAAAGTAAAGAGTGGAACTAAGTCTCTATGGAAGCAGATGAAAAAGGAATTGCTTGATGCAGATAGTCACAAGGACTTGGTAGGGTGGGGTGGGAATACCAAAGAAAATAAAATCAAACAATTGTTTGGGACTTCCATGACTGACATTGGTAAGTCTCAAAATAATTTGAGTGGTGGTGCCAGTAGTGGAAATCCAAGTGGTGAAGATTGGGAAGCAATGATTGCTATCGGTCTTGCAACTATTCAGAAGAAAGATCCTTCTAAAGAAGTTCCAGACGAATGGAGTAGAATAGAGAGAAAGGGATTCTGGAATGATGATTTTAATAGAGACATTGCTGAAAAACTCGCGTCTGCATTTAAGAAGAATGGATATTCTCCAATCTCACAAACAGGTAGTGGGAAGGGTGGTGCTGGTGTGTCCGGTGAGTGGGGAGATATATTCAAGGAGTATGGAAGTGGTACAATGAACAAAACCCCCAAGACTGACATTAAGGGTGGTTCAAAGAAAATTTCATTAAAGAAAGCAGGTGGTTCTCAAGCAATGAGTGCCAAGCAAGCAGAGGCTGCATCTACGTTTGGTGCGGCGGTTAGAATGTATGGCAAGAATTATCCAAGTGAAGTAAATAAAATCTTGGATAAATTCAAAACCGCAGTTCTTGATTTATCGGAAAGTGGTTACCGAGGTAGCATAGACTCTCTTGAAAAAGATATAAAGGCAAGTGAGGCAGACCCCAAGAAAATGAAAAAACTAAAACCAGTCGTTGACAATCTTAAACAAGCACGTGAGGATGGAAAGTATATTACGTCTGAAATGAATCGTCTGTTTTTGTCGGATGCAAAGTTTAAAGACTTATTTGTGTTTGAGGCCGCAACTGGTTCAGTAAAGTTTGGTGACTCTTCAGAGAGTCGTGCTGATACTATGGTGGAAATAGATACCAATAGTGGTAAGATCACATCAAATTATAAAATGAATACCGTAAAGGATATTTCTTCTCTTGCAAGTCAATACAAGTTTTATTTGTCATTCAAGACAAGTGGGAATAGCACTCCTTATATGGCACTTCGGGGGAACATGGAGCAAGACCCAAAAAAGGTTACTGCTTGGATGCAAAAGCAGATAATGGAAAATAAAAACTTTTCAGCGATATGTCCAACCTTTTCTACAATCATCCAACAAGGTCTTGAGCAAGACGAATTTGGAAAACGACTTTTAACCGAATCGAGTTTTCAAAATCTTAATGAATGGCAAATGATTAAGAAAGTCCGAGATGGAATCGCATCTGTAAGTAATAAAGTTAAAGACCGGTTTGTTAAGATTTGGAATTGGATTTCCGAGAGAGTATCCAAGGCATTTGCCTGGATAAAGAAACAAGGTGCAAAAGCACTTGATTATCTGCAAAAGTTTTTTGGTATCAAACTTGCCACGTGTGGTATAAACGGAAAGATAGAATTGTTTTCTGAGTGATCACTTCTTGTAGAACACAAATATAGGTTCGTACTTCTGTAGTTCTCCGTTTATCTTGCAACAATTCTTTACCTGTTCTGCCTTGACTCCTCTCATTGTTGTCATAAGCATCTTAAGAGTTTCAACATACTCAAGTCCGTATTCCGCAAGAATATCTTTGCTATCTTGCTCAAGTGGCATGAATCCATCCCCATCACCGATATCCGCAATGTTCCACAATAGATAACGATCATGCTTTAGATATTCCGATGCGGTTTTCAACGTGGGACGAAGAAAGTTGTCTCTCCAATCTTCATACTCAGGAAACTTTTTGAAACTCTGAGATTCGTCAGCTGAGTATTGTTCACGATTAAAATATGGTGGACTTGTAAAAACCAAATCAAGTTTACCTTTGTATTTCTGAAATCGTGGGTTCTTGTGAATGTCCTCACTTCCGTCTTGATAAACATCATATGTATTACGATGGCCAAAGAACGGATTACCACCATTGGTCTTTTCATTGAAGAAGTCGGCAACATATTCGTAACGAGACTTTCCAATTTCATCAATATAGTTGTCGGTATTTGGGTCAGTTCCAACATAATGAATCTGCCTATCATCAATGCTCATAGCACCGAGAATTCTTCCACCCCACCCAGAACTTGGATCATATATGGTAATATCATCTTTGTTGTCCACGTGATCCGTGTACTTCTGGTATATATATTTTGCAGTCAGAGGAGGAAAGTTTACCGCCGGTTGACTCAACCCAAGTTTGAATGCTTCCATTGCTGAAGGAAAAATACGAGAAGTCTTGTCGTAATAACGAATGCTGAATTTAAAATTAACTTCCTTCTCATCTTCAATGATGGTGTCGTTTAGGTTTTCCATATCGTCACCGAAGTTTGCGGTTCGTTCAAGATTTCTAATGTTGTTTGTTTCGAGTAAACCTTCTTTGTACAATTTCTTGATTTGCTTTGCAGTCAACATCAAACTACTTTCTTCATACGAGTCAAACTTCTTTTCGGTGAACAATTCAATAATCCAAAAGTCGTTCTCGGGGTGAAGTTCCTTTTCCTTGACAAAGTTCCTAACCCACTCCTCACCATCTTCAGTTGGACACGGAACTGAGGTATCGTTTTTTCCTATCGTTTTTCCATGAGCAAAAAAGGAATCTCTGCGTATCGTTCGTCTCATGCAAGTATGAAAACTTTCTCGTTTCTCTGGATTGGCAAAGCAATCATATACACTCCAAGACGTGTGTTTGCTTGAACCAATTTTGGTCTTGAGCATCGTTGGAAAGAATTGGTCAATGACAGTTGCAAACTTATTGAAGTTCTTTACGATGGTCATAGTTCCATCCATTTCATCTTTATGTAGAAACTTCTTGGTGTCGTATCGTTGAAGTTTATTGAACTGAGCGATGATGTCTTTTTCGTTTTTACCTGTTCTTGGTGGTAACCCCTGCTTATCCCATGTCTCAACGATATAGTTTCTAAGTTCGTCTATCCATTGTTCAAGTTCTTCTCCGTTCTTCTGAAGAAGTTCATGAAATGTGATATTGACCTTACACTCAGTTAGGTTGTTCTTCTCGTAAAAGTATTTCTTCATTTTGTGTTTTCCAAAAATATGATGCACTATGTCCACCAAGATTATAGAATAGTACGCTTCCGTCTAAATTGCGAGCATTTTCTTGTAACCATATCCATGCTTTCTTATCCCAATTTCCGTTGCACGGAAATGGAACTTCGCACCAATCCATGTCATCAAAGAAATCATGTTCGGTTTCGTGAATTCGGATGTTGCTTCTGTGATATGCGTTCCACTTCTTTAATACGTTTGCAATGGAATTCTCCGATGCAGTAGAAATAATGTGGACTTTCTTCTTGGGGAAAAAACTATCAAAGTCCATAAACCCACGGATTAAACCCGAACCCGTAACCCCACTACCACCACTAATAACAAGGTGGTCAAAATCTGTTTCTTTTAATATATCTTGCATCCTTGTTTGGAAATAATCAATATAAGCAGGGTGATTAAACGCATACGGCATCATTTGAAATCCTTCTTCTTTTGCCATTGCCTTAACTCGGTTCAGCACAATGCTAAGTAGGTTGGGTTTAATTGGCACCGTTTCCGCACCGAAACTCTCTATCTTTTTAAGTGCTTCTTTTGGGTAGTCCTTACTATCTGGATAAGCAATCTTAATGTCAAACCCAAGTTCACGACCTATATATGCCAATGCCCAACCACTATAACTTACACGAACTGATAAGTGTATAATTGGAATATCTTTGTTTAGGTCACCACTTTCAAGTACCCTGCGGATGCCTTCCATCTTTGCCCAAGGAGGTAAGTCCATATCTCCGTTGAGCAAATCATCCCGTTTTACATAAACAGAACGACCATCACAAGAATATTCTTCGGTGGGAGTATTGAAATTAAAGGAGAGCATCCAAGTGTTTTTGTTCACACTCCAAATCCATGATTACATGAAACCTATAATCTTCGGAGTTGTTTACAACCCAGTGAGGTTTGCGTTTATCCATATAGTAATATTCCCCCGTCTTTAAACGGAAGTCTTCGGTTTCTCCGTCAAGTCCAACTTGAGTGAATACACAATCTTCGTCAACTTGAATTGGGAAGTGTACTCGCAGAGAACGACCAAGTTTAGGACCATTTTTGGTTTGGTAGTCCCAACTATCGTGACCAATGTCGGTATGCCGTTGAATGACTCCCTTCTTTGGTTCTACTCTTGTGATAACCAACCAAGTGCATTTGTCAACTGAAGTTATTTCGTTTACAATCTTGGCAAGTTTGGGAAGTTTCTCAAGAATCGTATAGTCAGTTTCACTATTGGGATTAATTGGAACTACTTCAATGGTGTACCAAGTCTTTTCTGGTCCTCCGTAGTTTCCGTTGATTCCATCATAACTCCAAGGATTAACTGCTTCCTTGTAATCTTTGATTTCTTGAACAAGTTCCGCACATTCCTTTTTGTTGATAGAAGATAGTTTCATCTTTTTAATTTTGATGTCTTCGTACTTGGATACACCGGGTTGCTTCAATTCGCCTTCATACCAAATACCACGGACTTCCGATCCAACTGCGGTTACCTTGCTACTCAACCAAGTTGCATTTAGTGCCTCGCAGACATCTTTGTCTTGTTGAAGTTCCATGTTGACGTCTGTAAAAAATAAGTCTCTCTTGGTGTTGAAGAAGTCGTTTTCCAATTCACGTTTGGATTCAATGTCATCAATTAACTCTTGCTTCCATTCGGGTGCATATGCGAATCGTGAGATTTGCAAATCACCTGCCTTGATGGTTGCCACGACATCTTCTGCTATATCCTTGATACCACGACTCGACTTTGCTTCCGCACAAATGTAACTCCATACAATTTCATTGTTTTCATCTTCGTGCCAAAACAACCTTCCCTTTCGGTCTGCTTCCCATAAGTTCTTCCAATTAATTTTCTTAAATGGATCTAGGTTGGGTTCTTTACACGCAATGGGTTGGTCTTTCCACTGTGGTGGAACATCGTATTCCTGATAAAACTTTGCGTGTTTCCTAAACGCATCCTTAACTTCATCTGAAATGTCATCCTTGACTTTGACTTTCTGTGTCTTCTTTTCTTTTACTGAAACCATTTGTTTTCTTGCCTTTCTAAAATTGCATTGCTTACTTTGTCATTCAAACAATCGTTGATAATCTCACTCAACTTTTTATGATCGTTCTTTTCCCCAAGGAAATCCCATGAGGTGTGATTGTAGTATTTAACTTTTTCGGTGTCGATTAGTTCTTCCCTTAACTCTGTTCCCAATGTATCAATATGTGCGGATGCTATATTACCACCGTTTATCAGAGAAAGCAAGGCTAAATTGTCATGGCATTCCGCACGACTGATGGATACAAAGTTCACCGAGTTGCAGTTTTCAAACAATTCTGCATCAAACATATTTTTTGTGGAATCATTCAACGGTACTGTTGTGATTATGTTTTTGATATTGGGAAGTGACACTATCTGTTTAATTGTTGCACTATCCGTCTTTGAATTTATAATTTCAAAATTTTCTTCAACGATACCTTGAACTTTTTTGGAAATGACTCCGTTGCCGAATATAACGCAATCACCCTCAATCAGTTTATCCTTTATCCAGTAAGCACATCCGTTTGTGTTTGGGCTTGTTGCAACGACTCCCACGTTATGTTGTTTGCATAACTTTAGGTTGACCGAATCAACCCCATGACCTCTGTGAACAACCCACTCAAGGTTTGGGTATTTGTCTAGGGTGGTCTTGCCCACCTTGCTGAACTTGGTGGATATTACTTTAATGTCTTGGGTTGGAATGCCGTCTGCTTTTTGCATTGCTCCAAGAACATGGGCATTGGGGATAAACTTGTCTACTTCACCGAGGTCTGATTTGTCTTTTAGTAATATGTTCATGCCATCTCCTTTACTTTGATTCTAGCAGATACATGACCAATACTCCTACCAATATATTTGGCAGGAACTTTGTTTTCAACGAACAATTCATTAAAGTATTTATCTATGGTCTCCTGCTCCTTCTTTAAGTAATCCGTGTGACATCCTTGTTGAAAAGTCTTTTTGGGTCTCCAGAGAAGTTCTTCTGAAATCTCTCCCTCAAATGCTTTCCGCAAAACATACTTCATTATGTTTCCCTTACCATCTGCTTCATCTCTATATCTGGTCGGAATCCTTAAACCGAAATCAATAACTTCCTTGTTTAGAAACGGAGTTCTCAATTCTACCTTGCCACCATACATCATTGCCTTGTTGGTTCTGATGAGATTATTCTTGTGAAGGTTGTTGATGAGGTTGACTCTTTTTTGATGCCAAGCAAGTGGGTCGGGCCAACAGAATCTCTTGACGTCTCCATAACTTGCAAAGATTTCATCTGCTCCCTCTCCACCAAATACAACCTTATATCCTTTGTCACGGATTTCCCACGACAAGAATAGTTGAGCAACCGCAGGAGATACCTGTGTCCACTTATGAGTCTCGGATGCCCAGATGCTTTCTTTTAGATTGTTTTCAATATCGTCTTTGCTGACATTAACTTCGTGTAACCTAACTCCCAATTCGTTGGCAGCTATCTTGGCATAATATAAGTCATCTTTTAGTGTCTGCTTTCTGTTTGACGTTACGTTTACCACGAATGCTTCAATGTCTGGGTTCTTCTTTTTTAGAAGATATGTGATGATTGTACTATCAATGCCACCACTTAAAATCGTACAGATTGGGGTGTCACTAATCAATTCATCGTCAACTGCTTTTTCCAACCGTTTTCTGAACTCGGATGCGTAATAGTCAATTCCTAAGTCCTCCCCTTCAAGTAGGGTTAAGTCTGTCTCGGAACGAGTATATAGGGTTGGGTTCTCTGGGTTGAACTCGGGTTTGAAATCGTTCCATCGTTTGATTTCGCAACTGATAGTACCAAAGAAATTTTTGGAAACCGTTACAATTGTTCCTGGTTCTACAACCTTTATTTTCTCTTCCTGTCCCTCGGGTGGTTTACGACTTCTGTCTACATTAAAAAACTTATATTCTGGTTTTGCCGATTGTATTCCCTTTACTTCACTTGAGAAAACTATTTTGTTTTTTTCAAACGCATAGTATAAAGGAAGCCTTCCGATGAAATCTCTGCCCAACGTAAGTTCGTTTCTTTCTATGTCATAAAAAGCAAAACAAAACATTCCGTCAAGTTTCTTCATTGACTTCAATATGTTGTCACGATTATCTATTAAGTAATAAAGTAACAACTCCGAATCACTCCGCTCAGTCTTGAAGTTGTATTTTTTTCTTAGTTTGGAATTGAACTTCCTAAAGAATGGTTTCCACATCTCCCCGTTAAATGCCAAAATAAATTTTTCATCTTCTGATATGAGCGGTTGATTTGCTGACTCTGATAAGTCTTGAATAGACAACCTGTTATGACACATATAGAAGTCATTTTCTTTGAAGTGGAACACTACGTTTCCGTCCGTACCACGATGCATGATAGATGCCAGACCAGTTTTGACCTGTTCTATATCGTTGAATTGGTTACCGCCTAATATACCGCACATTGTATCATATATTATAGCCCATTGACTAAAATAAGTCAATTACTTTTTACATATGATTTTTGAAATATAATCTTCCAACTTAATTTTTGCTACCCAACCAAGATGCTGATAAGTTAGTGAGGGAATTGCTTTTCCGTAAAATCTCTCACCTCTCCTTTCTGGAATCATAACATATTCATGGTTAAACATTTTTGCCACATCAATAATTTTATGTGAAATTGCCGTGCCGAGGGGATACTCATCTTGCCTTCCTTTCTCTGCGGCCAGTATAACTCCCCGTACAATATCACTGATGTGGGTAAAGTCTCTTGATTGTTCACCTGGTTCTACAACTGTAAGTGGTTCTCCCTTGGAGTATTGCTCTTCAAAGATTCCGATGACGGTTGCATAATCCCCAGTTCTTATTTGTCCTGGTCCATACGCATTATAGAAATAGGTGATTTCATATTTTAAGTCAAACCACTCTGAATAGTTTTTAATTAGTTCAACCATCTTTGCTTTCATCCAAGCATATGGAGAAAGGTTTTCGTCCTTCCCATCGTTTCCGAACTTACTTGAACTTGCACTATAAACCAACTTTGCTTTTTTTGCGACACAATAATCAAGAACCATTTTTGTGCCTTGCATATTGTAGTCCCAACAATTATCAAAAGAATCGAAACTCGTTACGATTCTTGAGAACTCACCGAAATGAAAAACGACATCTGGTTCAAATGCATCGGCAATGTCCATCTTGGTATCGTTCATGCCGAATTTTTTGGGAACTAAGTTTTGAGTATCCTTATCAAGATAAGTTACTTTCTTGCTCTTTACATGATTGTTCACCGAACCACTACTATAATTGTCAATGGAAACAATTTCAATGTTCTTATACTTGCGTATAAGTTTTTTAATTAGTGCAGTTCCGACAAATCCCGCACCACCTGTTATAAGTACTTTGTCCACAACTATAAGTAGACAAACCTTACTTCTTTTCTTTTAGTCCAGTCAGGTCAGAAGAACTTCTGATTTTGTCGCCGAGACCATCAACCATTTCTATTCCATGTTTCTTACAAACAACACTTTCTGGAACTTCACCCACACTTCTGTCTCCACCATTTGCAAAGATGTCTGGTTTAATTGCATCGAGTGAAGCACATACACTTTTGTCCTTATCAATGCTGAGAAATGCCTCATCAACGATTCCGAGTGCTTCTACGATTTTTACTCGGTCTGCTTCATCCATAAATGGTTTGCCTTTTTTAAGAACACATTGATGATTGTTGTTTACGATAACAACAAGACGATCACCAAGTTCTTTTGCCAACTCAAGGTATTCCAAGTGTCCCACATGAATTGGGTCAAAGTATCCACTAACTGCTACTGTTTTCATAAGGTTACTCCGATTCGTGTTTTTCTGGACGATCATAGTCATCTTGAACACGCACAATATCGTCCTCACCAAAATAAGTTCCTGTTTGAACTTCAATTAAAATCATCATTTCGTCATCACTTGGGTTTGCCATGCGATGCTTTGCACCAAGTGGAATCAAAACAGTTTCACCTGGTTTGTAATCTTCGGTAACGTCATCCAAGGTTATTCTTGCAACTCCACTAACGACCGTCCATGCTTCTTGTCGTTTGTGGTGGTACTGATAACTAAGTCGTTGTCCGGGTTTTACAAAGATGCGTTTAACTTTGCAGTAATCTGCGTCTAGGAGAATTTCGTAATTTCCCCAAGGTCTAATGCTTTCGTCTTGTTCACTCATAATTTTATCCCCATCTGTCGGACAAGTCTTGTGAAGAAATGTCGGACTTTGTTTCTACCGATTTAATTTCCATATCAAGTTCTAATATATCTATAATACCATTTGCGGTATTTACCAAGTCTTCACAAACTTTCTTTGGGTTTGACCACAATTTCAAATCGTGCATCATGGTAATATCATCACCAATGCCATACATACGATAATCAAATTTCAGAACTATTTGATCGTTTTCTATTTTGACATCTGATAACTTCATATAATTAAATATCTTTCTTTGGTGCGGGACCGCACGTATAATTAAACATTTCTATTGTTTTTTTGTGTCGTTGTGCAATTACCGCACCCGACTCATAGTTGTAATATTTCCAATATTCTTCATTCTTTTTCTTGAATGGAAATGTTCCTATTTTTTTAAGACTCTTGTATGGTAACTTTAGCTTCTTGCAAATTTTCTTATAGTCGTTGTCCAGGTTCTCAAACTTCATATAGTGGTCCATTATTGGATTTCCTTTGTCATCAAAATAGAAAGGTTGGTTGAAGTGGGAATAGTTTCCAATCCAACGAGCAAATTGTTCTTTGAACTGATATCCGTTAAACTGCATCTTTACAAGTTTGTTAATGTTCTTTCTGTGATTCTTTCCTACCAAACCCCCGTCTTGCCACCAAAAATAAGAAACCATTCTATCCCAAGGATTCCTTGCGATTGTAAACTTAAAGTACTTGTTGAACTTTCGTTTTCCTATTATGTCAAGGGTGTCTTTGGGATTTCTGTGTGTTGTGTCTATTAAGTCTTTATCACCACAATGCTCAATCAAATTATGTTCAACACTATTACCACCGACTTTCCACGGTTTGAAAAATATGAACTTGTGCTTATGAGATACAATCATTTTCCGTATACTTCTTCAAACTTTGAAATAAAATTTATTAGTTCTGACTTTGGGAGTTCGTTTATTCCCGCAGCTTTCTCACGCCCACCCCCCGTTGGAAACTGCAATGCCAGTTTGCTTGCTCCGTATGGATTTGTTTTTGGTGAACGAATGCTGATGCGGTAGTTCCCTCCGTCTACTGAAGTAAGTATTGCAAATGCTTTGTCTGGATTATCTGTTGTTTGTTGATTGCTATAAATTCCCGAATATCTTATTGATGCTCTTGTGTTGGGTAAGATGATAACCATTCCAACTTCCGTATCGTATATAATTTCCGAAGAACTTAATTCTGCTTCGTCTGAGGTCATCTGTGTGTGAATCTTGTGATAGGTTTCCGACTTCTTTCTGTATTCGAACGGAGATTCATAATCCTTCAGGTCAAGATATACGTCTTTGGGGTGAACAGTCAAGTCAAGTTCCTCGTTTCCATATCCATTGTAGTTTAATGTTTCACCAACTTCCTTTAATTTGTTCATTGACTCTTTGTTGAAGCATGGATTAAATTTGTCTGCTTGTTCGTGGAGGTTATCTCCATATATTCCACATATTGTCCACGGACGATACAAACCATTCAAATACTCATCAACCAATATGTTTGTGCAACAATTGGGGTCTGCATCCACCTTGATGCTAAAGTTATCTCCCAGTTCCGTTTCACCTGGTTCATGGTGGTCAAACCACTTGACATGATTTCCATTATCCAATATTGGTTTTATATAGTCTGCATTGGAAAGCAAGGATATATCAAACACAGTAAACATGGAGTCTTTTATGTCGGTACAATGTCTAAGTAACTTCACGTCACGTTTGACTCCAGTAAACAACTTGGAGTTCTTTGGATAGTGCGTTCTGTATTGATGTAGACTTATGATACCATCCGCATCACCATTAAAGAAATCGTAGTAGTCCATATCTTACTCGGTTTCTTTTTTGGATTTCTTTGATTTGATTTCTGCGGAGACTGCTCGACCTTTATCTGCCATCCAATCTTTTTCTGGACGATCAAGTTCTTCATTTCTTTTGATAACCGCATCAAGAATCGGAGTTGGTATCATATTGTCTTCTGCAAAACTTGCGAGTGCATTGGTGTCCTTTGGGAAACACGTTCCACCGAAACCTCGGTGTCCATCATGTCCAGGAACTTTAGTATGACCACTTCCAATTCGTTTATCTTGGGTTGCGATACAACGAACATTTTCATAATTAATGTCCAACTCTGAGCATATTGACTCAAGTTCGTTAAAGAACCCAACCTTAACACTAAGAAATACGTTCTTTAAATACTTTATCATTTCTGCTTCACTTGGTTTGCACTGAATAACGCTCTTGTTTATTACCGAACCATTACCATTGTCGTGGGCAAGTTCAAACATACGTTTCATTTTTTCATACAAGAACGGATCGGTTGAACCAAGTATCCATTGATCGCAATTTTTAAAATCGGTTTTCCAATTCTTTTCCGTGAGGAATTCCGGCATGAATGCCACGTCAAGTTCTTCACTTGTTCCAGGAGGAACTGTAGAACGTAACACTATATACTTGGTGTCATCTATTTCTTGTATTTCTTCGCATACGTCACGAACAATGTTTAGGTTGCAACTACCATCTGAATTCATCGGTGTAGGAACTGCAACGAAAATAATTTCGGACTCTTCGACAAATGTTTCAATATCCAATGTCTTTGGATCTCTCTTTTCGGCAACTATGTCCCATACCAATACTTCAACGTGTGGTCTAAGCAATGTCATTGCATGACCCACGAACCCATTACCAACAACTCCAATCTTCATATAACGCAATCTCCATAAATTAAAATGCGGTATAACCTTTTGTTATAAATATAACAAAGGTGGGGGTTTATTACTTGAATCTGCGTTTTATTCTCGCAATGACATTTTTGTCGGTGTCATTGGTTGAGTTTCCAAGAGATGAACCGAATATTCCCAAAACTTCGTTCTTACTGAATTTCTTGTCATCTTCCACCGCACGAATTTTTTCTTTGGCATCGTGGACACCCTTAATGATATTACTTGTCATCCTACTACTTGTAATTCCCAACCATGTAATTAGTCCTGGTATCTTACCTACCAACCAACCGAATAATTGGGTTATGAGTGGGAGCAATGCAGGACCTGCTATTATGCAAACTGCGATTGCTCCGAGTAAGCCGAATGTTCCCGTTAACCACCCCCACAATGAGGAAAAGAATCCGTCTTTTTCTTCTTGTGCTTTGAGTTCTCCCAAACTAATAAGTTTTTCTTCGGTATCCTTTAAGTCGTGGCCGAGCATTTCCTTTCGTCTGCTAAGTTTAATGACATCGGTGTCTCTGTCGGATAGATTTTCCAAAGCAAGTTCGTTTTGATTGATTACGTCTTCAACATGAATTTTATCACCCGGTTGTGGTAGTCCGATTATTTCTTGTGCCTTTTGTGCGAGATTAAGTGCCACCAAATCTTCCTTGGATTTCTCTTCTGAAAGGGACAGGGCGTCTACAGTTCCCGAAACGAATGCTCTTGTGTGCCGGTCTAGTTCACCTTCTTTTCTTGCAATTTCTCCTGCAATTTCTGTTCGTTGTTCTTTTAATCCCCATGTTACATTAAAGCAACCCTGGTTCATAAGTGCCAGTGCAAGGATGGTTCCTGAGGTTAGAATATGTCGCAGTTTCATATCCATATATATGAAATTTTTATAGTTTTTGTGTAAACTTGGAAATCTCGGATAAAAAGTGTTTGTTACATTCTTCTCTAAAGTTGAGAGTGTTGTTTTTAAGTTTTATTGAACTTTCAATGGGTTCTTGATCTTCCATTACTATCATATTTGAAAGCACATATTGTTGTATGTCTTTGTTATGCTTTTTCATTATCTTACAACACTCCATGACAAATGTGTCATCGGGTCCGTATCCCACAAATGACTCGGGTAGTCCAATGTATTTTAAAAGGTTTGCGGAAATTGCATTGAACCAACCACCACCCCATTTGAAAGTTTGAATGGGAAGTACCCCAACACTTCCGTGGTCTACGTTTACATGATCTATTGGAGTTGCGGTTTTGTAATAATCAAGTGGTTTATCTAGATATTTTTTATTAACTATACAATCCCACGTAGCATCCCATAATCTTAATATCTGTGGGGATATTACATAATACTCATTTAATGTTTTAATTAAACTTATTGCATTTATTTGGTGTGCAAGAAGTCGCTCTTCAAAGTATAAATCTGTGTCTAGAAATATTATTGTATCACCAAGCAAGGATGTGTGTATAGAATTTCTTCTGTGTTCGTTAACTCCCAAATAAGTGGGTTCGTTTTTTATTTCCCAACAAACTGCAAACGGAATTGTTTTGCATATTTCTTCAAACTCCGCACATACTATATCATCAGATTCAGTACCCCAGTCAATTAACTTAGAGTTCGTATTTAGAGTAACTAACATTTTTATTTGGGAGGTGTCTTCTATATACGGAACGGACTTTTTAAAAGTTTGGACGATACGCCTAAATCTTTTTATTTCGTGTGGAAACAGATGTATTGATATGATTATCATTTGAATATAATATCCCAACTTCTGTTTATATATAACGATTCCTCTGTATTGTGTTCTCCAACCAACCGAGAGTATAGTGTTTCATAAAATGACTTTTCTCGGTTTCTAATTTTATCACCACTTATTAAGAATGAATTATTCGGATTATATTTTAATTGGACTCCATCTTTCAGTATCATTGTCTGTGTGAGTTTGTTTACACTCCTATTTAGTACTTGAAACTTCTCCTTGGATATAAAGTGTTCCACCCAGTTTGTATAGTTGTAATTACTCGGCATCAATGAGTTTACATATTGCTTGGTTTTATGCGTTACTTTTATAGTACCCTTTATATGAATAGTTTTATCAACATATATTGTGTTGTATGAATCAACTATATAGATTAATTTGTCATCGGGGGTCGGGTTTGTTTTCAAGACTTTGTTGACCAAAGGTTGATACTCTCTTGTTTTTCTTTTAAGATTATCTGATATAAACACACAACACTCGGGTAAAATTTCATAATTTTTGATTATGAAACTTAAGTATGTTTCTGCGTCTCCTGAACCATTTGTTGATTTGATTGTATTTCTCTGTGGGTATTTTGATTTATCTACCACAATGTGTTCGTCAGCTGAGATTCTTTTGACCGCGAAAAATTCCTCGGTTGTCTTTGATGCAATCACCACACGATTTGTGTCGTTTGAAAGTTTGGGAATATCACAATGAAGTTCAGGTGGTTCTTTGTATTCAAGTTCATTCAAATTATCAAGTTCTGTTTGAGTTATATCATAATCGGGGTTGTTGTTTAGTATTAATTTTAATATCTTATTTCTAAACGGACGATTTCGGTTAACCACTCCGATAAAACCATCTTCATCTCTAGACTGAAAGTAGGATAAAATTTGTTGTCTCAAAGATTGGTTGTTGATTTTATACAATCCCGTTTTTAATAAAGTTACATCTTCCTTGGGATTGTAGTTGGTTCTTTTTAATATTACTTCTCGTCCTACATAAGAACGTTTCATATATTCGCCGTGGTATTCAACATAGATTGTATTGTTTGCGGTGTTAATTTCACCGATTTCCAAATCATTACGAGATACCCACTCTATATAATCATTGAAAAATTCTTCATTGCCTCCTGCAAAAAATCTATCTGATTTCATGACAGACAAATCATTCCCATCATAAATACACCCCAACAAGTTCAGGAAATCACCCGAACCCATAATGGCATTTTCGTATAATCTAAAAGTTTCTAGTATACTGGAGTGGTAGCCATATGCAAACCCAGGTTCTCCTGGTCGTTGCAGAAGTTTATCGACAGGAGGAAGTTGATTCTTAAAATACGCACACGTAGATTTTGAGATAATGCGTTTTTTACTATTCGGTAGTTTTTTGATACATTTATCAAATAACTGAACCATTTTATATTCTCGTATTGCAGAGATTGAGTTTTCTACCCAATCTTTATTTGAAAATTCTATATCCGCATCGAGACAAGTTATACATTCATATCCTTCCTTGTATAATTTTTCAAGTCCTATATTAAGGAGTTGCTCCTTTTGCCAATATATCTCGGAAGATTCTATTGATATTACGTCAGGACAAACTTTTGATATTCTATATTTTGAAGAATCTGAATAAGACTCTACAACAAGCAACTTGATATTTGGATATTCACGAAGACCTTGATAGAATGATATAAAGTTTATATATCGCGAAAGATAATTACATGGATTGAAATAACAACATACTACTCCAAGTTTATCGTCTTGGTGCTTTTCATTTTCCGTCTTCATCTTTCTGCTTGGTGACCGATTGACGATAAGAAAAGTTATCATTTCTATCGTAGTCGTTGTCGTATCTGTTGTTGCTTTGTACTTGAACTTCTATGTCCTTTATATGAATAAGATCCAATCCCGAGTTTGGTGGGATCTTTGACCAAGTTACATGACCTGTTATGTATTCATGTAGTGGTCTTTCCCACTTAATCTGCTCTGTATTTCTGTAAACCCTTCCTTGAAAGTCTGGGTAGTTTATTCGGTCTTTGTCATCCTTTGACCATTTCCACTTTTTAAGATGAAAGTCCTCAATGCCGTTTATTATGTTTTCCCGTGGCAAGTAAATTAAATCAACATCGTTTGAGTTTATAATTTCTTTTATATTGTATAATAACAATTCGGTGGGAACTTCATCACCGTCCAACTGAAAAATATAATCCTTTTTACATTTGTTGTTTAAGTTATTTTTGTGGTCGGCATAATTGCCGGTGAACTTTGATTTATGTACGTTTGGTAAGTTCTTTAGTATATTGCAAGTTTGTGGGTTATCTGAATGATCATCAAGTATAACCATCTCATCCTCTTCTTTTATATACGCTTGTAAAGTATTTATCAACTCGCCCAATACATCGGTTTCGTTGTGGGTGGTTATTGCATAACTTATTGATTTGCTCATTTTAATAAATCGTCTATCTCGTTCATGTCAGTTGTAGAAGTTTCATCTATATAGTTTTCGATATCAAGAACAGCTTCCACAAAGTTTTCAACACTACCAAACCGAGACATTATTATTTGCTTAAAATTATCGTCTTTTAATTTCATTGTATTTACGTTAATAATATCATTTAATATTCTAACTTCTTCCTGTATATCTTTTAGTGTTTCGGTTTTACTGACAAGTAACTCCCGTGCAGTTTTGTTTGCAGGTGGAAATATCGAAGCATAATTTAGCATACCCATTTTGGGTTGTTTTATTAAATGTACAAAATATGTACGATAACAATGAACATCCCCCAGATATGTTTTAATATATTGTGAGTAGAATGTTTTGGGTCTTTCAATCAATTCATTAATAGGTGCTTTTATGTCGTATCTTCTTTTGATTAATGTCAAGGTATCTTGAACCATTAGTTTTTTAATAAATGTTCTAAATTGCACCCAAGGTATGTGAGACAGATTTAATCCGTGTAACAATCGTCCGTTACCATTTGGATTGATTCGGTTGTTTAAAACAAATACCAATCTTGGTACTGTACCTGTTCCTCCCGTTGGTACTCGGTTTCTGTCTTCGGGGTATCTAAATGTAATTATTTGACCCCGAAGTATCCGTGATATGTGGGTGGGAACAAATCCCGCCACCATTTTACGTCGGTATGCAGGAAAAAAAGTTCTCATTTTAAGTCGGTAGTTTTTTAATGTTAGGTAATTTCAATTCAACTTCCCGTTTCTTGGGGGGAATATATTGATTGAATATATTGTCATATATATTAAATATTGACTTTCTACTAAACTTTTCAAGATTATCATCTGCCAATGCAATTGCACGTTTCTGATGTTTGTCGTAATTTACATAGACATCTTTCATTAATTCACGACTGCGGTCAACGTCCACATCAAACCATTGAGCACCATCTGCAAATAGTGAATTAACTACTCCGACTGGTTTCATCTTACCCGGAATCAACAAGTTATTTTTCTTGGGAAGAAAGTCTAAGTGACCCGACCACTTGGGTGCGATAACGGGTTTACCACTTAACGATGCTTCCAACAAAGGTCTGCCAAATCCTTCTCCCCGTGTGTGACTGATGTGGCATTTAATTTTGGGGTGGTTGTATAATGATGCCATTTCATGTTCTGTTAATTCCCCGTGTATTAAATAAATGCTAGGAGGATTTTCAAAGTTATCGGTAACGGATTCAATGAGTTGTCGTGTGTTAACCTCGTCAAATAAACTGAAATCTACTCCATTGGTTTTCAACACTAACGCAGGTGGGTTTGATTCGTTTTTAAATGTCTCACAGAATGTTGATATAAGTGAATTTACATTCTTCCGACCCCCGTCATCTGTTTGAGATGAAACCCACTGACCAACAAACATAAAACAAAAATCTTCGGTTATTGCATTTAGTTTGGAATTTAATGTGTCTGAGTGTGCGTTCTCCTTGTAGTGGAATGCTGGGTTAACTGTTTCGGATATAACTTCAATTGGAGTTGTGCATTTAATTTGTTTTCCGTCTTCTATACACTCTGTATTCAAGAATGTGCTTTTGGAAAAATCCGAAGGTACGATTACCAAGTCAACATCATTGCATCCCTTTAAAAACTGAACTGGGCATCTATCCGTTTCCACTCCAGCAGTAATTCCTATATTGTAATTTCCAATTTTTTGAAATTCTGTTGGCATACCAAGGTGAATACACACGTCATATGAACCTTTCGTTGCCTTCGGCACAATTCGTTCTGTAATTTTCTTGGTGATTTCATCTTCATTCTCAAGTGCAGTCATGGGATTATCTCCCCAACTTGTAACGAGAAAGTCCGCATCCCACTTACATAGATAGTCTGCAATTTCACGCGCATGTTCTCCATAACCACTTCGTGATGCAACGGGTCCTATAAATAATATTTTGTTTTCTTTCATTATGTTACTTTCAAGCACCTGAATGTTTCACGTGGGGTATGATTATCTATTGCACTTTCAAGACCTGTGTAAATTCCTTCGCACATATCTTGATTGGTATACCCCGAGTTCATTACAAAGTCACGTCCAGCAAGACCCATTGTACATCTTTCCTCGTAGGTTTTTTGATACATTTCATATATTGCTTCAGCAACGTCATCCGCACAACATATATCATCGTATATATACGGAACATTTGGACTACCTATTAAATTACGCACCTTTGGGTTGATTCCAATTCCCCAAGTGTTTTCATCATCAATTTGCTCAGACAACCCACCCGACTTATTCACTATTATCGGAGTTCCTGCGGAAAGTGATTCCAGTGTTGCCAGACCAAAACCTTCATTGCTTGCCAAGTTTAACGTCACGTCGGCCGAGTTATACATTTGGTTTAGGGTTTCATCGGAAACCACCGACGTGGAGAATATTATATTTCTGTTTGGGTATAAATTGTCAATTGCAATGTTTAGATTTGAACCAACATTATTAGTTGGGTTTGTGTGCAACATTATCGCAACAGACTGCGATTCACTTAGTTTAAGTTTACTACAAAACTTATCAAATGCTTCAAGTGTTAGTAACATCTGCTTACGCCTCATGTTTGCATTATTTACAAATAGCATAAACTCACAGGACGATTCAAGTAAGTTTTGCTTACACTTAATAGATACATCTTTATCTAATGGACAATATGTGGATGTATCCACTCCGTGCGGGACATATGAGTGATTGTTCACCCCACTTGCACCCTCTACACATTTATGAGTTACCTTGCTGATACAACCAATCCAATCACATGATTCGTATATGGTCTTATTATACAAAGGAACTGGTTCGTTGTCCCACACATGATAATAACACAATGGAATATTTTTTCTAATTTCGTTTTCCATTCTATATAACCAACCCCAGTATCTTGGATCAGTTACATGTAAAAGTGCATCGGGTTTTTCTTCTGCTAGAATCTGTCGTATAGTTGCTTGGTTTCCATACCCCGAAGTACAATAAAGTCTAACATAAGCATCATCACTACCCATGAGTGAATTGACCGAATCTGACACATCAATTACATTTCCGTTGTCGGGATTGTTTTTTTGAGCAGCGACCTGCACCCAATCATATGTGTGTATACCCGACAGTATCAATTGTTTGCAAATACGGGAAACCCCCGACACGACTCGAATATCATCTCCAAGGAGCAATATCTTTTTCTTCATACCTAAACAATACTATGTTTATGTAGATAAGTCAATCAATACTTTTTATTATCAGTTATCGGGGAAGTGTCGGTAAGTTGTTTCTTGAAATCGGGATCAGTCAAATATAAGTGAATCGCACGATTTACCAATTTTTGCAAAGTCATGTCTGAATTTAAGGTTTTCATTTTAAATTCGGAGTAGTTTTCTGACAAAACTTTTACAGTAGTCAACTTATAGTTAGCATCGTTCATTGTCCATAAATATAACTGAAAAATACTTTTCGTTTCATCTATCTCGTTTTTACCCGAGTTTTTATAATTATACACTATCCCACTTTGGTGGGTTTAGTGGGCATCTGCTAGTTGCAAGTAATAATTTCCCACTACTGCACCCACACTTTTTGCATCTTGCTACATTAGTAGTTCCTATTTCTTGCCAATATTCACAACCTCTGCATATTGCGAGTCTTGCATCCCATTGCTCCGATGTTACCACGGGTCTACCCGCCTTTTGCCATGCTATTAAAGAAGTTGCCAAATTTTTAGCAAGACCAAAGAACCCATGTTTGGGAGTTTCCTCGGCCGAAGGGGTTTGTGTTTGGTGTGGTTTATTTTTAACGACCGTTGGGGTTGGTGTTGGTATTGGGGTGGTATTGGTTGGAATTGGTTTGGACTTCACCGGAGTGGGTGTATTATCGTTACCTTTATACCTTTTAAAAACTTTTCCCATTTGATTTAATAACCTTTCGTGAAATTGAAGAAACTCAAATACTTATATATGATGAATGAGGACATTTTTGTTATACCCAAGGACAACGAATCACTTGATGCGGATATAAAATCTCGTAAACCAAATTATATGAATCATATCCTTGAAACCTTTGAATCCATTGATTTTATAAAAAACGCACCTGAGAAAATAACTCTTTTTAGATTTAAGAATACAAATCTTGAAGTGGTTGTCAAATCAGAAAGTTATATAGCAAACTTACAAAATCTGCTAGACTATTATATAGAACTAGAAGAATATGAAAGTTGCGCTAGTATAAAAGACATTATAAATAAAATAGAAAATATGAATAATAAAGACGGAGAAGCTGAACAAGACTAACAGAACATCGGACTCACGTCATAATAAACAGGAAAAGCATCATGTCAAGCAAGAAATCAAAAACGGTTACGAAAAACTTAATTCACGATTGCCATCTACAAGATAACATGAGAAGCAACCAGTTGGCTCGGAAATTGCAAATAAAGCACAAACCGTTCACAGACAAACAAAAAGCATTCATTGATATAGCTTTAAATGAAGATACAAAAATGATGTTCATTCAAGGTCCGGCCGGTTGTGCTAAAACTTATTTAAGTGTATATTGTGGTCTAGAATTAATTAGTAATGCAAAAGTGAGTGAACTTGTTTATATTAGAAGTGCAGTTGAAAGTTCCGATTCAAAATTAGGATTTCTCCCAGGAGCACAAGAAGACAAAATGGCTCCTTACCTAGAACCATTCAAAGATAAACTAGAAGAATTCCTGTCGGCAGTTGACGTGAGATACTTACAGGAAGAGGAAAGAATATACGGAATCCCCGTTGGATTCCTCCGTGGTGCAAGTTGGAATGATAAGTTTGTTATACTTGACGAAGCTCAAAATATGACCGAAAAAGAACTTATTACTACGATGACTCGTATCGGAGAAAACACTAAAGTTTTCATATGCGGCGATGTTATGCAAAGTGACATTGGAAACAAAGGAGGACTTAAGAATATCATTAATCTTTTTTCTGACGATGAATCAAAAAGTAAAGGAATCTATAGCTTTGAATTTAACGAAGATGACATAATTCGTTCAGAACTAGTAAAATTCATAGTCAAGAGGATAAAAAGTTTAAGATAGATAATATTTATGAAAATATAAAAATATATGTATATTTATTATATATATTGTTAGCACTAAAGGTATGGCCAACCAAAAAATAACAGATTTAAACAAGATGCAGAAGTTATCCAAATCGGATTTACTTCTAGTAGTGGATACGGACGCCTCGGGGATATCGGGTTCATCAACAGGTGAAACGATGGCTATTGAGGCAACTACACTTGCGTCTCAACTTGCAGAAATTCATCAAGGAGATGTAGGTATTAGTCTCCCTGCTCTCTCGGATGTACCTAACGATTATTCGGGTTGGGGTGGAGGTTACCTGCAAATAAACGAATCAGAAGACGGAGTATCCTTTACAGATTCTCCAGGTGCGTCCGAGTTATCCATCCCCGCAGTTGACTCCAATGGAATATCAAATTTTTATATCCCCGAGGGAAGCACTCTCAACGATCAATATAAAGTTGGGTACATCTTAACTAGAAATGGAAACAAATACCGAAGGGCATCATCAATTTATAAATCTGAGGAAACCGATGCAATCATCGACCAATCACTAATGGAGGTTGTGGGAGTAATCCGAAAAATAAAAAGACAAGACCCGTCAGATGATTCTTCTGAGATCACTCATATTAATATTGCATTTGGGGGTCATGTACAATTTGAAGCACCTGACGGAAGTCCGGTGCAACCTGTTACCCAAGACGTCATGTCACAGGGTACCCCGCAACCAACACCACTTTCAGATGGTCGCACTTATTTTCTGTCATCTGACAACACGGATAATTTAGACGGACTACTTTCAAGCACCGATCCCGCCTCTTCTTTTAGTGACGCGTTGAGTCATGTATCCAAACCTGTATTGGTAGCTACCTCGGAATCATCCGGGGTTCTTGTTAATTACAGAGGGTTGATATGTGAGAGTGGAGAAGAACCTCATAAGTTTATTATAGAGGTTGATGCGTCTTGTAGTAATGTCAAGGTCGGTGATATACTCCGTCTTAAACGAAAAATTAGAAGAAATGCAGATAAAACTTTTGGAACTGCACCGACATCACCGTTTGAAGAGGTAAACGAGGGTGCAAAACCTTCATATCTTGATGTGGTTATTGACGGAGACTATATTATGTCAAACGCAAGAGCTGCATATGGAGATGATACCAACCCAATACCCGATGAAGACCGTTCTTACTACACCGATATACTTGGCATTGTAATTGTTTCAACCCCCGACTATTTCCAAGTTCAGACATCGGGTATGATAAATTTTGAAAAACCAAATGGTATCGTCAATAGTGATGTTAAGAAAAACCGACCAAATGCAATTTTTAAACGAGGATACACATACTACTTGAATTCGTTTGAACCAGAGTCGGGTCAAACTACATCGACATCACAGACAAGGTTGTCAAATACGGTGTATGATTATACATCTCAGCAATACGAGGATGCGTTTCAAGATCCCACAAGTGCAACGTGGGCAGATACGGATATGTTAGATGTAACAACTGGTATAACACCATTCCGAAATGTGACGATACACAATCCGTTTCAACGTGATTCCGTTACGGGTAAGGTAACTGTTTATGAAAAACCAGTGTTCTATGCAGTCAGTGATACTCAAATTTTATTGCTCAACTCACCTGCATATCCATCACCGATAGACCAATGTAATGCAACCAACCCAGATCCAACATCATCATCTTTTTGCGGTGACGCAAACAAAACTACGAATTTAACCACCACCGATCAACCATATGATAATGTAACCGCTAATAAATTTTTAAAATCGGCCCTTCCCCATGCCCAAGAAAATGACTACACATATATAACACACACGGGGTGGAGTGGTACGGATACATTTATTCAGGCCCCAGGAGAGTTCGTTACAAAGAAGTGGTACTTGTCCGCGGATGTCAGTGCTTTGGGGGTCTATGGAAACTGGACCGAGGTCACAGAAAGTGAGGGAATATGATATGGGTTCATTGTACGACATAGGAAACATGAGATATAAGCACTTTACGTTCTATTCGCGTGGAGATGCAAGTGAATATACACCACTTGACAAGGAGTATGTTAGTAATCCTGCTTTGTCTGAAGCAGATAACGCAGCTGCCAAGGCAGAACATGATGTTAAATTTGCTAACTTAATAGGCCAACTTCAGAGCTTTCTTCATAAGGTTTGGCCAAGGGATGCCATTTTCGGATATAATGCAGAAGACGATACTGCGTTTATAACTTATATAAAACAAGACTCCACCGGAGTTATTCTTGTTGAAAATATATACATATTCCGCAGATCTACGGTTAAGGTGGTTGGTGGCTATACGGGGGAAACCGAGCAACAATGGATGCTTACCTCCAGTCCAACCAAATCAGTAAACCCAGCTGATCACATAAACCCAACACAACAGGAAAATCAGTAAGGAAATATTTAAGATGCCAGGTTCTACTTTCAATTTAAGAGGATGCTCAAGCACAGGTGGGGCTGCGGGTGCAAGTGCGTGTGGTTCGGAAATCACGGTTCGTGTAAAGCACGAACAGACGGAGAATTTAACCGATTCTTTGAATGTTGAAGCAGAACTACTTGCAAACCAAACGGAACAGGCATTAAAAAATGCGGTTTCCAACGCAATAAACGATCATCTGGCCAATCATGGAATTAACGGGAGACGAATTGCATTTCCTGCAAAATTATCGTATGATTGTCCAAAAGTTGGGGATGTCGTTCGTTATGATTATGTCAACGGAGAATATGCCCTCGCATGGGCAACATACGACAACAATGCCGCGAACAATGATCTTGAACACTTAACCGAGGCAATGGGAATAGTTGAAAGTGTGGAAACTTCATGTGACGGAACAAGTGTATCCTCAACGGCAGATGCCACCATTGTTATGTTCGGTGAAATTGAATTCAAAAACGTGGACTTGGTAAATAACGCACTGATACCAGGTACGACATATTTCCTACATGACAGGGGTTCAGTTAATCAAGTTAAGTTTTCTCACAACTTATCGATTGCAGAACCTGCCATAAGCAAACCAATGCTACTTGCCACGGGTAAAAATAAAGGGATTGTAACACACTACAGACCGATGACAGGTTCCTCCTCTGGGGGTCAGATTGAAACAGAAGATTACATTATTGAACTTACATTGATTCCTGGTGGGTGGAATGTTAAGGTTGTAAACATAGGAAACCTTGCAAGCAGAAACCCATTGGTTGCCATCTTACACTACAATCAAATGGTGGGTGGTGGCCCAACACACATGAGCAAGCATATAGGTGAATTGAGGAGTCTTCCACAAGCAAATGTAAGTGGTTCTGAAGAACGTGAGAATGAATTTGAGTTTAAAGTAACTTCTGGGTCTGCTGAATTTGGAACTACTTCATCGTATGGAAGCAAGGGTGTCAATGGTGTGGGTAGTTTGTTTGTGGAAATATTTTCTGACACCGTTGATGGCCGCCCCACGACTGACTTCGTTGGAGCAGGAAGAATTGTAACACCAAAGGCATCCAGCAATACGATTTATTCAATTCCAAAACTTGAAATTCAAGGTCGTTGCGCCGAGGAACAACAAAGTGACATTCATAACGATATTGCAGGTGGAGACGAGAATCTAACGATTAATGAGGGTGCTATGTTTGAAATATCAAGTGTTGCGGGAGTAGGAGGAACTACCACCGAGGACACCGTTGATTTCGTAATTCCAATGCCAATAACACTTGCAGTTGAGATGGAGTGGGAAAGTGAAGCAGATTCATCGCAGACAGATAGTGCAACAACAACATTTAAACTACCCGCCGACCTTGATCAAGATGGAAATGTTGATTCGGCGGTGGAGGTATTCCCTGTAAACGAAGCAGGTGGAGGAATCACCGAGAAGATGGTAACCCTTAGAGTTAAGGGTGTATCCGGTGAACTACCAGAAGGTCACTGGGCAAGTTACCTATCGCAACAGACATTCCCAAATCTGTGTAGTGATGCGATGTGTTGTGGATCAGGAAAGGCCATTATCCGAAGCAACATAGGTACATCGGTATCAATTACACCACTTCTTGGTGGAACGGACACCACTCTGATTAATAACGCAGATGGTGCAAGATTATACACCATGTCCGATGACTCCAATATAGTTTGGCCGGGTGGTCAAGCACCTGCCGATGCACTTGAGGTGTCATGGAAGAACGTAAGAGAGGATATTCAGATATGCTACAATTCTGGAATCCAAGCAGGCACCGAACCTGCGTTTATGACTATTTACTCAAATGAAGCAAGACCGCACGTAGAGGGTCAAGAAATGGATCAGTTTGATTACGATCCCAGATATGTTCTTGCAGAAATCGGAGCACAAGATACCCTTAATGGGGAAACCATCAAAGTGACGCTAAATTATGGAACGGCAAGAACCGAATGTTGTCTTTCAGTCACCTTCAATGGAACAATAGAAGGCACTCACTACACAATTCAGGAGTTGTGTACTGCGGGACTATTATCCAACACCACCGTTGGGTGTCCACAATCGTGTGGTTAATTTAGATATGTAATATGGAGAGTACAACTCTCACGATAATAATACCCGTATACAGATTATCGGGTCAAAGATTGAGAAATTTTAGGTTTGTCCTTAAAAACATTACGAAACTTAAGTGTGATGTTATGGTATGTGAGCAGACTAGCGATCTAAGTGTCGGTGAGTATGTAAGTGAATGTGGTGCGATGTATACCACTTTATCGGTTGAGGGTGCGAATGAAATTCATAAATCTGCGTTAATAAACCACTCGGTTAGTCTAGTGAACACCGCCTATGTGTGGGTGATAGATGCGGATTTCTTCACTCAATATCAAGAGATAATCAATTATATGGAAGAGTGTGAACATGATCTGGTTCGTCCGTTTGAATCGGTGTTGTTTTTAACTGATGACGAAACTGACGAACTAATCACCACAGGTCAACTAACTATTGGAGGTGATTATACTGCAAACAACCAAACGGGTAAGTTTTCCTTTATAGTTAAACGGGAGGTTTTTGAGTCGGTGGGCGGTATGGACGAACGCTTCATCGGATGGGGGTTTCAAGACTTGGACTTTGTTGAAAATAGATTACCAACCGATATACGGGTTGGGTCCGTGGACACTACTGCATATCATCTTTTTCATGAAAGACCACCACAAACCCACGTGGACAACAATTATAAAATGTATTCCAATACAAGAAAATCCATGATTCAAACAACTGACTCGGAACATTCAATCGAATATATGGGAACTAATTTTACTTGACGAATTACCTGTGGTGTTATATTATAGTACCATGAAAAATTATACAGAAGCAGAATTAGAAACAAATTATACAAACTTTCTGAAATTTATTGAGGACACCTTTGAAGGAGAACGACAAGAAAAACTCCTTCATATGTATGGAACGGACGATGGATGCCTTGGACTACGAGCATTGACATCACCCGCATCAAGCATAGATAGATTTCACAATGCGTATGATGGGGGTTATATAGACCATGTAATGGGTGTCTGCCGTGCGGTGCGTGGGGTTAAGGTACTTGTGCAGAGTTTGGGTGCTAAAATAGACTTTACCGATGACGAAATGATGTTTTCTGCACTTAATCACGATTTGGGAAAGTTAGGAACTCTTGATGGTGAACAATATGTCTATAATGATAGTGAGTGGCACAGAAAGAATCAAGGAAAACTATATAATATAAACCCAGACATTCATTGGATGTCCGTTACGGATAGGTCGGTGTTTCTTCTTCAGCACTTTGGAATTGCTTTGACTGAAAAGGAATTTTTGGGAATCAAGTTGTCTGATGGTATGTATGACGATTCAAACATTCAATATCTAAAGGCCTTTTCAAAGGAGGTCGGATTGAAGACCGAACTACCAAGAATAGTTCATTGGGCAGACCATATGTCCTGCTTGGTTGAGAAGTCTCAACAAGACGATATTATGAAATTTGACCCATAATTTTGACAAATTTAATATTTTGTGGTATATTTATAATATAGAACAATGCTCAAACGAGGTTGTTCGGCGGATGCCCAACTTGGGGTTCGTAATTCAAATAGGAAAAATAACATGAAAAAATACGGATATAAGTCCAACGGAACAGGACTTAATAAACACGTTCCATCGTTGCGAGACGAATTTTTAACACCATTCGACTCGTTGTTTGATAAGGTAGTAAATCAAGCATTTCCAAACTTCGGTCAAGAATTCGGAGTAAACTTTTTTGGAAATAGCTCGTATCCAAGGGTAAATGTAGCAGATACATCAGACTCAATACTTATTGAAGCAGAAATTGCGGGGTTAACCAAGGAAGATGTCTCGGTAGAATACGAAGACGGATTGCTTACAATTTCAGGTGAAAAGAAAACTGAGATTGAAGAACCCAATGTAAAGTATGTGTATAAGGAACTGAAACGTTCTTCGTTTAAGCGTTCTTTTAAGGTAGACGATTCTACTCTTGAAGTAGAAGATATTTCCGCAAAGTTCGATAACGGAATTCTCAATGTTACAATTCCCAAGAAGGAAGTAATCGAGACTAAATCAAAAAAGGTAAAAATCCTTTAACATAACAACTTAAAACAATTCGTTTTGAACGGGGGTTTTAAAAAAACCTCCGTTTTTTTATAATTATATTATATTTATATGAGGATGATACGGATTAAATAAACTAATGGGAGGATATATATTATTATGAAGATGTTTACGGCAATAGTCGGCCTTTTGGCACTTGCGGTGGCGGGAACGGCAGCCTTCTTTTCAGTTTGGGGAATAAGTTTATTATTTGCAGGAGCATCCATCGCCGCTATGATAATGGCAGGTGTCCTTGAAGCAGGAAAATTGGTAATGACTTCGTTTCTATATCGATATTGGGACCGAGTTCCACGTATGTTGAAAATATATTCAACTACTGCGGTGATAACCCTAGTGGGGATAACGTCACTTGGTATTTATGGATTTTTAAGTGATGCGTATGACGATACACGTGCAAAGGTTGAAATGCACAACAATAACATCGTCCAAATACAAGCAGAGAACGAACATATTAAAGGTGAGATGGAATCACTCAAGCAATCATCGGACACAGTTGACAACAAATCAACGGAAACCATTGCTGGATTCCAAAAAATTTATGATGACTTTGTTGAGGATAGACGAGCAAGACAAGCATCTCTGTCAGATAGACACAAGTCTGATTCCGAAACCCGTCAATCACGAAGGCAACAACTATTGGATAGACTTGCAATACTTGACAAGGCAAGAAGTGAGTTAGAAGCATCAAGTGGTGGTTTGTTCTCCAATAAGAAGAAGAAACTTGAAGAACTTGCAAAGGCTCAGGCACCAGAACGGGCATCCATTGCAGAGTCTATGAAAAAAATTGATGATGAAGAAACATCCGCGGTTGCCCTATACAATGAACAAATCAACGCAATTGACGCGGAAATTGAAAGAGAATACGGGATCTTCACGGGAAAGGTAAATAGTTTACGAGATGAGTCTAATAAGATAGATAACACACCCGCAATTGAAGCAAACTATGAGAAGTTAAGAAAAAACGAGCAACGCATTCTTGAGGAAAAGGACTCTATTAGAAATACGGACATAGGAAGTTTTCAGTTCATTGCTGATTCGTTTAATACTCCAATCGACCAAGTTGTTAAGTGGTTTATCATTGTAATTGTTATCGTGTTTGATCCACTTGCGGTTGCACTTGTTCTTGCATACAACATTATATCGGGTGGAAAGTTAACCCGTGACGATGAATTAGACACCCCGAAAAAAAAAATTGGATAGACAATCTTCCCTTTGCTGATAGGTATCAAGAGGAGAGTGACTTTACACCCACCCCAACTCCACAACCATCTTCTGTTATATGTGTTTCAAAAACCGAAGACTCGTTTGCATATAGTGGGGAATATCACCTTGATTCCGAGTTGTGGCAGGGAAAACCTGCGTGGGTAAAACGATGTGAAGGCAGCTGCTCCGATGAGTATATCGGCATGGAAAACGAACGATGGATTTTCTGGACATCAATTGACAACTTTTGGGCAATGGGGTGGCACAAGACGGACCATAGCAGAGAAGATGCCCATCCGTGGCAACTAGTGGGAATGGCCGAAGATGTTGAGTTTCCATATCAAGATACAGAATGGACAGACGATACATTGTTATTACCAGATGCGTGTGAGGAATTTTCAACTCCAACCCCGACACCAACCCCGACTCCGACACCAACCCCGACTCCAACACCAACCCCGACTCCAACACCAACACCAACCCCGACTCCAACCCCGACACCAACCCCGACTCCAACACCAACCCCGACCCCGACTCCAACACCAACCCCGACTCCGACTCCAACCCCGACCCCGACCCCGACTCCAAAAAAACAAGAAGATGATAATGTTATGTCAACTCCTATGTATGATAATGAAGATGAGTGGGAAGAGTTTGTTAAGGTGAATAAATTAGACCCAGCAGGATTTAATAAAGGTCCATATTATGTGCCTTGGAAAGAAACTTCAATGAAAGCATATGAAGAATATATTATAAGAAAACGATACAAAAGAGATAGGGAATATATACCAGGAAGTACACTTGGTAATATGCCCACAGAAAAAGAATCGGACAAAAAAGACGATTCACAAAAAGATAACAAATGATTTATTTTGTTGACAAATAAATATATATATAATATACAGTGCCTATGTATGAAACGTATTATATAATTGCGTTGGCAGTTTCTTGGGTAATTATTATACCTCTATTAATATATATTATAAGAAATTTATATATTAAAAATGGTGTATATGAGCAGTGGATACTGGAAACCAGAGACTCGGTAACTAAACTGAGTAATGATATTAAGGACATTGACTCAAAGGAGTTATTTGAGAGTGATGATGAGGTGGGTGTGGTATATTCTGGTATACGAGATATAATACTGGATTTAGATAGTAAAATTAATGAGGACGAAATATGAAAGCAAAGGCAACTGCCAAGAAGAAGGCAACTACTAAAGCAACTTCTAAGAAGGCTGCAACTACTAAAGCAGCTTCCAAGAAGAAGGCAACTACTAAGAAGAAAGTTTCTAATGTTAAGGTCGAGGTAGATAAACAACCAGCCCCTAAAAAAAGAAGGCGCAGGCGTTCCAAGACAAAGAAAAAGTTATATTTTACTCAAGAAACCGAAGATGCAATTGTGTTGTATAACTCGACAGAGTGTACTATAAAACGAAATAAAATATATAACGAGTCAATAAGTTATCCGTTCGACAAACTTGCAGAGAACATACTAAATACTTTTAAGTTTTCTTATTTTCAATGTAGTCATGAAGATGTTCAGCGGGAAACTGTTAGTAATTTGGTAAGTAATATTCACAAATATAAACAAGAAAACGGAAAGGCCTTTTCGTATTTTAGTATTATAGCAAAAAACTTTTTAATTTTATATAATAACGGAAACTATAAGAAGTTTAAACGACATACAAGTGTGGACGATGACGAAATTGTATATGAACAAAAAGAATTAACTGTAAGTCCAAAGTCGGAAATTAAAAAGAAAGAGTTAAGTGAATTTATAAAACTGATGATAGGGTACTGGGACGAAAACCTCGAAAAGTTTTTTAAGAAACCACAAGAATTAAGAATCGCAGCTGCCGTAGTGGAGATATTCAGAAACTGCGATTCAATTGAAAATTTCAATAAAAAGGCATTGTATTTGTATATACGTGAAATGACTGATTGCAAAACTCAAAATATAACCAAGGTCGTTAATAAGATGAAGGAAACACAATTTGCTTTGCATAGGAAATATATTGACCAAGGTAGGATAGATTTAGACTGAGTTATTGTAAAAAACATATATACATTTATATTTATGTTTTATGGATTCCGACCCTGAAATATTTGAAGGAAAAACTTTTTCATCACTTGCCCGTGATATTTATAGCAATTCTTCGCATAAGAGAGACCAAATAAATCAAATCATCAAGGATTTGCACACGATGGTTAAAGACGTGGGCTCGGCAACTGTGGTTGCTCCTATGATAAAAGATTATCTTGATGTGGGGGTTAAAAACGATGATCAACTAATCAAGTTATCCGCAGTATTGCAGAGAGTTATTAACTCGGGTTCTTCTTCAGAGTCGGATTTTTCATCGGGTGGGTTATCGGAGGCTGAAAAGGCCTCACTACTTGATACTGTGAGGGACGAGTTGTCGGAAACGGTCGAAGAAGAACAGAAAATAACGGAAGAACTCAAGTCCCTCAAAGAAAAAACGGACGAAGTCGAGAGTTCTGATGGCATATAGCACTTATACTAAAAAGTCCGTAAAAAAGGAATTGTCAACTAACGCGTTGGCCACCTTGCGTGGGTTAAAATTAGAAACCCCCGACACGGTTATGTTTTATGAGCTTGAGGCGGCCGTTGTTTTGGATGTCATACAAGATGAAAACCACCCCATTTTCAAAGAAGGTGGGAAAGAACCGAAAATAGTAGAGACGGAATGGCCAGAAGGGTGGAATGACTCCACTAAACCAGATTACTCGTTTATAGGTAGAATAAAAGCAAGACCAATACATAGTCAGGCCCAAACCCCTTGGTCAGAACTTACTTGGATGATTCCTATGGATAGTACCTACAAGGAATGGCCACTTGTCAATGAAATGGTGGTGGTTGTAAAATATCTAGATGGTTGGTATTATCATAGAAAAATCAATTCACGAAATTTTATAAATCATTCAGGGGATTATAGGTGGGAGCCCAAGTTTTCAGGATCAACTCCTATTACTAAGTTAAAAAGTCCTGCGTTAAAAAATGCTAAGAATAAGTCAAATATTAGCAAAGAGTGTAATTCAATTGCAAGTTATTTGGGACGATATTTCAAGGCCAACTCCTGGATACGCCCCCTCAAACACTTTGAGGGAGATACTGTATTGGAGAGTAGGTTTGGTTCAAGTGTTAGGTTTGGTTGTTATGAGGACAACCCTAAATTTGATATAGGAACTGCGGAAGGGCATGGAGAAAACTACGATGCTAATCGTGGAAACCCCATGATATTAATTAGAAATCGCCAACGCCCTCTAAAAATTCCAGGACCCGACACAAAAGACAAAGACAATGAAAAAATATTTCAACACACTATTCTTGAAGACATAAACAAAGATGGTTCGTCTATTCATATTACGTCTGGAAAAACAATTTCAAAGTTTAAGCATACATTAGTAGGACCCAAACCAAAACCGAAGAAAAAGAAAAAAGGTGGATTGGATGGTCTTTCAAATCTTGCTAAGTCTGATGTGGGGTCAAAGGGCATTAAGGACATTGCAGAACCTGCACTTGATACTGCAAAAGTTACGGGTGATCTTGCGGTAAAGGCGGGAAAGACATACGCAGAAACAGCATACGGACCGCAGATAGCAGCTGCCAAGTTTGCAGCGAACTCCGATTTGGGTGGGTCAATGACATCAAGTTTCAGTGCAGCCCTTGGTTCTGACAATGGTCAAGCAGTTGGTAAACGATTCGATGGTATGTCGGCCAACCGGGCCGCTAAATACATAGACACGGGCCCATCGTCAGATGCCCTGAAGGCCAATTCTGCGAGTGGTGGTTCGTCAAGTATGGGAATCGCTGCTTCGGTTGGAACTAAGTCACCCAAAGCAGAGTTCATGGCCGACGTAGGCCGCGGTGCATTTACATTAAACCCTACATTTGAAACGGGTATAGTTAGTTCTATTAAATCGGGTACCAAGGCTGGAAAGGACTCACTGATGTCATCAAAGTCGGGTCCTGCAATTTCCGCTGCAAATTCTCTTGGCATCGATATACCAGGAGCATCTGCGATGGGAATGACACCAAGTGATAGTCCAATGTTTAAGGTTTTTAAGTTGGCATCTTTTGGACTCCGTTCTATTTGTGCAGGTCTAAAGGATAAGAAGCACGGTTCAAGAACCGAGGACGAACTCGGGTGGTTGTTGTCAATTGGAATAAACTTGGAATTGCTTGCCATCCTTGCGGCGATTTTCGCAAGACTCCGTGATCTTAAATTCAACATCGGTTCACTTCTTGGGTTTGATTTGAATAATTTGTTGTTTGATTTGTGTGACTGGGTAAATCAAATTGAGTATGGTTCAAGTCTTGCGGATACTTTTAAAAGTGAAGCAACCAAGGCACTTAATCCAAAAGAACTAACTATGTTTGCCGGAAATAAACTGATGCAAGATGGCAATTACGATGCTTATGCAAGAGGTAACCCAGACTTTGATATGCAGTATAAATCTTTAATAGGAGATGGTTCGGCTCTGAAAGCAGCTGCTGGAATGTTCGGACAAACTTCGTTGTCTTTGAATAAAGGCTCTTCTCAGGTTGCAACCATGTCGTTTGATCCCATCTCGGGTTTATACAGAGAAACCCCACCCACACCAACCGCAGAATCATTAGACACACCCGTAACACCAAACATGGGAACAATATCCTATGATACGACAAATACAGGGGGAATTCAATATACGGGAACGGCGTCAACAACTTCCACCACAGCTGTCACAACAACCTCAACATTAACCGACTCAGACCAATCTTCATCTGCACCCTCGTCCACAACCACACCATCGTCACCCGCATCTCCAACACCAACACCATCTACTGAACTTGCAAGTCCATCCCCAACTCCTCCCGCAACCACGACAACCGACTCGGGGCAAGTTCCTCAAAATCCTGACACTGTAAAGAATTTCCATAACGGAGAGGAAATTTCAAAAGGTGATTTGGTTGGGACTCATTTGGAAAATGCGGACATGAATGCAGTCTCACTTCTCCACCCAGAAGATTTGAATTCTTTGAAAGATACAAAACAGGTTAATGATGATATCAATGAGGCAAAGAAGAAAAAGGATAATGAGTTCAATAAAAAAATGGATGCGGTTGAAAAAAAAGTTGAGGAAGAACAAGACGGTGGCAATATTATGTTCGGAAAGCAACTTCCCCAACTTGACGGAAATCAGATAATATTGAATTCTGAGAGAATTATCGTATCAGCAAAAACCAAAGAACTTGCGTTTTATGGAAAGGGCAAGTTTGGTATGACCACCGATGATGAAATGACTTTAAATTGCGTAAAGAGACTTGTAACTGTAACGGCTACACATACATCTGTGGTATCACCCACAATTCACCTCGGAGAATATATAACAAGAAGGCATCCCGTTTTGAAAGGAGATGTAGCAACTGCATGGTTAGGCAGTTTGTGTGGTTGGTTGAGTGGCCATGTTCACCACGACCCATATATTACCACCTCAAGTCCCGCTCAACAAGGACAATTAGCAGGTTTACGGGCAAGATTGCCAACATTATTAAGTACCAGAGTATTTATAGCTGGTTAGAAAGGTTATTAAACAATGAAAAAAAGTGAGTTAATAGAAGTAATTAGGATTGCGGTCAGAGCAGAACTAAAGGATTATTTACCCAAATTGGTTACAGAAAGTGTAAATAAATGTCTTAAGTCTGTGAAAACGCAGACGGCGGATCCCGTGGAACTAACTAAAAAAGTTTTAGAGGATTCCCCCAAGAAAATGGTAAGAACACCAAAGAAAACACCAACGGTTCAGTTTACACGAAATGCAGCTTTGAACGAAGCACTAAACGCAACCGTGGGTGGAGTGCCACAAGAAGGTTCTATGGTAAGTGGTGTGGAGCAACCAACAGAACAAGTTACAGACTTTCAGGGTCAGGAGGTTGATGTAGATGCGTTACCAGATCATGTTTCCAATGCACTAACACGTGATTATTCCGAGTTGCTTAATTTGGTGGACAAGAAAAAAGGAGGTAGTTAATTTTGGCAAATGAAGTTCCAGTAGGTATTACAATACCATATTCAAGAGGAGAAGGAGATGGGTTCTTTGCCCAAACTTACTCTATGCTGGAACGTGCAAGAACAAATCTTGCATTTTTGCTTATGACTGCAAAGGGTGAAAGACCAATGATGCCGACCTACGGAAGTGACCTACGTGCGTTGTTGTTCAACCCCAACACCCCCGATTATGTGGACGAGTTATTTGAAGATGCGGTAAAAGATGCAGCTGAAACATGGATGTCTGAAGTAGACATATTGGGTGTAGTCACTACTCGCGACCTGGAAAATAATCCTTATGTGGCCACCCTAAACATTACATTTAGTGTAAACAACATACCAGAGTCGGAACAAGAAATTGAAATAAAGGTGGAGGTATAACACATGGATGACTATTCACAATTAACTTCGGGAAAAGACATAAACTATTTAAGCAAGGACTTTAATAGTTTTAAACGCAATTTGGTTGAGTATGTAAAATCCTACTACCCAGGTACGTATAAGGATTTTAGTGAGAACTCAACGGGTATGATGTTTATTGAATTGGCAAGTTATGTCGGTGATGTACTTTCATATTATATTGACTATCAGTTCAAGGAAGGCTTTATACAATATGCATCGGAACGAAACAACGTTGTAACGCTTGCGAACTATCTTGGGTATAAACCAAGACCATCAACGGCCGCCACCACCGACTTGGATATTATGCAACTAGTTCCATCGAAGGTGGGTGAAGATGGCAGAAATGTTCCTGATATGAAGTTTGCACTTAATATTAGACCGGGTATGGAAATATTGGCGGCAAGTGATACAAGTGTAGTATTCCGAACAGTTGATAGTGTTAATTTTTCTGAAACAGACCCTCGGAATCCAACCGATATTAATGTGTTCCAACGCGATGCCAACGGCCAACCTACATTTTATCTGTTAAGGAAGAAAATTAAAGCCTCGGCCGGTGAAGCTAAGACACTAAATGTGGTGGTCGGTGAACCCGAGGAGTTTTTTGAAATAGAGATTCCAGATTCCAATGTTTTGGAAATCGAGTCGGTCACGGATTCAATGGGAAACAAGTGGCATGAAGTTCCATACTTATCACAAGATACGGTTTTGGTGGAAGAACCAAACTCTGATAAGTTTAGCCCACATACATCGAAATATGCAAATCTGGTACCATACATTATGAGGTATCTGAAGACATCAAAGAGATTTACGACTTTGGTGAATTCCGACAATACAACTACATTGGAATTTGGCCAAGGAACAGATAGGTTAGACGAAGAACTCATAATACCTTCACTTGATAGCATAGGACGTGCAGTTGGCTCAAATAAAAATTTTGATGTGCCTTATGATCCTGCAAATTTTTTAAAGACAGACTCGTATGGAGAATCCCCATCAAACACCACACTAACCGTTAATTATTATGCGGGTGGTGGGTTAAGTTCAAATGTTAAGTCCAATACTTTAAATAACATAAGCACCATTGAGTTTAATGATACTGATCAATATTTAAGTACGACTGAACAAAATATCTTAGAAACTATTAAGGGCAGTGTTACGGTCAATAATCCAGAACCTGCACTTGGGGGTCGTGACGAGGAAAGTATTGATGAAATACGAATAAAAGGCCTTGCCAGTTTTTCTTCACAAAATCGAGCAGTAACGAGAGATGATTATGTGATACGATCATATTCAATGCCAACTAGGTTTGGGAGTGTTGCCAAGGCATTTGTTACCAAGGATGGCATTTTAGACACTAAGTCTCAGTTGGATATACTAAAGTCCACGGGTGAGTTGGATGACGAGGTGATTCCAAACGGGATGAATACGGTTTATGGGGAGATTAACAATCCGTTCGCAGTAAATTTATATATATTGAGTTATAATGCAGAGAAGAAGTTGGTAAACCCAAACAAGTTGGTACTGGAGAATTTGAGCACATACTTATCTCAGTATAGACTCGTAACAGACGGCCTGAATATAACGAGTGCATTCATAATAAACATTGGAGTGGAGTTTGAGATTTCAGTATTTCATAACTATAACAAGAAGGAAGTTCTATATTCTGCTATTGATTCCGTAAGGAACTTTTTCAACATAGACAAGTGGCAAATATCACAACCAGTTGAATTGGGAAATTTAGAACTTGAACTTTCTAAGGTTGCTGGAGTTAAGTCAATTTCTCGTCTTGATATTAAGAACTTAACTGTTAAAGATGGAGATTATTCTGAAAACGAATATGACATCAACGGAGCAACAATCAATAAGATTCTTTATCCTTCAATGGACCCTTCAATTTTTGAATTGAAGTTTCCAGGAAGAGATATTGTGGGGAGGGTTGTGTAATGAACTTTTTTCTTTATCCATCAAAAGACACTACATTGTATAAGCTGAAAAAACACAGATTGCTTAATGCAGGTTCGGACGAAGTTATTGAATTGTCAAATATCCATGATGAAGCAGTCGGTCATGATCTGTCACGAATACTCATGCAGTTTGATTTGTCGGGAATAAACTCTGTTAAGGAGAAACTAACTTCAGCAAAGTATGTGTTGAATCTGCGGTTGATGACTTCTTCAGAGTTGATGCCACTGGATAAGATAAATGTGTATCCTTTAACCAAACCTTGGGTGGAGGGAAATGGAAGATTCGTCCCTTCCTCGGATGCAAAGTATTTTAGTCCTGGTGCAAACTGGAAGTACACGGATGGTGAGGATACCATGTGGGAACAGGGCTCACATAGAGATTCTACTGGTGGAGGAGGTTGGTATGACAAGGAATTGTGTCTTGATATATCCACCGCACCGACAGACATTGATTGTTCGTTTCAATTTGTTAAGAATTTCTCGGATGTTAAGGTTGATATTACGAAAATAGTAAATTATTGGTTGGAAGGAAGCATTCCTAATTATGGAGTAATAATAAAGTTTTCTCAAGAATCGGAGGAAGATAGTGGGAATGTAAAGTTTTATTCTAGTGATACTAATACAATTTATTATCCATATTTGCAAGTTTCCTATGATGATTACTTTTTTAATCCATGCCAAAAAAGAAAAGTTAGAAAGTTGGTATGCCCAACTCCCGCAGTTGGTAAGGTTACGTTGCCGACACCAACTCCAAGTCACCACATGTGCCCCGAGTCGGGAACCATTGAATCGGGAAGTCTGTTTTCTGGTACCATTGAATCGGGAAGTCTGTTTTCTGGTACCATTGAATCGGGAAGTCTGTTTTCGGGTACTATTGAACTGGGAAGTCTGTTTTCGGGTACTATTGAATCGGGTAGTTTATCATTTGACACACTAGACCCACATAATTTATTTTCGGGTACCCTAGAATCGGGCAGTCTTGTTTCGGGAACCATTACCGAGATTACCACCACAGATAATGATACAACAGATGCTTTACTTGGGGTGGTTATTACAAATTGTCTTAGTTCCGTAAGTGAGAAAGACGTACCACCGTATAGTATTGAGGTAGTCGAGTTAGAACCAAATCTTAATCAGGTTGATGAAGATATTGTCCCGCACATAAAGAGGGTAAAGAAGGAATACAGAACTTTATCAAGACAAAGGATTTCGGTGGGGGTTCGGACAAAGCACCCAACCAAAACATTCTCATCAAAGTCATCTTATGATTTGAATAACTATACATTGCACACCATGAAATATTCGGTCAGGGATGCGGAGACAGATGAGGTAATTGTTGATTTTGACGAATATAGTCGTATAAGTTGCGACGCGTCTGGCCATTATTTTAATTTTGATTTCACTTGTCTCCCTGTGGGTAGAATATATAAGTTTTTAATACTAGTGGAATCTGATGAGGGTGATGTGGTGCATGAAGATAAACGAAGATTTATTGTGAGGTCATAATAAGATGTATAAGTTACCTGAATATATAGAAGCACATGAGTTTAATCAAAGTGAACTTGATGAATCGTTGAAGTCGGGAAAGTTTAATAATCAACGGGATGCCATGAATAATTTAATTGTTAAATTTGGAGATCCCGCTGAGGGTTCTAATGTGGGTGATTATTTGATTGGAGTACCAACACAAAAAAGAAAACAAATCCCACAACAGATAGAGACATTTTATGATACGTCAATTTCAGAGTTCCCAGACGCACAAGGAGATGGGACAGAAGATCCGACTCAGACTAGTGAACTCTTGGATGTGCTTGACGAGGTTGAGGAAAATATAGATGAGCAGAAACTACTTCAATCTCAAATTGATGAGTTGAGCGAAAAGTTGGATGAAGAAATTGACAAGTCTGTGCGGTTCAAGGAAGATGCGGTGCAGACATTCAATGCGTCACGGGATATAATCATAACTCAACGGATAGCAGCGGGTGAAGGAAATTCCCCATCAGATTTTTCTGAGGTCTTTCCATTTTTGCCATTAACTTCTACTGAGAAATTATCTAACGATTTACCGAGGGAGAGTTTTCCTTTTATGGGAACATAGAATACAAAAGGTTATAGGTTATGCCACAATATTTGAAATATGTTGATGAATCCACACAAACCTTAGATTTTTCCCGTGGGTATTATGTTGAACCAGGGACACTAGATCTTGCGTTTGAAAAAATACCAGTTGGGGTTGACTTTGGTAGTTCTCATAAGGATGTAGTAGAGTTTAGTGCGTATGATTCTACCGGTGAGAATATGCTAGGGTGGGGTGTAGTTGCGGGAGCAGAAAATTATACAACAAAGCAATTGCGGTTCACAAACTATGATGGGGAGACAACCACCGCGAGCATAAGAGTTCTTGACTCTATATATCCGTCAGCAAATGGCAATATTATACTATCACCTGTCACCGAACTAAAGGAGATCGGCCTGGCGTCCGGAATTTATCGTGTTGGCATTTCGTTCAAGAGTGATATAGTTGGTTCGCACGACTCGGATAGTAAGCTTGTAATTTCTGAAATTTCTCCCTCTCGGACAGAAATCAAGATTATACCCGAGTGTTTGAAAAATTCAATTAGAGCACAAGACGCATCGTTGAATTTTGATTATGATAATTTTTTGAACAAGAGAATTTTGGTTGCACATATATACCACGACACAAAGAAGTTTCTTAGGTCTGATACTTCTTATATGTTAGATGATACCGGTTTGGGGTTTTCTGATAAATTAAAATCATCCATCACCAACTATGAAAAAAGTTTGGAAACTACGTTGGTCACGTTGCTAGGGGTTGATCCAAGTTCAATAAAACCAAATCACCATAACAAACTTATTAAGGATATTTTAACTCAATATTCTAAGTTGGCCGATTTATATGAAAATACAATTACATCTAAATATGGTTCTTCGTTTGCATCGTCCGATTTTTATGATGAATATTTGAAATGCGTTGAGTATATAATTTCAAAACATACCAAACTCGGAATACTTAAGACCAATTCAGTTGAGAGAGATTTCTATAAATCTGCATTTATATGTTTATTTGATCTGGATTTTTTGACGGAATTATATGCAAATAGATTTGATAATTACTTTTCCAATGTAATGAATTTTACCAACGGGGAGAATTATCCAATATTAAAACACACACCATCGACTCAGAATGTAGACGATGATGTAAAGCACCAACCAACTATATTAAAATTACCAGAACCACTTCCACACGAAATTGGTGTGGGTGATGGATTTTACATATCAAATATATCAAGTTCAGATGATGTCGTTCAAACTGTAATAGTAACGGAAGAAGTAAAGTCAACGACATATAAACTTAGAGGCCCCGACAGAGTATCATTACTGACTTCGGGAGCAGGTACGAAGAAATATACAAGTGATGAATTGGAATTGGGTAATGAAATTTCCTCGGGTATTTCAAATTATTTCAACAAGATTACATCGGGCACCGAGCTGTCAATAGATTATTCTGATTTTTCTAATTTTGTAAGGTTTTCGTCTGCCCGCAAAAAATTAGATGCCTTCGTGTTTAAACTAACTCAGTTATCTAAGTTGTATAGAAAGAGAACTGACGCGGAGAATGAGATTTATGCTCTAAAAACCCGTTCGTTACTAGGAACAATAGCAGAGGCCACTGCAATTGACTCGGTTTCCATTTTAAATGAAATGGATATAGTTAAGATAAACGATGAAGCAAATGAGTTGATTTCTGCGTTTACTGAATATGAACGGTTTTTGTTTTACACTAATAGTGATGATGCATGGCCCCGCACGAACGATTTAGTAATCACCACATCATCCACAAGCAAATTTCAGTCGGTCTTGTACGAAGGTGTGTATTATGAAGATGGTCGCTTTAATGAACGACCTATCTATACACACCAAGCAGGGGACTGGTCCTTGTTTTGGGATGGTAATGAATTGGGGTGGGTTTTGTCAGACACCGGTCCCCTTAAAACTGGAAACTGGATTGCTTATGGTTCGTCCAGAACTAGTGACTCGGTGTTAATTGATAATTTGACACCACATGAGATTTCTCGTACCGAGGGTTCTTCGGTTGTGACCACACTTAATAACTCGGGGTTTGATGAGTCTACATTATTTAGTGTTTCGTATGATTGTGTTGGTGTGGGTGATAACAAATCCCGTTCACCTCGTTATATTCCACAAGATTTAAATGACTTTAAGTCTGATGCGGGGTATTATTGGTACTTGGAGAGGGCAAACGAGGCAGATAAATATGATAAAGTTAATGATGATGCACTGGGAAATAACATACCAGAGTTTTTGGTTCGTGATGATTCTAATGAAGATTTTGTTGATTTTCTAAATTTGGTCGGAAATCACTTTGATTTGATTTATACTTACATTGCCAATATGGGTGCATCTCTCAAACCGAGAAACAAATCAACCAAGGGAGTTCCAAATCAACTTGTATGGTTTATAATGAATTCACTCGGAATAAGATTCTCAGGCCAAGATGATTCGGGTGATGATATTTCGGCATCTCAACCATCTGATAAATTGTCTATTAAGCAACGTCGTGATATAATATGGAGGAGGATATTAAACAACCTTCCTCACATCCTTAAGACTATTGGAACTGAGAGATCTATATCTGCTTTGCTTCGGTGTTACGGTGTCCCAGATCACCTTTTTAAAATAAAGGAATATGGGGGTGTAAGATATTCAACGAGTGGTGAGTCGGACGATTCGGTTTTTAGTTTTGATATATTTGATTATAAACTAGAGTTTTCAGAGGACGATCAGTATCTTGCAATTCCTTGGAATTCTGATTTGTATGAGGTTAGAACACTTGAGTTTGAACTATCATTTGATGATTCATTGAGAACCACCAACTTATCTACGGAATTCGGCCAATTAGAATATGCAGTATCTCGTTCCACCCCGATTGTGGATCAAGACGGGGGTATAACATCTTCCACGTGGCAATGGTCGGGTCGTATGTCAATACCATCCGCAACAACGGAGGTTCCCGTATACGGTATGGAAGATGACACCTCCTCTCCGTATCCAGTTGATGTATATGGACCCGAGGGAACGCTGGCAGGCCACATAACTTACACGGGTATACCAAGTGGAACACTTTCTGGGTTAAAAATATATTACACCCCAACCGAGGGTTTATATGAGGGAGAAACCTTGGTGGGTCAGATTAGTGATAACGAATGTATACTAAACCCAGTTTCTGTTGATATTTCTTTCGTTAATTCTGATAAGTCATTTAATGATGAGGATGCTTCGTCAGATTGGGAGATTGGGGTTGAGATTTCCCCGGGACGTCAACAAGACGGATATGGTAGATTTTACTTCGAATCCGAAGCAAGTGGTAGACATTATTGTCCAGATAAATCACACCCACCGGTAAATGTATTGGGTGCGGGAGACTATAACATAATGCTTGTGAAATCAACCTCGTCAACGGCCGAGTTCTCACGATATTTAAAGTTGTATGTTAAGAAGGTGGTGGATGCTGATGTGGTGGTTAGTTATTCTAGTTTAATACCTACCACATTTGATGCGTTTACCAAGTTTAACTCTTACAATAACATATTTTTTGGAAATTATGCTTCTTCTACATACCGCGGAACATTTAATCGACTGAGAATGTATAATATTGAAATTCCGGAAGACCGATTTGAAAATCATATATTATTTAATCAGTCATATGATATAGACGATCCACTTACACTAAATGAGTCGTTGATTTTTAAATCTAACTTTGACTACCCTTATGATATAACGGCTGCCGGAAACCCAAGCCATGCTCAAGACGAGTCACCACATGGAGTTATTTTAAATAGTGCATTCAGGGAAGATGCTCCTAAAGAAATTGAGTGTTGGAATTTCCGTTCGCGGGAATTTCCCTATGATTTCACGGGAAGTGCTAGACGGCAATACGCAAAACTTCCCTTATTCGGTGCTCAGGCATTTAATAATAAAAAAATCAGAATAGAGGAACAGAAACTAACAGGAACACTAAGTCCTTATTCTAGAGCAACGGAGAAGTCGGGTGACAGGTTGGCGGTCGATACCAACACTCTTGGAGTGTTTTTCAGTCCAACGGATTTGATTAACACAGAGATATTAAGATTCTTTGGTAATTTTGAATTGGGTGACTACATAGGTGATCCATCGGATTTATATGAAAGTGAGTATGAACGATATAATCAATTTAAGAGGGTGTTTTATAAAGAGGGATTCGGTCAGATAGACTGGTCTATGTACTTGAACATTATGAAGGCATATGTCGATGCTTCGTTGTTTGAAAATATCGAAAAGTTAACTCCCGCCAGAACCCGTTTGATATCGGGTTTATTGGTTGAACCGAGCATACTTGAAAGAAATAAATTCAGAAGTGCCAAGTTGGTATCTTCAGTTCGTTCTGAGTTTAATAAAATTTCAAGTGAATCGTTGGAAAATATAAACAACCCGTTGGGACTGAACTCTATTACTGAAAAGGCGACAAATGAGAGAAAGATAACTAGATTACATAACATAAAATTGTCATGTCACGATACCACTACCAGTATAGCATCTTTCGCAAATCCCAGAACACCCGGAGGTACGTCAAAGGATACTTCGGTGGTATTGCTTTCTTCAAACGCAGGATATAAAAGAGCAGATAGTGCAAATGAACCAGATCATAACAGGACATTTAATTTTAATTATACAGGGAATTATGTTAGCAATGCCCTTGACCAAGATATGTACGGTGTTTCGTCCATATATGGAGTCCATACAATTGGTTCAACTATGTACAAAGTGGAGTCATTGCCAAGGTCGTATCAAATAAGACTTCCTATCAAGTATGATATGAGCAGTGATGTAGACTATGATCGCCTCACGGATGTAATAATTAAAATAGATGGGTTGGTTAATGGTGATGGCACATATGTGGGTGAGTTCGCGAAAGCAAATGGTGTATATAGGTCGGGTATTCTTATTAATGGTAAGTTGTCGTTTTCAAATAACTCAAAAACATGGTTTATATTTTGGAGTAGGTCTAGAGAAAGGTGGGTGTTGGTAAATGAGAACCCAGCAAGCATAAGTGAAGAAGGTGGGTTATTAATCCCCAAGGAGGGGTTGTTGTGGGTATTTGATACGGGTGATTCGTGTGAGAACATGGTGTATACATGGCCATGCCGGTTTGTTGGAAACAAGAAAGATAATACTGCATATTACGATAACAATTCTATTACTCAGGTGGATTCTGGTCTGTTACCGTCTGCATCTGTTATGAATGATAGAATTTTGTCTATCAACACTAACAATGTGCCGGATGATCGTGGTCGTGTTGTCGGTAATTTGAGTTGTGAATTATATGGTAATTTTTCGGGCAAATATAAGGTGCTGACTCGTATAAATAATGAGGATGTTTGGCAACCCAAAACCGGATATTATGAGGTTACTAATTATCACTTTGAAAAAGATGGTGTGAGTAAAACTATTTTCATGGACGGTAAGTTCAGTGGGAAGTTATTGAGAGGAACACTCGGTCAAGGTGGAGGAGACTTTAGAGTAACGGGAACAGTAAATTCTGCGAATTACTATGATTGTGATAATCCGTGGACGCTTCCAACGGACGATGTGGGTGCTACGATATATAGCATAAATGATATAGTAAATAAAGAATCGGGTAGTATAACAACAAATCTTGATGAGACTGTTCAAATTAAAACAAACTATATAACTAAGGAGTTTGACTCGGTTAATTTAGTACCAGTTACATCAACTTTTAAAACCTACGAAAACACTACTATTAGATATGGTGAAGTGGATTCTCCATATGTACACTATGATGTACAAAACAAATTGGAGTTTAGGCACGGTGGAGACCAACGGATTTCGGGTAGTTATTCTCTAGCAGTTAACCACAGAACTACAGATACGTTCTCATTTCCTACCCTGTTAGATTACTCGGTGGAATTAACGGCCAATTTACGAGGAACTACCCTCCGTGATATTAAGGTACTTGCTCACACGGAACTTGATCCCGAACACACAAAATATTATAGAATTAAAATGAAAACAGGATTACAGGCGGTTGACCGACCACTTAATGTTGAGTTTTCCATAGATTCCACGGATTCAACTAATCCAGACGTAAGTATAGTATCTTCTGGGTCGAATTGTGTTTCTGGGTACATATATGAATATGACTATTCTCATCAAAATTTTACCTCGGGTAATGAGTATATTGAGAATAGAGATTTTGTTGCTAGGGCGGAACAACAGAGGTCAAATGATCCCGAAAACTGGGACGCCCGAATAAATTCTGTTTTAACTCAAACTATAGCCTCAGTAGATACCGAACTTTCTGATAGAAATTACATATATAACACCTATAATATAACGGAGTTGGAAAACCATGATATTTCCAAGGTGTGTTTCTTTCACATTAAATCCCCCTCACTGGGATCATCGCCGCACAAAAAACATGTAGTTCAAAATATATGGTTGGTGGGGTATTTGGAGGAAACCGTCACAACAAAGAAGGTGTCTGGACGCAGTGAAGACCACATTCACAGAGTCAAACATTCTGTGGACAAGCAAGGTTTGGATAAGGTGTCACTTTCGGATGAAATTGTGGAGTGGTCTGCAACACCTCGGTTGGGTTATGGGTTATTAAGACCGGGTGGCACGGTTGAGTTGTCGAGTGTATTTGCAGAACATAGATTGGCATATGATTCCAGTATAGTCACTCAAGATGTTGGCTTTGACGGTGGAACTGCGGATAAAATTGTATATACAAAGAACAACTTACACATACCAATTGATATAAAGATTGAAAACCCCTCATACAAATATGAATTGGAAATTTTGCCGTTCGATAAAGATGTAACTTATAACCAATCAGATACCCTGGGGAATTATTTTTGTGTCTATGAATTAACTAAATTTAATTCAATTGATATAACTGAGTTTGAGGGTCAGATGGATATGTTGAATGGATCTTATTTGGAGATCGGAACATATAATGGAAAATCTTTATATAGAAATGATCGTGACATAGATGGCAACTACCGCCAGAATGTAATAGGAGATATTAGTGGAGATGCCCACCTTCTGCCAAAGGGATTTATAGGTCGAAAGGTTAACTACATTTTTTGGAGTGATATAAATCACAGGTGGATACTCCTCCATAGCAATAACTATTCTATTAATTTTACCGATGAACAAAAATTGTATATTCCGCATGAAAGTCCAGTTCGGCACGATATAATGTGGATTTATGGAAAGGAAGACGCAACTCACCCAGAGTTTAACACTTTATATGGTGGTGATGTCGGTTATCATAGAAATGAACTTAATACCGATACTCCGGTTGTAGATTTACTCAACAATGATGAAGAGGGATATGTTAATTTGTTGTCAGCCGAAGCACTTGGGTTGGACACAGACGGAAATGGATTGGTGTACATATTCAGAGATCCGTCTGCGGTGAAACTTTTTGGTTTCAAGAATGTCGCCCTATCTGCAAACGGGTTATATAGAAAAGTAAATGGGGTTTCCGGGGAAAATCCATCATATACAAACGGCCGTGGGTGGTATTTGTATTGGAACGAGGATGTGTATACTTGGGTTCTTGTGGAGTGTGTTCCACTCGCAACAGAGATACGAAATTCCATGAAAACTACATATCAGCAATTGAATCTGACAAAGTATTTTAATACTCATATGCCAACAAAGTGGGTTATTAATTTAGCACGTGAATTCAGTTGTAGGATTAATGAAGATAATAAGTTCTCTACACATGATGAAACCGATTTGTATATAAAACTGGGTGGCAAGACATTCCAGCAAACTTCGGATGGCCTTGGGTATGCCCCACAAACGGGATACGCATATATTCCATCCCTTGAACAAAAGAACAAACTGAGTTATCAGTCCTCGGCAAGTTATTTTAGAGATACAATAACATCCAGCCCAGAAAGACTTGATATGCTTTCTGCGTCAAGTGGCCCTGTGGTGGGAAATTCTTTTAGATTGATACCCAACCCACATCACTTTGCGAGATTTGAATCAGATAACTTAGCAGCTTCAATAGAAAAGCTTGCGTGGTGTATTGTGGCGAAGAGGAAGACTCCAACCCTTCCAATTCCTGGCAATTATAGAAGAGAGGGTGGTGGTGCGGAAGTTATACTTAATTGGATACCTGATGATTATAATACGGTTTCGGTTGAAGTTGATCCTACCCGAAGTATGTATTATTCCAACACGGCCAAGAATGAAAAAATTCCACGCGGAATATATACACGGGTTAATATAAGTTTAACCGATACGGAAGATGATGTGATTTTTAGATCTACCTCCGAGGAGTATGAAATTCGTTTGAAAAAATCTACTAAAATGAATACTCCTGATAGGTGGATTATTAGTCATGTTTCAAAACCAAACTACTCTGAATATTATCGGGATATGTCGTTTCAAGAAACTGAGACACTTGCAACTAAATTGGGATATATTAAATCCACCACGGAGGTAACTATAACTCCCGACTGCACTTATAGAGAGAAACAATCTGAAATATTCCCCACGGGAAGCTCCAATGTATTTTATACAAGACGTACACCGTCTGCCCCCATCCCGTTTAATCCAAGGATTCCTGTTACGAATAAAGTTCCATTGTCTACCACCGATGAGATATCGGAAGATTTATACATAAATTGGGGTCATGTAAAGAAAGAGGCCGTTGGTGATGTAGATTGTCGTGATTTGAAAGCATATCCATATGCATCTCCGAGTTTAGTTGAAAATAATATTGAAAAAAATTCAAATATTGCTAGGTGTGACTTACTTAATTTGGGTGTAGATAAACCATATTTATATGGAATTGGTGGTGAACTTGCAATCGAAGTTTCCTGTGGGACAGGTGCGTCTGCGACATTTAATGGAGTATACACCGAGAGTCGTGAGGAAACTAACACAGGAACATCACCGGGGGACAAACTATTTATAAAAAGAGATGATCCTACAAAGTATATAATACAAAGAAAATCAGACACTGATCCACTTTATATTTCATCAACGAGCAGCTCTGATCCAAACAACCCATCGTATGATATAGGTGTTGCGGAATTGAAAAACGAGGGAGTGACAAGTTGCCGAGACATATATGTTTCGTTGAAAACAATAGATGTCCCACCATTAGAGGCTTCTCCCGAAGCAAGTTTACAGAAACGAAATGGAGTCCCGCAGGACGCATATGATAAAAATGTAAATAAATTAGCAACAATGTTATGTCCCCACCCCGGTGAATATAGAATGCGTGATAATTGGCAATCGGTTGCTATGCTAAAGTTGATAGATTTAACAACCGTTGAAGTTTCGGAGTGTGATATTGAGGATGCCAATGGTATATATACTACAACGGGCACTATGGACTCGAATGGTAATGCGTATACATTTGCAAATAGAAATAATTGGATTATTGCTTGTATGGATCGCAAACCCAACTCATTCCAGTCAAAGTGGGTATTCACCGATAAATACGAAACACAACTGTCGGGTATAGTATTTGAGAACGTAGATAGATTCGATTCGGAGGTTAATCCAACAAACCACAATTCGGCCGACTTTATGCAAGGTGTGTTTTATAAATTTAAGTTAACAACGGATGATCTTGATAGTGTCAAGTCCACCCCAACCAATACCCTTGCAAGTATAACTGCACCTAAATTGGCCCTCGGTGATGTTAGAAACATAGACCCCGAATCATTTTTGGTAGTTAACTATAAACTTTTATTGGGTCAGTTCAAAGATCCACAGAAGACACAAATAACGGAACTTGATAATCTTAATAAATTGAAGAATCCCTCGGATATGTCAATTTCTGATATGAATTATGATACATTTGAGTATGAGGTAGATTATTCACCCACCACGAATACAACTTCATATCATATCCACCCAACACCGGTGATTACTAAACTCGATACACTTTCCAGTGAAAAGATTTCATCTCAGTTAGATTCATCCGTGAAGTTTTCCATCACCCCAATATCATCACAACAGAGCAATTTATATAAAATAACTTTGCCTATTGATGTTACCCACGAACCGGAGATATTCACCAAGGATACTAGAGAAAATACTAAAGTTAGTTTTAGTTATGATGGAAATTCTCTTATTAATTGGTCTGCTGAATTTTTCGGAGTTGAGGAGAGTGGAAGTGCAGTGGTCACTTCCGAGCAAATAATTAAACAAACTCCTTTGGTTATATCAAGCAAATTGAATATACCTAATTATACTGGTTTGATTTCTGACGTTACCTTGGATGTTAAGATTGTTATTACACCAAGATGTCGTGAAGATTATGTTGCGGAGAAAATACACACATCAGTTCATGTTGATGAGTTTGAATATGGAATAGGTGACGGAATCAGTGCTGACGGTAATCAACTTAAATCATGGACACGTCAGGTATCAAAAACTATTCCATTTGATTATGTGATTGAACGACCAACTCAATTGTGTGATTTAGTAAATATTGGAACACCTGGTTCTCTGTTTACAAAGAAAAAGTTTCCTATACATAGAAGTAATTTTAGACGAAATATTATCGGCCGAGGTGTCAATGATGTCTCAACTACCGCAAACTTGTCGGGGCATCTAAATTCCACCTCACCAATAGTAAGAACCCGCACGGGTAGTGGGTCTCCTGATCATTTTTGGTTCATAGATGACACCCCTGTGGTATCCGTAGTGAGAGAAGACCCAGGCCTGATAGTTTCGCCGATGTTGTCCGAGGAAAAACAAGAGAAGATTGAGTTTTCATATTCGTTTGAAGACTCGGTAGAGTTGACTCCGACCCCAACACCTACCCCAACACCTACACCTACCCCAACACCCACACCGACCCCCGTGCAACAATGCACACCCACAGATGAGTACATCGAAGTACCATATTCATCTTCGGAAATTGTTATGGGTGAGTTTAAGATTCTCATAAGTTTACCAACTGCGGTGGTAAGTTTTAATCCAAAGGAGTTTTCTGAAACATCAACCGAAGAAATAACCATTGCTATCAAGGATGGAAATTTTACTGTGGCAAGGATAATCACAACTAACACTTATCCAGATGGAGAGACACCTACAATTTATTACGAATCCGAGGGAACTTGTTATACGGCAACTGCACCCGAGTGGACAATTGAAACTTCACTCACCCCAAGCCCAAGTCCTACACCAACTGAACAATAAACGGGAATAGAGAATATGGTAAATAGCTACGAAATAAAGGATAGTTCAAAAAATTCCAGAAGTGGAATTTTACATAATGGCACTATTGAGGTGGGGGGTGAAGATAGAAACTATAAAAGCATTGCTCGTCTCCCGAATGATACATCGGAAGATCCGAATAATACTAATTCTTATATTGAAGTTGGAAATACCAACCCATTTGAAACCGACGTGGCCACGATATCATGTTGGATAAACCCAGAGGGGGCATCACCTCCTTCTGCCGGCATAGTTTTAAATACGGATGCAGATGGTAAGTTATACGGGTTGTTGTTAAGAGCAAATGAATCCCAATTAAATTTGGGATATGTATGGGGGACTACCGAGGCCGAGATGGATGTAGATTTTGGGGTGGAAATACCACTCAATCAGTGGAGTCATGTATTATTGTTAGTATATAAGTCCGGCCTTTCCAGATTGTTTGTAAATAATATATATGTTGCTGAACATGACATGGGGTATATTAGAAAGAAGGTTGTGTTTGATAATATAAAAATTGGTCGGTTTGCCGGATTGTTGGATAATGTTACATTTTATTCGGACACCCTTGATTATGGAAATGTACCATTAAATAGTCCTGCCACACATGAGGTTGCGTATATGTATTCACTAAACCGAACGGAATACGAACAAACACCGATAGATAGATCACCAACTAGAATTGAAATGGTTGGTGATTTCATAAAGCAAACAGATGGAATCCGCGTTTATTATAAACAGACTGATGAGTATGTTGAAGCACATGACAATTACATAAATAACACAATTAAGGAGATGAATGAAACGGGTAGTTATCTGGAAGACGTACTTAAAAGACAGTCTTCGGAGCAACTTGATGAGCAGAAATTTACGATAGTCGGTGGACCCAACGAACAAACAAGGAGATTTGCAGATGGAAAATTCAGATCTTTACCGGGAGAGATTACAGAACTTTAATGATTTTGTTAAAAAAAATGATATATAAATATTTATGTATATGAAACACTGGTTGTTTAATATATATATTGAAACGTTATGGGATATTTAAATAATGAAACTATTACGGTTGAGGCGGTTCTTACCCGTAAAGGCCGAGAACTACTTGCTTCCGAAAACGGGTTGAATATTACGAGTTTTGCTCTTGCAGACGATGAAATTGATTATACCCTGTATGATCCGAACCACCCAGATGGTTCGCAATACTTTGATGCGGCGTTGCGTAGTATGCCTGTGTTTGAACCACTTACGGATGAAACTCAATCCTTAAAATATAAGTTGGTCACACTCCCAACGGGAACACAAAAGATTCCCGTAATTGAGTTGGGTCAGCAAGATATTCTGTTGAGCAAGAACTACCAAGGAGTGGTTACAATTTCACCAACCACCGATCCTGTTTATAACACGACTCTTGGGTATACCGCCGTGTTGTCTAATAATGCGGTGGGAACATTGGAGGGCCAGGGTGTCTCGGCATCTGCCTCTGCATCTGCTTCGTTGTTTCTGGGGGACACTTCAAGTGAGAAGGCAATTACCGCGGTTGGTCTGACATTTACATTTCGTCCAAACGCATCCATTACTAAAGACGAAACTGCACAATTGACTATTATTGGAAATGAAAGTGGAGGTTCACGAACAATTCCCGTCAGAGTTTACTTGGGCGAACAACCAGAGGCCTCGGTTACTGCTAGTATTACTGGTTAGGTTATAAAATGATATACAAAGAGATAGAGGATGCCGACAAAGTTTTCGGCAGAACTATAAAAGTTTCATCTGGAAGTTTTTCTGATGGATTCCATCTTGATCAATTTCATGTGGATGTTTCGGAGCAGGGTGAGTTGGACACTCCTTTATCTAGGTATGTTGTAAATCCAGAAGCAGACACTCTGTCGGTGGATGTATTAGAAACCCAGACCGCTGCTCAACTTGTCGATGGTAAATATGTTGTGCAAAAAAGTTTGGACTTGGGTTCGTATGATGGATATTATGATAGCACATCTAATAACGCACCCGGAACATTAAACATCCAAGCAACAAAAAACTACCACGAAGAAAACTGGACCGATGTAACATTTGGTGATTATTATGCCAATGTGTATGACAACCCCATCACCGTTGGAGGGGTTTCTAACGAAAGTGCAAAAAATCAAATGACACTTACATATGGCCACCGACATGGGTATGGTTCTAGAATGTCGGGTAATGGGGTAAAGGCAGTGGATGTCACAAAGGCAATATACAACCAGTATAGAAATATTTTGCTAGGTCCTGGAGATGATAAGTTTACTTTTCAGAAAAGTGGAAATCTCTCTGGTGTAGATAAAGATCATATATATGTTATTAATTTTTCATCTTCGGTGATGCGTGAAAAGTTAGATGAAGGAAATTTGGAGTTTACATTGAGTTTGTCCCAAACAATCAATCCGAAATCAAACGACGCGGGAGAAGACTTAGAGACGGAAGTTATGGTTTCTGCGTCTTTGACTCTCCGAGATGATAGTAGATTTGAGGCACAAATATTGCAACAGACGGGGATGACTAAGGTTGGTCGGGTTTTTAATATAGTAAAGGGAAGTATTGCGGACACCGAGTTGCATGATAGTCAAAAGTATGCAAATAGTCAAAATGCCGATAATGTCGGTGTTGGGGAAGGTTTTGGTTTGGTGTATCCTGACTTGGGTATTATTATACTTAACCCAGACGCACTTGCAAATGAATTGGGTGGTAGTATACAAGATGACATAGATGCGTTACCAGAAGACAAGTATGTTACTAATGTCAATAATGTAGGAAAGATGCTTGCCTGGCCAGGAATCGTTAACCCCAGTGCAAATCTTAATTCTGATTTGGCAAACGGAACGGAAAGAAATCATCAAAACTTTTTAAAGTTGTTTACTGCATTAAAGGAAGGGGGCAATTTCAAATGTCGTAGTACAGAGTTCATTCCGTCTAAACATTATTTTATTAGAGTAAGAAATACGGACTTCAATTATAGTAATAATCCAACATTCGTATATCAAAACCAAGAAGCAATTGCAAAAGCAACACAAACCAACACGGACAAGAACTATTGGTTGGGAAGAGTCCGACATGACGAATTTGTAAATGACTCAAAGACTTATATCACCACCGTTGGCCTATACAACGAAAACAATGAACTGGTGGCAGTAGCAAAACTTAGTGTACCAGTTTTAAAGAGCTTTGATACAGAGACATTGATTAAGGTAAAACTTGATTTTTAATAAATATCCTGGATAAAATATATTTATATCCATGATAAAGCCGTTGAAAGTTTCTGACAAATCGGTTAGGAGATTCAAAACTCATAAAAAGTGGAATTATGATAACATAACTTCTACTGATGAAATTTTGCTTGAACAGGAAAGTTCAACCGGTCCCTTGTCATTATTTATAGACGAACAAACAATCCTTGCACCCGAGCAATCGAAGAGAACTACTTCATTGAAAGTTAGTCGGGGAAAACGATACGATGCGTCTGATACATTTTATCCTACGGGTCATAAACTGCACGATTCTTCCCACGAATTCACCAATCCAGATGGGACATACCAACGCGTGGTCTATAATTCAATAAAACACTTGTTCTATAATGATTATGGTGTCAGTCCGTCCATGAGTGCCACGGGTAGTAATGTTAAAAACCCACTAATGGTATTTGGGTCAGAGACCGGTAATTATATGATGCAGTCCAAAGAGGAAAATCAGATATTTAACAAAGAATCTCCCAGTCAATATGAACGAAGATTTATTTCGGACGATATAATAGTGGTTCAGTTTGATTCTTCGCAGATGGGAGAAAAAATCAAACCAGGTGAATTTAGAATTAGAGATTATAGTTCTCCCTATGGAGTTTTGGAAATTGTAGATGATGGTGCGACAAATCTTGTAATTAGTACATCGTCTTTTAATGAGATTAAAGAAGTGTCGGGTAGTGTATCTGGTGTTACTAAGATTGATAAAAATAATAAGATATTTGATTTTAATGATTTAACGTTTGGGTATAAACTTGCATCTGCTGGAAAATATTTTTTATCGGGTCAACCTGTCATGGAAGATGCACCAACTGAAGTAAACAGTGGTCGTGCAATTATGTATAAGTTGGATGATGAAACGGGTGAGTTTAGGATATTGCGACAATTCACAAATCCATTTACGCAAAACGGATTATCAATTGAATTACAGAATGATAATACGGGGTTTTTGATGACGGAACTTGAGGGACTTCTTGTAAATGAAGATTACTCCGTAAATGATAATTTCGGTGATGCGATTGAATTAAATCATAATACCTGTGTAATAGGATCTTCAAAATCACACATCAGAGGAATGTGTAGTAAAAACGGTACAACTGGCCATGTGTTTGTATATGATAAGGAAAAGGGAGGTGCAGACCACTGGGGGTTGGTTAATGTATTGGAGGGAGAACCGGGAACGGAGTTTGGTGCTTCGGTGTCAGTAAAAGGAAATTATATGGCAGTTGGTGCACCTGGTCATAATAAGTCCGAAGGTGCGATATATTTGTTTAAACGGGGAGTACGAACGGAAAATCATCCGTGGAAGAGAATTTCTGACTCGCATGATGATTATGTGTGGTCTGATAGTGAGGGTGTATATGTAGGCAAACCATCGGGTGACATACTTGAGAAAAATAATAAGTGGATTTCTAAATGGAACATTACAAGTCTTGTACCCAACGCAGATACCTTAAATCATTTTTATAGAGATGATAGTGAACTATTGTATAAGAGATGTACAGAGGTGGGTTTAATTCAATATGATATTTCTACAGACAGACCCATATCAGATCAAGATAATGGAGTAACCACATCTGGGTGGGCAATGAGTGGTATATTGGCAACTTCCCCAGCAGACCAGTCAGAATCTTCATCCCCATATCCGGTTGACGTATATGATTCATCGGATAATTTCCTTGGCCATGTAACATATACGGGTAAACCAAAGATTATGAGTTTGTATTTTTCTTTTGGTGAGGGAGGGACGAGTTGCATAAGTGGAACTATTGAAAATAATGTGTGTAGAATGACGGGAGGAATATTGCCAAATCAATGTTCGGAACCAGGGTTCACAGACTACCGAGTGTCCCTTTCCGAAAAGATAGACGATAAAGTTGCGGGTGTAACTTCGTCTAACTGGATGAAACCGGGAATATTGTCAATTTCTGATTCAGACTCGACTACATCAGTTGCACCTTATCCGGTTGATGTATATGATTCCACAAATACCTTGGTGGGTCACATAACATATACGGGTCGACCAAAATCCATGAATTTATATTTTAGAACATCTGACCAAAGTTCTGCGTGTGTATATGGGAGGATTGATGACCACGTATGCATTCTTCCTGTTGAGTTGGTTATGTCGGGGACCAAAGTGGGGGATTCATCTTCTCCATCGGACGGGTTACCTTTGTCTGGGAAATTAATTTCCAGTGATTTAAATGATTACAGAGTATCACCCACCTCGGAGATACGGGATCAAGATAGTGGAGTAGTTTCGTCTAGTTGGTTATATGAGGGAATTCTATCAATTCCCCCATCCGATGCGTCACTTACGAATACACCGTTTCCAATTGATATTTACGATGCAGATGAAAACTTTGTTGGTCACATTACATACTCGGGTCATCCGGGTCAGTCCATTATTTACTTTACAACTCCCACTGGGGATAGATTTTTTGGTTCAATTGAGGGGGGCAGGTGCGACATTAGACATCAACTGAAGGACACTTCCGGTCCTGAGTTGGAGTTAGAAGAGTGTACCGAGAGTGGGTTTAACACATATGAAGTTTCATCCGACTTGGTTATAGATGATTCGGACTGGGGGGTGAAGTCATCATCTTGGACATATAACGGAACAATATCACTTTCTCATGCGGATACAAAATATGGAAATCAACCGTATGTGGTTGATGTATATGACTTCCGAAATATTCTTCTCGGCACAATAACATATTACGGAAATCCGTATAGCATGAACATATACTTTAAAAGATCGGGTTCGGTAGGATGTGAGTCAGGTGTTATTGTAGATAACAAGTGCAAATTGACACCTTATGATATAGTTGATACAGATGACTACAGAGAAGGACCGTGCGATTCCATTGATGCGGTGGAGATTGAAACATTTGATGGAATTTCCATATCAACCGAAGGAACAGTAACTGGATTCCCACCACCGAGATATGCAGAGTATGAAGATGGGTCTATGTCTCCTGCTCACGCCGTGGGTGATGTGACATGGGAGTTGGTTGAGGTAATAAGGATTCCGGGTTCTCGTAGACTGGGCGAGGGGGTTAAGTTGACATCAAACTCCATATATGCAACGACTCCGGGTTCACGATTTAAATATTGTAGTGTGTTGAGCAAGTTAGATGAACCTACGGATTGTGGAGTTGGGTGGCGTCACACATATAATATAACCAAAGATGGTATATATAATTTTAATACGGACCCGGTTGGCCTTGGTGATGGATTTTCTGATATTAGTTATGAAATACAAGATAATGAGGTTTTTATAAAGGTGGCAATTGCAGCTGCCACGGATGCCGAATCTGGGTTTGTTTATCGTGTTAATGCTCCACTCAATGAGTCATCTAAAACAGAGTTGGTAAATCACAACGGAACACATATCGATGGAGGAACACTTGCACTGACACTTACAAACGGAGTCCATGATATATACCTCGGCCGAACCACTAAAGATTCTACTTTGGTCGGTCATCAATCTAGGATTAATTTGGCAATCAATCCAATTTATTATGACACACCCCAACGGAATTCACGTGTGAAATATCCATATGAGTATAACTATAGTGTTGATGGTAACTTTGGAGTATCGTTGGATGCAAATGAGAATACACTGGTTATTGGTGATTCATTTGACAGGGAGTATACCGATCCTTCCAACACACAAGACAAGTATCGTGCGGGTGCAACTTATGTATACTCCACCACAAATGGAAAACTTTCATTTGTTGAAAAGATGTATTCTGACCCACATGAAGAGTTTAGATATTCAAGTGAATACGGCCGTAGTGTATCACTAAAAGGGACGGACTTTGTAGTTGGGTCTCCCTGTACGGATGCAAGTGAGATTTCAATTTTGGATGGTGGTGAAAATGTAGGTGTCCGTGACTTTAAACGAGGGACCAAGAATATATCAGACAAATACTACACATCTGAGGTAAATGTATTTACAGATGCAGAGTGCATATATGTGGGTGGAGATATGCCCGATGTTGCGGTTAAAATATCAGTTGATACGATGACTATTGATCTAGACCTAATATCAGAGTTTATGATTTCCGCAAACTTTATTAAAACTGATAAGAATCTTTTGCATTCGGTTAAGTTCCCGAGGGGTCACCGAGAATATGAAGTTTCTCCTGAGGTGGCGATTTCGGATACTGAACGAGGAATAATATCATCGGTATGGACTACTCCCGGTGTATTGATGCTATCGGATGTGGTTACAGATTCGTCTGCCACACCGTCTCCAATTGATATATATGATATAGATAATAAGTTCATGGGTCATGTAACAATAACAGGAACCCTCGCATCAAATAAGATTTATTTTATTTCATCCGGAACTTCGTATGTAGGAGAAGTGGTAAACTCTCGGTGTAGACTTAATGTATATACAAAAAATTTGGGTGCGGTTACCCGAGGAGTATATCGTGATTTGACTAAGTTTCAAGATGGCAAACTTTGGTTTTATGTTGATGTCGATACAAACATCGCAGACAACTCAGAAACCACCGGTTGGTTTGAACAGGACATAGAATTTGTTTATTATACAAAACGAAGTGCAGAGGAAGGAAATGTTTACTATTATCGTATAGGCTCCGATGGTGCAGAAAAGATGGCAAACGTAAAGACGAATAAATATCCGCACAGGGTGAGGCATCAATATGGAACTGCGGTGACACTAAGTTCTGATTATATCTATGTAGGGTGTCCAATTATGGGAAACTTTCCACTCTCTGGTGTAGAGGCATTTGAGGGTGCGGATATAGGTTTATTTGAGCAATGCTCTACCATATACTCCGAATATGGAGATATTGCATGGGGTAGATTATCTAATATGGATATTGATATAGCAGGAAAAGTCTTGGCCTACGATGTTGCATCAATACGAGATCAATCGAGAGTTTATGTTGGAAATGTTTTTTATAAGAACGGAATAGCAGTTATAACGAATACTTCTGATTATTTTTCAAATATGTTTTCGGGAACATCCGATAGTGGATTTGAGGTATCATATCGTGGAACACACGCAATATATGAGAATGAGATATTATGTTCGGTTTCACCTTCCGAATTTAATGTTAGTACGAATCCAACATCTGTTGTTTTTGACGATATTGACTATGATGTAAATGTAGATAAGAAATTTGATATTACGGATCTTGCTTACATATATCGTTATATGATAGGTTCTCTGGTGGAGATTAAACATGATACGAAGGAAACATATGTAGTAGGTTCGGAAACATTGGAGACAATATGCAGAGAATACGGCATACCATATCCATCTAAAAATGATATAGATGCCCGAAGCAAGATACCCGTAGAGTCTTCATTTGGATTTTTGGATATTCGTAGTTATTCGAATGGGGTTGTTGGTAATAAATTAAGGTACGATGATACGATTGTTCCTGGGGACGAACTGATCTTTTCTTCGGGTTATGTTCACATTGTTAGATCAGTTCAGTCAATTCAGTCAGTTGCTAAGTTTACGGGTGTAACTGTGGATGCCATCCAAACTGCCAATGCGGGAATTGGTTCTGAGACTTTATATGTAGGTCAGATTTTAACAATTCCATCGGGTGGTGATTATGCTCCGGGCATTAAGATGGAGGAAGGTAATAATACTCGTTGGCCAAATGATGATTTGGTTTTAACCGAGTCGGAGGATGTGGTATTAATGAATGTTCTTTTGCGTTCAACCGAAGGAACGGTTACTGCAAATGAATATAAGTTGATACTTTCTAGGTTGGAGTCTTTGGAGGAACGTGGGTTGCTTGATATAGACGGTGACGGAGTTGTTAGTCACATGGATGCTAAACTTCTTGTTAGGTATTTTGTGGGCAGAACCGGAACAGATTTGACTGATGGGTTGATAGATACGTTTACTAATGCAACGATAAAACAAACACGTTCCGTTGCGTATCAAATAATAGAATTTTTGGACGATAGAACTGGTAAAAATCGTGGTATTGAAATACTGCAAGATTTCGTGGACTATCGCGAGAACGATGCAAAAGATCAATTGGGCAGTTATCTGGCACCGTATGTAACCACGGTTGGATTATACAGTGGGTTAGATTTGGTAATGGTTGCCAAGTTAAGCAAACCCGTGAAGATAGTTCCCAACTACCCAATTAATTTTTTGGTGAAATATGACACTTAAACAAAATTACATTATATTTATTAATAACAAACCTTTAAGGAGAGAAGATTATGGCAAAACCACAACCTAAGACAGAATTTAAAAACGAAACAAGCAGAGCATCACTTAACACCAATTTATTGGATAGGTTAGAGCAGTATAACTCTGTTTATAGAGAATCAGCACCATCACCAACGGGTAAAGGAGCTCCTGGAATCCCAAGCACAGGTTTGAAGGAAGATAGAGTTGCGGCTGATTATTTTGGATATGGTTCGACCGTTCGTAAGTTTAATGCGGCCGCTTCACCACAAATTCAGAATAGAGGTTTCGTTTGTGGAAAGCAAGCAATGGGTGAATCTGATTACGAAGGAACTGCAAATGGTAAGTCAACCGCTGCGGATAAGAGTGTTTATCGTAATTACATGAAAGCAGACAAGTATGGTGATTCAAAGGCAATTAATGGTCTTAACCAAGGCCTCCGCACGAATACATCCGCAAACAGTTAAGTTTCTTACTTGCAAAATTCATATATTTGGCATAACATAATAAGTTATGCATAAAAAATCCTATTGTTTGGGATTGGATATAAGTTCAACGGTTGTTGGATATTGTATGTCCACCTCCAAGAAAAAAATAACCGAAGCGGGTTATATTGATATTCACAAGGAAACTACTATACGGGACAAGGCACATAAAGTTGCAAGGGTTCTTGAGGACTTGGAAGGAACTCCGGGTGTTATTATTGTTGAGGATAGTTTAAGTGGATTTGGTGGGGGAAGAACTAGTCAGCAAACTATCGTGAAACTCGCAAAGTGCAATGCGGTAGTAAGTTATGTAACTGAAGCAATATTTGAAACCGAGATTACGCATGTAAACGTATCAACTCTTAGAAAGGGTGTTTTTGGCAAAAGTCGTGAAAAGGGAGTGGATAGTAAACAATTCGTACGTGAACAACTTGAGAAAAAGATTGATTTATCTAAGTTTATCGTCTATAATAGTAGAAATAATTATGATAAAAAGAACTATGATATGTTGGATGCAACCGTAGCATCTCTTTATCACTGGTATAAGTAGCAAATGGGGATTTCCGAACAGAAATTGCTTACCTTATTACAAAAAGTTTTAGGTGAAGGTAAGATTGTCTCAAAAGATGAGGCAATGTTTATGTGTCCGTTCTCACATCACAGAAAACCTAAGTTGGCAGTAAATCTCACCACACAGAGATGGCAGAGTTGGATTGATACCAACGCAAAGGGAAGAAGCATCTTTGCATTGTTTAAGAGGTTGCAGGTACCTGCCAATTATTTTGCAGAATTATCGAAGATTGTAAAACTTCCCAAGAATACGAAATTGGCAGACACCGAAGAACAATATGTGTCATTGCCATATGAGTTTAAAAGATTGACCGAAGCACACAAGGATTTTTCTTACACAAAAGCAATGAACTATCTATCTAACCGAAATATTGAATCGTATGATATTGAAAGATATGATATAGGATATTGTTCTGACGGTGATTATGCGGGTAGAATTATTGTTCCGTCATTTGATGGGGATAATAAATTAAATTATTTTATTGCAAGAGATTTTACAGGAACTGCTTATTTGAAATATAAAAATCCACCAGTCAGCAAAGATGTAGTGGTGTTTGAGAATCAAATAGATTTTTCCGAACCCATTGTGCTATGTGAAGGAGTTTTTGATGCGATTGCGATACGGAGAAACGCAATTGCTTTGTTGGGTAAAAATATCCCAAGTAAATTGAAAATTAAAATGATTGAAAACAAAGTTTCTGAAGTTTATGTGGTTCTTGACGAAGATGCCATTAAAAATGCAGTAGCAATTACAGAAACATTGTTAAATGAGGACATCAAGGTGCGATTCGTTAAAATGGGAAACGAAGATGCCGCCGACGTCGGATTCCGAGGAATGGTGGAAAAACTTCGGAATACCCCCGTGATGGGATTTGACGCATTGATGAAACAAAAATTATGCATGAGTTAGACACGAAGATAAAAAAAGTTGAAAAGATTTATCATGTATCGGATATTCACCTAAGAAACGTAAAGCGTCATAAAGAATACCGAAGTGTATTTGAAAACTTTTACAAGCAGTTAGAAGATGATGCACTTGAAAACGCAATAATTTTTATTGGTGGTGATGTTGCCCATGCAAAAACGGAGATGAGTCCTGAACTCATTTCGGAGATTGCAGACTTCTTTAATAAATGTGCTGAAATACATCCAACAATATTAATTGCCGGAAACCACGATTGCAACTTGAACAATCCAGATAGATTGGATGTATTGACCCCAATCGTTGATATGCTTGATAATGACAATCTGTTTTATTTAAGAGATACTGGGGTTTATAAAATTGGTGACGTGGCAATTAGTGTGTTCGGTATATTTGAAGATCCAAGTGAATATGTCAGAGGAAAGGATATAACCGACAAATCAATTTCAACAAAGGTTGCAGTTTATCATGGGGCAATTAAAAGAAGCAGAACTGACGTGGGTTACATTATTGTCGGTGGTGATGTGCCGATGTATATGTTTGATGGGTATGACATGGTGATGTTGGGTGATATTCACAAACACCAAATCTTACAAGAATATCATACGGAAGCATTGTTTGTTCCTGAATCTAAGGCAGATAAGTATGTACTTGACGGATGGGAGGTGTGTGATGACTAATATTCTGATAAGATGTCGGAACATCCACATAGGTGATGTGATTTTTTCAAGCAGTGTCGCAAAGAAACTTAAAGAACGGAATCCAAATTGCATTGTTCATTATGACGTCAATTATTTGCAACCTATGGAGTTGCTTATCAACAATCCTTATATAGACGGAGTGTATTACAAGGAAACGGCAAATGTAGATTATGATGTAGTATATCAATTGATGAATGATGATGTGTCTACATTAAGTCCGTATGAGTCAGCAGTTTCTCAGTTTCAACGAATGTGTGGAATTGAAAATTTCAATGATACCTTTGAAGTTTTTACAAATCCTCAACTCGATTATTCTATACAAAGAAGTATGGAGGAGTTGACGCAAATTGGTGATTGGGACGATGACTTGATTAAAATAGGATACCAATCGGATTGGGACAGAAAAAGTTTTCTGTTTACTGAAGAGGAATATTATCGTGCGGAGGGTGGAGAAGATGGAACTGGGTACGGAAGTGGAAAACGAAATGTATTTGACATAATTAACTGCCTGGAGATTTCCCCAAAAATTATGTTGTTTGCATTGGGTATTGATGAGAAGGTTTCAAAGAATTATCCTTGTTTGAATTCAACTAGCAAATTTTCATTTACTGCAAGTTTGATGAAGAATTGTGATTATGTTATTGGGGGTGAAGGATGCCTTACAAATGTTTCATCGGCACTCGGTACAAAGACAATAATAACCACCGACTATATCTATCAGCTGTTCGGCCCAAAGGGAATTGGGTGGCAACAAAATGGAGGTGACACAAATAGTCTGGAAACTCGTAAACCATTTTTGGGTCCAAATGTTTATTTTCCAGAAGGTGGTCATGTTGAGTTAAATCCATTTTTAACGGATGCCCAAGTTGGTGAGGAAATTTTAAGAATAGCACTTGATGGAAACTAAAGAAAAATACGTAAAGATACGAAGACTCAATCCAAGTAAACCGGTTGTAGTTTACTCGGGTAGCATGATTCAGCAAAACCACGGAGAACTCCCACGTGGTCATGGGTATGTGTTGTGGGATGTGAAGGAACGCAAACCAAAGCACGTAGAGGTTCACAACGACTATGGATATTATACTATAACCGTACGTGATGGTGCGTGTGTTAGTGACTTGAGTCTATTGCCCAACAAGGCAAGATTGCGAGTGAAGGTTTACAACACAACCGCGGCCGAGACCAAACAAATCCT
>Ga0310344_10000081_pt1 | contig 77668 bp, 115 predicted proteins | sample HC15DNA20200_MG_FD_203801 | JGI IMG/M metagenome (GOLD analysis project Ga0310344, IMG submission 203801) | Marine microbial communities from station ALOHA, North Pacific Subtropical Gyre - HC15-DNA-20-200_MG | ecosystem: Environmental > Aquatic > Marine > Oceanic | place: Pacific Ocean: North... | reverse complement strand
TGGGCATGGGTTCCTCGGCGGAATTGAATCTGAATAGGCACTACGTTGGCCCTCCTGCGTCAATAGGTGTGACGCCTCCATAATCTCCATTTGTATTTGACTCAGCAACACCACCATTTACGGTTCCCGCTGCTTGACCCGCTGGACCTGTACTCCCCGTGGGACCCGTGGGCCCTGTCGGCCCTGGGGGACCTCCAGGTGGGCCAACGGGACCAGTTGGGCCAGTTGGCCCCGTTGATCCCTGTGGCCCATTCGGGCCAATCAAACTAAACCCAACAGGCCAAACGCCGCTGGCTTTAGGCCCAAAGAAATAGTTATTGGACACATTCAAATAGAAGTCACCGTCTTGACCAGTAACTCCTTGCGGATCACCTATCCCGTTAAGAACAGTTGCGCCTGCTGGACCCGTGGGGCCAGACGACCCCTGGGGTCCTGCCGCTCCTGCTGGGCCAGGGCCACCTGCTGCTCCTGGCGCAGAAATTGTTTGCCAATAGCTGCTGCCAGCAGAAGGAGTTTGACCAGAATGCGCTGTGCGCGCAACATAGGAACCGCTGCTGTATTCAACAACATCGCCAACAGAGTAGGAGGTACCAGACGACCATTGTCCTTGATAACGGAAACCGTCAGCATAGGAAATGAGGTTCTGGCCTCTGCCTACATCATTGGTGTACGTGGTCCCTGTTGCCATTATTCAAGAGCCCCCACACGATTTTCAAGATCTTGAACTACAGCTACAAGCGCAGATACAACTGACTGATGCCGCCACGTTTGCGGCAAATCAGTCGAGTCATAAGAAACCCAATCAGGAGCCACAGCCGCAACTTCCTCAGCAATAAACCCAGTTTCAGGAGTTTGATTCTGATAATCAATCCCCGAAGCTGTAGAAACAGCAGCATCCCACTTAAATGTTCGTGGAGTTAATGCCGCAATCTTTGTTTTAGCAGCAGCTAAATCAACATCAGTAATATCTTCTTTGTATCGTTCCGAAGAAGAAACAATCCCCAACTGGTGAGAACCAGTCGTGGTGATACCAGCAGTGCTAGTTGAAGCAAGCGTCGGCCAACCAGCCGCCGCACGCAAATCCAAATTGCCTGAAGATTCTGCAATCGTCAAATGAGCAGTATCGTTATGAACAAACTGAAACCCAGGAAGATTCGTAGTAGGAAGATTGTCTTTCCACTGAATGTAATCTTGATTAAGGCTGTACTCATCACCGAAATACAACGTCGCAGTTTGGAAACGGCTACCCACACGAATCTCTCCGCCGCAATCAATGTTCGACCAAATATTTGCCCAGTTCACATTTAAGCGTGTACCTTCACCTTCTAAATAATCAGTTGAAGTTCCAGGCACGCTTTCGTTGTATCCCGTGTAGCCAATAATGTCTCCACGGATTGCCATAGAACCATTAATAACTAAACGATATTCGGAAGCAGGACGTCCATCATATGGCCCTGTGTACCCTTCCCCAGCACGACGAGAGTACACCGAGTAACGGTGACTCTCGGACAAATAATTGCCAGCATAAGCACCGCTGGCTATATCTGAACCATAAGAAAGCTGATGAGTGTTATTGCCAGGACCAGCACTTGTGAAGTTCGCTCGATAGTTCAGATCCTTTAAGAAACTTCCAGCAGTCTGAGCATTGATATCAGTACCAGTGCTCAAACCAATAACGCTATGTTGCGTGCTACTTATATACAGATGGTCTGTTGCTCCAAGAGAAACATTTCCCGTACAGGTAAGAGTCCCACCAGTTAAACCACCAGTAACGGCTAAATCGCCGCTAACTGTTCCACCAGTATTCTGAATTACCCCAGGATAAGTAGCGGTCTGACCAGGAACACCCTCTAACCAGTTCTTCAAATAAGTCCAGTTAGAGTTATGTTCGCTAGCAATGATCGCACTACCAGCTACAGCCGTATTCGGCTGGGTAAAGGTTGCCATTAACGCAGTCTCCTATGAATATAAGTAAATGCCATAGCGTTCACTTCCCAAGCCTCATCAACAGATGTAGGACCTTCTACCTTTAATTGAATAGCCTTAGCTGTCCCAAGAGTAGGCAGCCGCTCAATATTCGTAACATCCGTATTGGGCTCACTCGCCCAAGTACTCGTACCATAAACGCCTGTCCCCCCCGTTGGGCCTGCCGAAGCAGCCCATGTTGCCCCAGACGTAGCCCCCGTTTGAACACCAAAGGACATTGACTTCTTAAAGTTCGCAGTGTCGTAATCCGTATACAACTTTGCAGACATAGCCACAGTTGCATCAGAACTCACCACAATACGAGGCTTACCCCAACGCTTCTTAACAATCGGATTCTTCCCAACAAGCCAACTTGTCGTATAAGAAGAATCAATATGCGATGTCGTCGTCCCGTAGAAATCGCTTTGCAAATCCTGTTCCAAATGGATCACACGACCCGAGTTCGTATAACAAGCAGCCAACAAATCCTGTTCAGCGCCAGGAGGCGCAAACGTCATCATCGCATTAGCGTCTATGTTCGTCATAGTCCAAGCGCCCAAAGTCGGGTCAAAAACTAGAACACGGCGATGAGTAACAGCACCACCTGAATCATCCCAATCAACAGAAACATAAAGCCTGTTCTTAAACCAAGCCAACTGAGGCGGATTGTTGAACTGTAATCTTCCATCGTCGATAGCTGGTTGGAGTTTCTCAAACACCCAAACAAACTTGTCGCCGTCATACATCCATACGCCTTGACGGTCATACCAGAAAAACACTCCATAAGGAGTCGAAACTGGTGACGACATTGCCACAGAACCCACATCCTGGGAAAGAGGCACTAATTGAAACGTCAAAGAATCAAAACCGTACAGCGCATGAACGCTGTTCGTTTTGAAAATTAATAAGCGATCAGCGAAGGGTACGAGAGCAGAAAGTTCGTCGCCTCGTTCCCCCACGTTGACATCCACATAATCGTAATCAAACCATGTTTCTGGGTCATCTATTCGTGACCAACGCACACGGTTAGCGTAAGCAGTGCCACCTTCTTTGGTGTGAGCAACCCAAGCATGGTTGTTCCAATGGCAAGTGTATTTAGCTATAGGGTAATTTCCTGCTGAACCGTTGACATTCGACGCAAGGTTTGAAGCAGTCGTTCCATCGTAAACAAATGACGCAGCATCTCCCGAAACCCCATAAAACTTATCGTTAGTTGTTTGCCCATACAAACGGTTACCGTCAGTAACCGAAACACCACTTAAAGTTGTGAAATCATTTGCAGAAGATTCCGCAACAGTAGTCCCATATGAACAAATAACTCGGGCTGTTCCCCCATCTGGGGTGAACTGCCCTAAACCCGTCACCCTAGAAGGCAAAGCAGTTGAATTGCGTTTATCTACCCCTAAACGCATCTTAATGCCGCCACGAGGGTCAACATCTACGTTAAGCATGTTAGGACTTTCATTAGGACCCAAATTAAATTGGTCCGAACGTAAATTTAAGCCCCCACTGAAATCCTCTAACATAGTCAGCTTATATCGCTGACCATGTGGAACAGAGCCCTGGGATTCCGCTTTAGACATCCGTTACTCCCAACTAAACCTAAGTCGGTCAGGCATAACACTCTGTGAACGCCAACGAGAAGTCGAAACAGTATTCAAAACCAAAGGCTGCGGTGCAGGCGCATCAAGATACCTTGCCCGCAAATTATCTAACTCCCTAGCGAAAATGTTTTGGTATTCGCGAGCCATACCAGGATCTTCTTGCTGTTCATAAGCACGAGCAATCCCAAAGGTCGCAATTAGCTGATGAAACGGTTCAGGGAAATCACTTGGAGTTGCAGAATCTAATGAACCTGCCCCAAATGCTGAAGGGTTTTTATATCCCCGAACATAAATTGTTTGAGCAGAGGACGGGGTAGGGTACAACCTTGCGGTTTCGGCCCAGTAAGACCAATACCAACTATCGCCATTCCCAGCAGAATCCAAAGGATAAACAAGGTCACCTGCATCTCTTCCAATGAGCGTAAGAACATGATCGTCTGTTCTTAACGCATTTATTTCACGCAACCCGTTGGTGACACTTCCTCCTACCGTAGAAAGAGCATAATCCGAAGTTCCAGAAACAGTAGAAAAGGTTGTAGAAACCTCGTACCAAGGCCAACGTTTCTCGCTGTAAACAATCTGATCGTAGCCTTGCCCCAACATGCGGTTCATCACATCATCAGAAATGTCGCTGTTGTCAATTTCAACAACGCTCTGAATGTAGGAACGCATTTCCCCTAAGTTCACCGCTACTCCTTATGGAAAGAGCAAAAGCTTTGCCCCTCGGCAGGACGAGCTTTGCATGGATCACCAGCTTTGGTAGTCGCAAAACAAACGGAAGGTTGTGGTTCTTCGTGTGGGATATCAGCATTGATGGCCCTTACCCCACGTCCTCCGAAGTATTCCCCCCTAGGAACGCTTGGAGAATATCCCTCCCCAGGATCCCCATAAACTCTTCGGCTACTTCCGTACCCTAACTGCAATTCTCTGCCCATGAATCCTCAGAACTTTTGGGTGGGGCGAGGGCCGAAACCCTCACCCCACCACCTGTGAGCTATTAGCTTATAGCCCTGTTAGCTTGCCTTGGCGAGCCCTGTTTGAACAGGTCAAGTTGCCGTAGCAAAGGATCTGTGAGAACACAGCATCCTGGTTTGTAGGACGCACGAACGGCGTTGGCTTGAACCAAACATCCGAGTGGCGTACAAGTTGCAGATACTTCGTGTTCAGCATGTACAGAGGCTGTGAGCCCGCGGCTACAGTTCCTGTCGAAATAGCTGCGTCAAATGTCATTGGCGCACCCTTGAACATGAGGTTCTGGAAGCCAGCATCAGCCATGTCTGTATCCGTGTAACGGATATTGCTGGTGAGCAAGCTTTCATATTTTTCGTAACCCTGTTGTGATGTAATAATGATGGTCGGTTGGTCGTTGCCAACAGAAACATCGTTATACAGGGTTGCCATCATCGCTGTGGTAAGCGAAGCCACACCGCCAGAAGCAGTTTCTGTGGAACGCCACCAAACATTGTCGGCATCTGTAGAGTCGATACCGCCAACATCAGTGCCAGCAGAGTCAACAAGGGCAGCGATGCCTTCCCAGTCTTTGCCGCTGTTGCCAGTGCCATCTGCGTAGAACATGGTGTTCATGTTCTCAATGATGGTTTCTTGGGTTTGGAAGATTTTGCCTTCGAGAAGGTCAATGATTTGAGCTTCGCCGTTGTTTTTGGCTTCTTCCATACCGTTGATGGTTACTGTCGCCGCATACTGTTTCCAGTTGTACTCAGCAGCCGAAATGCCTGTCTGAGCAGTCGTGGAAATAGAATCGGTTCCGCTGTACGAGCCAGCGGTTGAGTTGGTTCCATAAATTACTGGAACAACAATCTTTGCGCCACCCGAAACTGTTCGCATGGTTTGACTGTTGGTCAAAGCATAGAACAATGGACGAGCACTGAAAATGTTGTCCACCAATTTTGGAACATAGTTGTTGAGAGTCGTAGTCAGAATCTCATCAAAATTGCTGTTTCCCGCAGCCATTTTTATTTGCTCCTAAAAGGTTAAGTGCTTAATTGTTGTTTTGCTCGTTCAAACGCTTCTCGGATGCTAGATGGTGCTGTATCAGGCTGGGTTTGCTGGGTTCCCGCTTGGGTTGACCCTCCAGGCGTAATAACAGACGCATCACGCTTTTTTTGAGTGATTTCCTGCTCCTGCTGGAGTTTGTCAGCAGTAGCTTTAACTTCACCGAATCTCCAGTGAGTATAGGCTGCATCTAAATTGCTAATTCCGTTCTTCACAGCGTGGCGAAGAAGTTCCTTAGCATCGAATTCACCGTATTTCTCTTGAAGATTTGTAACCTCACGTTCAACGTGTTGCTGACGTTGTGTTTGTTCTTGCTGTTCAATCTTCTTTTCAAGTTCTCGTAGCTTCTGTTCAGTTGGATCAAGCTCTTCCCATTCCTCTAATTCTTGAGGACTGGAAATATCAATACCAAATGATCGCTGTAAAGCTTGTAAAGTTCCTTCTGGATCTGACTCCAAAGCGGAAGCGATTGCCTCAGCTTGACGCAAACGGTCACGTTCAGCGGATAATTCCTGCGTTTTACGGGTATAATCCGCTTGACGCTGATATCCATCTCGAAGTTCTTCTAGGGTGACCTCTGATTCCGCACCGTCAATCTTGACAATATAGGTTTCAGAAGGTTCCTGTGGAACATCATCTAAAGCTTCTGGAGTGTCCTCATAAGTGGATTCCAGGTCTACTTCGTTTTCTTCGGGCACTAGCCCCTCCTAGGAGTCAGTAAAGTTGCTCCTACTAAGAGTAGCATACTGTCCCACTAGAGAGATGGAAGTTCCATTCCCATTTGATTTTGAAGTTGTAATAACAACTCGGGTGGAACACCACCAGTGGGGGCAAACGCCCCGTCCGCCCCCATATCAGGGGATACAGGCGGTACTGGCGGCATCCCACCTGGCACAGGGCCCTCAGAAGGAATTTGACCTTCTTCTGCGGCAACTTCTGGGCCAGGAGCCTGAACAAGGAATTTTTCGGGATCTTTGATACCGAAACCTTGTTCAAGCACATGAACAGCAAGCGCTTGCGGGTCAATAACTTCCCCGACAAGCGGAGCAACAGCATTCATCAAAGAAACTGCTTGTTGCTTTCGTATCGTATCGTTCATCGGCTGCGTAGAGCCAGCTTGAACCGAAAAATCATATTCGCCAGCAATCATATCTCGGTCAAATTCAAAGAATATATCTTCGCCACCTCTGGCCGTAATCCTAGCTATGTGCTCTCCAGTCATAAACTGTTGCATTAGCTGGATAACGTGGCGAGCTACATCGGAAATAGATATCTCGACTATTGCTAGTTTATCTGCTGCTCTAGCATTCTGAGCATCTGCGATAATGCTAGCTTCTGTAGCTGTTCTCCGTATTTCGGGCATAGCGCCTCTGGCGTATTCCGAAATGCCTGAAACAGTATTTATATCTTCTTCGATAATGCTTGAATAGTTATATATTTCAGGGCTTAGGGGGATTTGAGGCATCGGTACAACAACCTCTTGGAGAGGTTTGTTTTCGTCCACCACGGGGACGAGCCTACCGTCCTCATCAGATTCAAGGGCTTCGCGACCTTCAGGTCCGAATGAGCGTTCGTGATAAAGATATTTGCGCGCATAACGCTTTCTATCGTTCATCAACTGGCTACGAGTTTTATCTAGTTCCAGTTGGAGGGATTCGATGGACTCTAAATCTCCAATCGGATAGAAATGATCAGGGACGTCGTAGTTTCGTATCATTACGAAAGGCTGCCCATATGCATAAGGCATAGGGACAGGATCTACAAGAAATTCTTCTGCACCATCAGCGTATATGCCAACCGTGTTCTCCAAAATGTCGTAAAACTCCCAGATTACAACTTGATCGCCTACGAATTCACCTTTGCCATCATGGTATTCTGGGTATTCGGTATCCATTACCGAACTTGACAACCGTTTCCTAACAGATGGCTTATAGCGCTTGTCTTTCTGGGCTTCTTCTACAGGCCTAACAATTCGCTGTGCTATCCATTTGGCATCTGCCATGCACGTTGCCGCTGGATCCACAAAAACATCGAAAGGTGAAACTCTTTCAACAAATGGTTGATCCTCTACGATGGTCATGGCCGATTCAGGAATGCTAGCGATAATGTCGTTATCCGTTGGCAAATCTGCAGCCATCTCAGGATTTTGCATCGCAAATGTATCGGCTTCTAGCATTGCTGAGCCGATCATTTCTTCGCGCTGTTCGTCTGAAATCCCTTGTTCTTGTTCTACAAACTTCCAGCCAACTTTAAGCCAGCCATGCCCAATAACAAGAAAATCTTTAACAGCAGAGCGAAATGGTGTTCTGAAATCATGGTGCCGCCACATATAGTTGGCGACACCTTCAACCACAGCCGCCCGAGCAGAATCAGCAGGATCTGTAGCTTGCACAACTATCTTCGGATAGTTCACAGCTACAGAAGGAGCAATCACATTGACTGTAGAAAAAGCCAAGTTTACAGCGATGAGATCCTGTTTAGAGGAAGTAGTTGAAGGCCAATGTTTCCCTCTGTAGAGGTCTATTAGCCTTCGCCAAGTCTGCTCAAAGCTTTCTTGATCCCGCCAATTTTCGCATTTGTCTACTTTCTCAATGTAATCAGAAAGTATTTCCTGACGAGATTTTTTGGGCATTAGAACTGAGCTTTCTCTGGCAATTTCTGGATATTTCGGCCCGAAGCTTTCGCCTCGGCCAGTACCTTAGCCTCTCGCTCGCGCTTCGTCAGACCTCGCTCATCAGGAGGTAGCGTTGATTGATAGCCTTCGCCCGTCGATACGGTAATCGACTTTAGACGGAGCCTCCGTTCGTAAAGTTCCCGCAGTTCCGACAAGGGAACGTCACGTCGCGCTAAAACGTATTCGGCAAACTCTGCAAAGGTTGCTCCGTCTGGTAAGACGGCCATAGCTTAACCAGCGTTTGAGCCACGGTAGTTTGGTTGCCTACCTGCTGGTTCAACTTTACCAGTTGTGCCATGTTGATTCTTGGGTGTTTCGCGCACACCTGCCTGACCGTTACCACCAGTTTGGTTCGCATATTTGCCTGCGTCCATACGTTGTTTCGGTGATTGAGGTCCGCCAGGAGTCCAGATCGGGTTAGCAGATACACTGCCACCCCGCTCCATCTTAGCGTTTTTCCCTTTCGCCCCATCAACGGTTTCAGTACCGTTGGTGTGGGAAACAAATTTAGCCATTACAGCCCTTCCTGTGGAACATGCTCCTACTAGGTAGGTTAATGTGTCCCACGAATAGTATTCAAGCCTATTTGTAGCGGATCTTCCGTGTTGTGACCAGGGATAAGTCTAGCAAACCAATCCACAGTCCAATAATCATTGACTTCAGGTGCATATTCAGGTTCATAAGCAAATTTACGCATCTGATTAGCTAACGCAAGAGCCATAACCCTATCATCATAAGGCGAACCTGACATTGAGCCCCTATCGTTTCGGACAAATGTTCTCAACTCTGCCAAAGTATGTTTATCTCGGATAATGATCTCCTCGTTCCGTAATGCGGAACTGAGATCATCAATCATTAAAGGTTTCGAAGTCCTTGTCGTTTTCCAACCATACTCTTGACTGATTCTGTTATTAACATTATTTAGTTGCCTGCGTCTAAAAAGATTAGGGTAACCCAAATGTCTTAACTCGGTAATTGTCGTTAATCCGTGGTTATTAGACTCTACGCAGCACAAAGCATTGCGATACCACAAACCCAAAGCCATTACTTCTTCAGCTAAAAGATCTGGAGAAATATGTCCATGCCAAATAGCTGCTTGTTCTCCAGTACCCACATCCAAGACCTGGATTACAGAGTAATCGCCATGTCCAAGACCTTCCGCAGTATCGACACCCATCACATACGCAGACATTGAGTCTGGTCTTTGCCAAACTTCAACACTCACGACGGCCTAAATTCTGCTGAACGACCATTAAGTCGCATATATCCCATTTCCCCGTGGATGACATGCTGTTGCATTGCATCTAGGATATCTAAGTCAAACACAGGATTACCAGATTTGACAAATGCTTCTTCTGCCGTAGTTGGATATTCCTGAGCCAACTGCCAAGGCAGCATTGACTCAACTTTCTCCTGATACCAAGAATCCCCCCTATCCTCAGTCGCAGACCAAGGATAAAACATGGGCTCAAACTTATTAGATGCAGTCGTAGCCCCAACCCACAACTGGTGGAAAAAATTTCCTGAACCGTTAGCCGTACTTAGGCCAATGATCCGCCCTCCCACGTCCGCCACGGGTTCAATACTCGCCCATGCCTCTTCAGGGTTGGGGAGAAAGGCCCATTCGTCAACGACAATAAGTGTGGCCGATTCACCACGGGCAGGATCCGACGCCGACGGCATCGATGTAATCTGCGATCCGTTATCGAAACCCATTCGCTGTTGGTGTTCCACCAGGGACTTAGGTCCACGTTCTACCATCCATTTCGGTAAGTGTTGAAATCCGTACTTACTTTTCCGAAGTAACAGTACGGATTCCCTCTCAGTTCGAGAGAGATCAATAATGTTCTGGTCTGGATGAAAAAACGCCAGCCAGAACTGGTGAGCCGCAACAAGCGTGCTCCACCCAATCTGCCGCGCTTTTAACGTAAGCGAATATCTATTTGCTGCCCAGTGGTCGATAGCTTCTTCCTGAGCCTGACGTAACCCAAAAAGAATACGCCCGTGAGCAGGGTGAGCAATGTGCCAATAATTCTGTAAAAAATATGATTCATCTTTAACGCACCTCCTCCATTCAACTTCTTGCTTAAGCTCTGCTAGTCTAGACATTGTGCTTACCAATCATTACTGGTGGATCCCAGAGGCTTTAACCCCACAGCAGTGCGACGAGATCGACCACGCTGCTGCGGGTATCCACGAAATCGAAGGAATCCATTTCGGAGATGAAGGGGGACAACGAAACTCCCAAATATCTTGGATTTATGACGACTCCATAAGCGAACTAATTTGTGCTTGGATGCGTCAAGCAAACAAAGAAGCAGGCTGGTACTACGACCTACAAATACCAGAAGCCGTACAATATACTCGCTACCGCGAAGGCGGGCAGTACGAATGGCATATCGACGGAAACCAAGATCAACACGCCGCCCGTAGACTCGTCCAGTCAGCCCCCAATCCGATTCCATTAAATGTTACTCCATTCCCAGACTTTCAAGGAACTGTACGAAAACTTTCAGCAACAGTCAACCTGTCAAACCCTGACGATTACAAGGGAGGGGAACTTCAGCTTCGCTGCTACGACCAAATGCACATCTTCAACGAAGCCCCCAGAGGATCCATAGTCGTATTCCCCAGCTTTATCGAACACCGAGTAACCCCAATCGAAACGGGAGAACGCAGAGCGGCTGTCGTCTGGTACAACGGCTACCCTTTACGCTAACAGCCCATATCTTTCCGCAACTTCTCCCACACAGACCACTGCGATTCAGTCCACGTATGGTCAATCGTATTATATAACTGCGAACACTGAGGTCCATACCCAGGCACAAGATCAGTTCTGACTATAGGCGCGGGATCAGACTTCTCGTTACCAGGCCACAGCATCATAAGACCAGATATACCAGCAATAAGAGCCACAACAGCAGCCGTAATAGCTTTAATGATCTTCTTGATGGACTCGGCCCAAACATCAGTTCGCTCAGCAACATCTTCTATTGACATAGACCCCCCTAACGCAGACGGGCTCTACCCCCAGCCCCCTGCCTAGCCCTATTCTTCGATGTACTCTCAGGTCTAATCGACCCATCTCTCCCATGTGACATATCCTTCCCCCTAACATCAACACCCGCCGCCTTAGCGCGGCGTCGCGCTTTATTTAGCTCAGTGCGCTTCTTGCGCTGAGCAGGCTGCTTCCCAAACTTCGAATCATATGCCTTCTTCTTAGCCCGAGCCGCAGGATTCTTCGCATAATACTTAGCTGACTTCTTAGGATTCTTAACCTTAGGAGGAGCCATCACTGACAACTTTCACAAATATCCACCTCATCCAACGAACACTCAATAGGTTCATCATCTAAAAACGGGTCAGTCAACAAATCAGGACGCTCCCCCATCTCCTCAAGCTGCATCCACATCCCATCATCATGCAAATCCTCAGGAGCCCTCATTTGCGACGAGCATTCTTAATTGGCTTACCAGTCCTCTTAGACGCACGCTTAGCAGCCGCACGCCCCTTAGCCGAATAAGAATAATGCTTCTTGCCGACCTTAGGCATCCTCACTCCTTAACTCTTCAATGAGATCTTCCAATTCTGCAGCCAACTCATCATCAGACAAACCAGAAGCATCACGCTCATCCTCAACCAACACACGACGCTTCGGAGTGAACTTATCTATGTACTGCAAATACAAAGTAGCAGCCTTCACATCACCTTGAGCCGCCTGACGATATAACGCATCCACAACCGACTGCGTTCGTTCAGGGTGAACATTCAATTCTGCCGCCCTGCGGTCCCACTCGCGGACAAAACGAGGATCCGATTTCCAACGCCGAACAGTACGCTCATTCACGCCCCGATCAGCAGCCCACTCCTTCTGAGTACCAGGCACCCGATCCTCCGACAACAACCAATCCAAAAACTCAGACCAATCCGACGGCATTAACTTTTCACCTGACTCAGGGTCAGTCTGCCACATAACAGTCCTCCTACAAATAACAGTAAATGTCCCATGTGGGACACTCTCTACTATACTGTAGAAACGGCGGGGGGAGGAGCCACCCTAAGTGGCTCCTCCCCCCGCCGCCTTCCCTACTCTAACAGCTTGTAACCTCTAAAAGCAACCCCACAGTAGTAGATTACAGGCCGAAGGCCCAAAAAAAATAAACCCCCGCACTCCAAATTGATATCTATACATATGTAAAAACGCGAGGGGGTACCCCCCCTAGGGGTGCCCGCCCTTGGATAGTGGTTTGGGTGCTTCGAATATTTTTTTGCTGCGGCTTGCTGCGGCTAACGCGTAACAGATTCTCTCCTGTGTGTGTTCGGTGTGTGTGTCGTTGCTTGGGTGTGGTCGCTTAGTTGTGTGTAGCTACACAGATCTTTCGGTCCGAATATTTGAAGTCCGCGGATCTATCGAAGCGCGCTTATCTGTAGTAACTTGGTTAGTAGCAGATGGCTTCGGTTCGACTGGTTACCGACCGATTAGATTCTGGCTTATGTACCTTGACAACCTAGACCCAGATCCCGACGGGAGTCGGCGTCGTCCGCGAGTTGGTAGCTCGTACGGTCTTTCATCTGCACTTGTAAACAAACAACAATTTGAAAGAGTCAACAATGACAACCAAACCTGTGACAGTTACAAAAACCCAAGTTGAAGCCGCCAAGAAATTTGGCGCTAGCAAAGTCGCTAATGAGACTTCGCTTGCCAAGCTTCGAAGCGCCATAGGCGCCAAGATGCTGAGCCGCTTCAACCTTCACCTAGAAGAGAGCGGGAAAGAGAAAGCCGCGGCAACTAAGACCGTCCGCGAATTTCGTACCGCTTTCGAGAATGGAATGGGTAGCGCGCAAAGCCCAGAAGCTAGGGCTTGGAACGCTACAAGCAAAGACGCTCTTAGCAGAATTCTTAAAGCGGAGCGGCTAGCACATTCGCATGGTGATCGTCAAGTGAATGTCGAAACTGACAAGGGTAAGAATGGACGTAAGCTCAAAGATGTGCTAAGCGTCCCCGCGGCTTCAAGATTCGCGGCAACCTTTAATCACGACATTGATTCTCCAGAATCAAAAATGATTCTCGAAATGGTAGGCGAGACTCTCAAAGGCTCAAACAAAGATCGAACGATCTCGGATTACGAAGCTTCGAAGATCTTCGGAAAAATGTCTGAGGCTATGAGTGAGAAAAAGTCCACTGACGATATCCTTCACGAGAAGACGGTAGCGATTCAAGAATGGTTATCGAAACTGAATGAGGATAGGCACTGTAACAAGCCAATAGATTGGCTAGTTGATTGGGCGAAAGAGATGGCTAAGGATCATTCGAAAGAGATTCAAGCCAAGCGAGTGAATCCGAACAAGCAAAAGGATTAACCACTAGAAAGGATCCCCGACCGCAAGGTCGGGGATCTTTTTTTTTGTCTCGTGAGATGTGTGTAGCTACACAGTTCTCACGAGGTGGCCTCGGTCGCTTATGGCGACCTCGGCGGGATAGTGAAACGATAGTGGGTGGTCCCGATGTTTGGGTTTTGTTGTGGGTTTAGGTGGGTGCTGTGGGACTTTCGTCCGAATATTACTAATCTGTTCTAGTTAAGAGCTTTGTTTTTGTGTGATAGCCTTGTTTTTAGGTGATCGAACTGATTGCCAGTTGAGAGATCTGTGTAGCTACACAGATCTGGAAAGAGAGGGCTTCAATGGAGTTCTTAGACGGTTACATATGGGGTTGGGTGAGCGCAATGCTTACTGTTCTCGTATGGGCATGGCTTGCGGAGCGGGAGCGTCGCAAGGCGGAGCGTAAGGCTGACGATGCAGTGCTGATGCAGTTGGCTTTGGATGCTGAGCGTCATTCTAGGCGCATGGCTGAGTTCTGTGAGGTCTGTCATGGTGTTGGCGCTTGCGCTGATGCTGATGATGGTTTGAATTGTGCATGGCGTGCCATGAAGGAGGCTGATGAACGTGCATATCGTAGTTAAGCCAGCGTATGGGGATGTCTACACGACACTCCCACAGGTTAAGGATGCATGGAAGAAGGGTAGAGACTTCCGTTGCATGGGATTACAAAGTGGTTATGTGAATATCGTAGATGTTCAGAGGTCAGAGGGTGGCTCTTTGGATAGCGTTGAAGTACGATATGGAAAGAACTTGGAGAAGGTGACTGCCTTCTACTCACCATTCTAGCTGTTACCCTCTCTGCAGCTAGCGAACCCCCGCCGAAAGGCGGGGGTTCTTTTTTTTTGTGTGGAAGATGTGTGTAGCTACACAGTTGTATCGAGGGGGCCCCCAGGGTTCGCCTCGATAGTGAAAAGATAGTGGGGGGACCTTAAGAGTTATGTGTAGCTACACAGTTCTTTTCACAGATTCGCGTTTTTTCTTTTTGGAATTCTTTTTTGAGCACCTTAACTTTTTTTGTTGGTGGGAGATGTGATAGTGGGTGGGTGGGTGCCGTGGGGCGTGCTGTGGGACGTGCTGTGGGGCGCCTTAACAATTTGCAGTCGAATATTACTGTCCCCGTTTAATGAAGTAGATAGTTAAAGTGTGATAAATTGGTTATTGAATTGCGGACAATTCCGTTCGTGATCATACCCAGATACATCTGTGTAGCTACACAGATGTGAGGAGAAGATATGGCTGAATTTGAAATAAACCTAGGAGACACAACAGTCTCCATTGACGATGATGGTTTGTATGATGCGATTGAACACAAGGTAGATCAGTCGGTCGAAGATTACATCTCCAACAACCTTGATGTCCATGATGATGTTTACCAAATTATCTGGGACTTCAACCGTTGGGATGAGATCATCAGCAGCAACATGCAGTACATCAGCGTCAACGACCTAGACGATGGTCAGAGCCTCATACGAGAAGAGGACCTAGCCAGCGCCGTAGAGTCGATGTTGTACGACTTTATCCGAGTTCCTCGTCTGTCTCGCTGTGGTGTCGGCAAAGCATTTGCTGAAGCAGTGGAGAAGGTCATCATGGAAGTTGTTCCAGAGATGATCAGCGAATCTCAGAGCGAGGCTGCTGTAATGGGTGACTTGAATGAGACTGTTGAGCGGATCACTCGGTTCAATGTCAAGCTGGCAGCGCAGTCCGCTGTGGACAGTCTCGATAACATCTGGCCTTCATCGGGCCAGTCAGAGTCCATGAAGTTCGACAGGCAGTTGGATGAAGCCATAGAGGAGGCGATCTCCAATGGAGGATGAGTCGAACAACTGGATAGCAAGGACTCTGGACACTGCGCCTGCTATGCCTGTCATTGTTAGTGCTGGTGTTCGGGATATGTCTGGTTCTTCAACCTACTGGTTCCAGATCACCTATGACATGGGTGGTGTGTCTGATGCGGGTGCTGCTATGTCTACAACTATGTCGAAGCAATACGACACCTATGACGAGGCAGTGTTGGCTATGAATGAGAGGATCTTTGAGAATCTCAGTTTCGATGAAGCTTGGGAAAGCATCAGGGAACTAGTTAGGGGCGAAGGCTGATGAAGCTCAAGACATATGTCTGCGTGCTCTGTGATCATCGTGGCACCGTGAACTTCCAAGATGCCACAACGAATGGAGTCAGCGGTCCACACTGCCCATCTTGTTTCGATGAGTTCGAGGAGGATGAAGAACTTGAAGATGAGTACGTTTTCGATGAGAACGACTGGGCCGACAATCAGATCAAAGCCATGAAAGAAGAAGGCAACTGGCCTTGGTGGAAATAGATGCTCAGACTTTCTACTGATAGGAAGGTCACACCGTTAGCGACACTCAAAGGGGGGAAATGGTATCCCGAGGTGAAGAACACCTTCGGGCTACCAGCCTCTCATTGTGTGGGCCGAACGGAGTTCTGTGACCAGCATTGCTATGCGGAACGCATTGAGGGCTATCGCCCTAACGTCCGTAAGCTTCTCGAAGCTAATTGGGAAGCCATCAAGGATCATCTTTGTGATTTTGATTATCTTTACTCGGAGCTAGGCAAGTTAGTTTCGGAGACTCACTTCTTCCTTCAGCGCCATGAGGTGCCGAAGGATCAGTGGGTTTTTCGGCATTTTTGGGATGGCGACATTCCTACCGAAGAATTTGCTTTGGCTATGGCGAAGGTCGCTGAAGATTACAGGGACATCAGTTTCTGGGTCTACACGAGAACCTTCGCTGTAGTCCCGTTTTTGGCGGAGACACCGAACTTGGCTGTCTATCTTTCTGTAGACAGGGGAAATGTTTGGGAAGCTCGTGCTTGCGAGCAGCAGAATCGCTGGGTCAATCTTGCGTTCTGTGGTGACACATGGTCCGAGACTGAGGAGCTTGCTAGCAAGTTCCCTCATCGTCGGAAAGGTCCTAGATGTCCTGAGCTAACCAAAAAGATTCCTTTGGTCAATGACGGTATGGGCGCATGTGTTGAGTGCGGCCTGTGCATTAAGGGGGTGAACAACGTCCGTTTCGCAGCTAGTAATCGTTACAAATAACTGTGTAGCTACACAGATCTTTTAAGGAGGATTCCAATGGAGGAATCATGGAAAAACAGAGTTAAAGATGCCATTGAGAATGGCATCATCTATCCAGATGGTCATCAGATACTTGATCCCAAGTTTTACGAAGGGTTCGATGTTGACCACCTAGTGTTTGTTTACGAATCAGACTTCAATTCAGGTACCGCCAAAACGGTTATCTTCGATGCTGAGGGTCAACCGATGAAGGAGAGCAAAGGTGTTTACAACCTTGACTTCCTTGACTGGGTGGCTGAAAAGTCTGGTGTGAAATACAGAGGAGCTTATGGTCGTGGAACTGAAGCCCGCAACATAGTTGATGCTTTAGTTAACTGGAGCGGTGCAGATCCTGATGTATTCCAATAAGCCCTTTGATGGTCATGTCTTTATGTCTAGCGACCAGTTGTACCAGTTAGGTGCTCACTGGCGGCAGGCACAGAGACTCGAACAATCTGTCATGGCAGTGTGCGAAGAGATCAACGATCTCACGATGCCACCAGTCATGTTGGAAGAAATACAGCCGTGGCTAGTTCTGCTTACAACTATTTCGGAACAAGCCACTCAATTTCGGGAGACAGTAGGACCACTTATTGGCCCCGATTCACAATTTGGTTCCCAACAACAAGGAGAAGATAATGGGATCTAGGATAACTGAGCTTGATGCTCAACATTTAATGTTCAAACAACCTGCTTGGCATGGTTTCGGCAAGGTAGGGCCCATCACTATCGGTGAGGCCACGGGTGCTTTAAGTTGGGCTGACGCATATTTGGATGCGCCATTCTTTATGCACGAAGCAGAAAACCCAATGTATGAACCAGAGTTACATGAGTTCAAGAATGCTAGGACTGTGATCCTCAAGCATTGGCCTGTGGCACATGGTCACCATTCAGACAAGTACCAGCTAGTGCAACATTCATTCTTAGCTGAAGAAATACTCCCAGCTTTGGATAGGGCAGGCATGGTAAAGGAGATTGAATCTATCGGCACCTATGAAGATGGGCGCGTAGCTTTCATTTCGATTTCTTTGCCTAACGAGATAACTATCCCTGGGTACTCCGAGGTTCATAATATTGTGAATCTCACCAATGGGTATGCTGAGGTCACGTTAGCTATGACTAACTCTTTGGGTATTGTGGTTTGTGCTAACACCATGCGGACCAACGTGCTCAACGTGCCGTCATGGTACAGCTTTCGTCACATGGGCAATCCAGCGGACCTTATGCGACAAGCAGTTTCCAATGTCATAGAGCGCTTCAAGCGCGGCGAACAATACGCTCGCCGCATAGAACGGCTAGCGGACACTGACTTTACCGATGAAATGTTCGCCCAGCTTACGCATACCATCATTGGGAAGGAGCCTGTCAAGATGGGCTTCGCCAAAGACGGTGCGCCTATCGTGACTCGCAAGTGGCAGGGATGGGAAGAGCAGCGCGACAAGCTATCGTGGCGCTACCACACTGACCCTGACCAGAAAGCGGTCAGGAACACTTATTGGGGTGCGCTTATGGCAGTGCAAGCCTACGAACAAAAGGACCTACGCGTCAGAGGAGTAGACCGAGGAGAACGTCATCATCGTAACCTCTTATTCGGGAAACTTCCGCTGACAGATAAAGCAGTGGGTCTGTTATCAGGGGATCGCTTCGACTGGCGCGGAGCGTACAAATTCGACGAAGGGGAATTGGTCTGATACATCTGTGTAGCTACACAGATGTATCAAGGTGAAGCAAACGGAAACCTTTCACGTTAAAGAGAACCTGCACCAACGGAACGTGGTGTCAAGTGCGGGGCGTTCATTGGCCTCGTTAAGGTTCTCTGCTTCACCCACTTATTTACTGTTAGGAGAACAGTTATGGAAGATAACAATCATCAAGAACAGACCCTATTGGAACTGTTCGACGAGGTACATGACACCATTCACATGCTTAGGCATATGGCTGGGCATTACCTAGAGAAGGCCGAAGAACTGGAGATGAACCTCGCTGGTGCGGTTCGCCTCCAGTTAGTAGATCTCGGTTCTATGCGAGACATTCAGAGCGTAAGCGGCGACTGCCCAACTGAGGAAATGGATGCAGTTGTGATCCCATTCCCCGAAGGAGGCGACAATGGTTGATCTGCCTAGAATCAACGGCTACAAAATTGTTGGGGTAATTCCCGTTAAACACGACGGCGGTTTGCGACCTCCGTATGTAATCATCTTTCACCGCCCTAAGGAGAATACTCCGTGGGGCAAGCCTGATTGGGGTACAGCTTTTTGGTATGAAGGCGACACATCTTGGTGTTGGGGCGCTTATGACTTCCCATCTCTAGACAAAGCCTACGCTAATGCCGTGGAGCGTGCTCAACGGGAAGGTGGAGTTGACATCTTCGGAGTTTCTGAAGAAATCTATGATTACGAGCGGAACGATTCCTACGTCCCAGATTACGAGTACGGGGGTGAAGGGTAGTGGAAACGATTCAAGGCGAAGCCATGTTCCCTCCAGTCAAGTGCGACTGTCATGGTCTGCTCAACTGCCCATCGAAATGGATGGGTGACAGAGAGATTAAGATCACTGCGAAGTGCTCGGCTCCTTTCGGCTCATTGGGCAAGTGTGATGAGAAGGAGGACTCTGTTCTGGTCACGATGGCTGATTACGACAAGTATTTAGCTGGCGGATTAGTGCAAGATGTCTGGCCCATGATGCCCGCACAGGATCGGGAAATCATCATAGGGTCCAGAGCGGGCTACTACCTGTGTAGTGACTGTTGGCATTACCTTTCTGAGGACACGCAGTATGGGCGGTACGACCTCAAGGACATCACAAATGTCGAATACTGGGAGAAAAAAATATGAAATGTCCCCGATGCCAAATTGAGGATCTGATTGAGGTACAGGCCATGAATGCGCTATCTCGTTCGGATAACCTGACTTACATCTGTTCCCCCTGTGGGGAAGATGAAGCTTTCTTGGACTTCATCAAGATAGGTCACGTTACCGAATCGTGGCCTATCAGTCGGATACGAGAGAACGGCCACTTCGATCTGAGAAACATTATGCAGATGCGAAAACTAGTAGAGGAGTTTGCAGATGAAACATGACTGCGACGGCAACCCATCCTTAACCAACTACGGACGTGGATGCAGATGCCTTCTTTGTAAGTCAGCTAAATCGACTTACGAAAGGGAACGCAGAGAACGAGCGAACAAAGCTCGTTCCCAAGAACCCGTTACCGCAAAGAAGCCTGCTGGTAAACGGGATAATCCTTTCGTTATCCATGATGCTTTCACCAGAGAGCAGATACTGAGAGCCAGAGGTATGTTATGAAAGATAAAGCTGAATGGGTCACCACTGAAGCCATGTTTGTGGTTTCGGAGATGGACATTGAAGATCTCCAAAGCTGTGTGGAAGAGAACAGTTCGTGGGAAGTTGATAGTCCAGCACATCTCCGTTACATCGACAGGCTTTGTTGGGTTTGGGAAAATCAGCTAAAGGTACTCAGGTATCTCCGCCGACAGAAAATGCTAGACCTAACTAATCAAGGTTACAGTCAAGCAGAAGCAGGTCGGTTTATCGCACTTGGTCGGACTCGTTCGCATGAGCTAGTCGATCAAGCGATGACGGAGCGGATTCACAAACATAACCCATTTACCCCATGAGATCTGTGTAGCTACACAGATCTTCTACGGGAGCGATCAAGCCCCACTGGATTAGTTTCTGGTGGGGCTTTTCCGCGCTCAAAAATAAGTGGGTGCTTGCTTTTTTTGTAATCTACCCACTAGACTCGGGTAAACCCTTCAAGGGGTTTACCCGAAATGATCTAGGGGGTTGCTCTGAGCGTGACTTCTCCCCGCGCTTAGGGCAACCTCCATAACTACCGCAGGGAGAAGCGGATGAAAATCACATTCAGACAAAGTTGGATAAGTACCTTCCTCCGTTGCCCCGAACAGGCACGTCAGGAACGGGAAGGTCTTGTCAAGCAAAAAGAAACCTCGGATCTGCTGAGGGGAAACGCTGTGCATTATGCCATAGAGATGGCTGGGACCTCTCCGATAGTGAAAGTGAATCCCCCCCAACTCTTGGATTGGGTTGATGAATACATAGCCGAGAATGCTCACATGGTGGAGGAGTGGCGACACTCCTACGAAAAAATTGTGGACGTTTGCCGAGCGAACATACTTGTGTGGCACGACGAGGTATGGCCTCAACTTGGGGTACCTCGTGCCGTGGAGCGTACTTTCAAAAAGAAAATAGGGAAACGCAAGGGTGTCGAGTTGTGGCTAAGCGGCACAGCCGACTGGGAAGATGAGTCTGGAGAGATATGGGATTGGAAAAATCCTTCACGTTTCTACGAACCGTGGGAGAAGCGTCGCTGGGATATCCAATCTCACGCCTACTGTTGGGCATTAGGGGCAGAAAAGTTTAACCTTGCCGTATTTGCCAATGGTCAGTATCAACACATTCCCATCGAACGCAACGAAGCAGACCATAAAGCTTTCATAGATCTGTGCTGGTCAATCGTTCCCCTCATCACCGCCGACATTAAGCCTTGGCCGATGAACTGGACAGGATGGCACTGCTCCCCTAAATGGTGCCCTGTCTGGCAAGACGGCAAATGCCGAGGCAAACACCTAGGACAAGGGAAACCAGAATCATGGTAAACGTCTGGCTTGTAATCTGGGGTATCTTGGACTTCGCTTCAGTCAACGTGGAACCACCCAACCATGAAGTCCCTGCAGCGCTATGCGAGTACGAAGAATGGGGATGCAAAAACGCTATCGGGGTCGTATGGTGTGAAAGCCTGATGAGCCCCACCGCCGTAAACTCAAAATCAGATGACCACGGTGTCATGCAAGTCAACCGTTTTTTCTGGGCGGATGTATTTGGGGAAGAGCGCTGGGCGCAACGCTACGATTATGATGCTAACATAGAAATGGGAATCCACATATGGGAGGCAGGGGGATGGAAATGGTGGACGTGCGGGAGAAGGCTCACTATCAACTAAGACGTGCCGTAGGCCGTTGGGCGAACTCATGTCTTTTCATGTAAGCTATTGTGCGGGCAAGTTCAATTTCCCAATACGCATCAAACCAATTATTCGTGAATACAAGCCGTCGGAATATCATCGGCTTCGCAAAAAAGTCTGTTGGACAAACATCCAAAGGGAGGATGAAATGACAGAAAATGCAAAAATAACGGTTAGCTTCACTCAAAAAGTGAGCGAAGCCCCGTATGAAACAGCGGACTATTCGCTCTCCATAGAGCGAACTGTCCCCGAATCAATGGGCGATGAAGGCATTATCGCTGAAGCAAATGCCTTGTTCGCTGATGTAAAGAATGAAGTGCTGAAACAAGCAGGGCAGGAAGTTGACCTTTCTCCTGACGGGGTTGTGATGCGACGCCTGAAAAGCGGCGTTTCCAGGCCTGACGGTGATAAGCCCACCTCATCTGAGGAAGCCCCTGCGAGTAGCACTCCAGTACGACCGAAAGCTTCTGCCCCATCAGGCGGAAAAGTAACTGGTCGTGTCTACAAGCGAACACCGCTTTGCGTAGGCAAGCAAGCTGACGTTCGTCAGGCTGGCTGGAACCTCATTGCTTTCCACCCACAAGAATGGCGAGACGAAGATGGGAACACCATCGAAGTTTATAAAGTCAAAGAAAAAGCTGACGGGACGACTGACACCACCAACCGTGGAACAAGTTACCCCAACTTTTCTATTGGCAAAGACGCTCTTGCTCATTTAGGAATCGAAGTCAAACAAGACTTCGGGATGTGGGTCAACGACGGCGACAGCAATGTCCCTCTCCGCGTGTTCGATCAGGCCGCAGGCCAGACTGAAGCTGACGCAGTGGAATGGGATTGGCTGGCCCGACGCGAGGAGCTTCATTCCTAAATGGAAACCCAGGGAGAAGCCGTAGAGCTTTCCGAGGCCGAGGTCGATGCCCTTTTAGCGGGCGTCGATCTCGACCTACTGGGAGAGCAACAATACAAATGGTTCCGCCCCACTTCAGCGGCAGTGGATGAGTGGGTGGACTATGCCCAACGTGGTGACGACTGTTACTACATGGGTCTTTCAGACATAGACCAAAAGATGAGAGGCATCTGGCCTAGCGACGTTCTAGTCGTTACAGGCAGAGCACACAGTGGCAAGTCCGCTGTAATCCTTTCCTCAATGGCAACGAACTTATTACAGAACCCAGACTTTCATGGAATTATCTACACCCCCGACGAACCAGAGATCTTGGTTGTCTCGAAACTTTACGCTCTTCTTTACCAACGCAATCTTGCGGAGGTGGAAGATGGTTTGCGGACACAAGATCCTGCAGTCATACAAGAGATTGAAGAAGCGAAAGTCTCCTTCTTAGACAGAATAAAAATTTTCCCTAACGCTATGTCTTTCGAACATATGTCGGAAGCCATGCGAGAATGTGAAGATTACTGGCAAGCCAAGGCAGGCTTTGTCATGGTTGACTTCTTAGAGCAACTCCCACAGGCAAGCGGATATGAGGGAGTGTCAAAGGTGCTTAAAGGGCTAAAAGAATGGTCCGAAGCAGAGAAGATGCCAACCGCCCTCATCCACCAATCTGGTAAAGGATCCACTCGTGGTAGCTCCAGAGGGATGGACGATGGCAAATTCAATGCCGATGAATATGCTATACTTCAATTAAACGTATTTAGGAAACGTGATGACCCAAAGCTTTCGGACGCTGAACGACTCATGCACTCGGTTTCAGTATCGCTGGACCTCTGCAAGAACAAGCGACCGCCATGCCACGTCACCCACGACCCCATTGACTATTACATGGATCCCAACTGCGGATTTGTCAGGGACTACTTCGAGTCTGATATCCCACTGGATGACCGATGGGTGGAGTAGAAGATTTCGCTGAGCTTCACAAGGGCGGCTTCATCGCTAACGTAGCGAAAGGAGTAAAGCCTCTTACCCGACAGGGGGACTATGTTGAGGCGTATGGCGAAGAATACGAAGAGCTAATCAAAAAGCATTTAGAAGGTGATGCCAACATTGGCGTGTACCCTCTTTGGCAAAAGAATGGCGTTTGGATGGTCAACTGGGGCGCAGTAGACCTAGACGATGGAGAGATATCGTATGTTCATGCCACGAACTTACAGAAATTACTCACAAAAATGGGTATTACTTCTTGGAAAGAACCATCCAGATCCAAAGGCGTGCATGTATGGGTCTACTTACAGGCTCCTATGGCCGCAAGCTTGGTTAGACAAGCCCTTATTGGGGCGTGCAGAATCGTGGACGTGCCCATTCGCGAGGTGTACCCCAAACAAATATCTTTAGAAAAGGGTTCAATAGGGAACTGTTTGCGGTTGCCCTACCCAGGAGGGCGAACGCCAGGAAAACAGGAGATAGAAGGGTACTCTTGGCAAAAATTCACCAAAGAAGCTTTACTAAACAGGACCCCACCTGCCATAATGCGGAAACTGCTCCCCCTCCACGCCGCGACTGAGCCGAAGAAACTGAAGTATGTTGATCGGGGTTTTCGGCTGGAGGGGGAGTTCCTTGGATTGGCTAAAGAACTATGGGAACAGAACGAACACGAAGATCGAAGCAAGTCTTTATTCGGGTTTGCCACCAGTCTTATTTGGCAAGAGTTTACGATAGACGCAACTCTTGATTGGGTAAGGCGATTCGATGACCGTTTACAAAAGTTCACAGGCCGAGCAGACCGAGAACGTCAACTTCGTAATCTCGTTGAACGAGCAGCGACAGCGATAGGCGACAGGCGTGCCTAAGTCTTACAAATTCACCATACCAGTCCGCCCAAAAGTTAAAGGCAGACCTAGATTTTCTAAAAAAGGTTATGCTTACACTCCTAAAAATACTCGGGACTACGAAAACGCAGTCAAAGAACATTACAAAGGGCCCCTCTTTGAAGGCCCCATAAGCATGAGTGTGGTCTTTAGTTCCAAGCGAGCGCAAGTGACCATCACACAGCTAGAAGGAGAGGAAAGCAAACTCCGAGGAGATACTACCAACTACCTTAAAGCGATAGAAGATGCCTTAAACGGCATCGCTTACGCTGACGACATTCAAATTCAAAGAATTGTCGGGAGGAAAAAATGAATAAACCGTTCCATCAAGGAAGCTACCAAGAGCGTTACGTCAAGATGGGAGATGAAGCTGAAACAGCTTTTGAAGAAAGAAACGAATCTTGGGTTAGGTACGGTTTGAACCGCCCACCGTTCCATATACACAAAATGCCGTTGGGAGTTAGATATACTCCTGATTACTTACAAGGAAACCCTCAGCGGCTTGTAGAAGTGATGGGAATGGGCAAAACGCCGCTGAAATTAAAATTGGAAAAGATATCTGCGTTGTCTTGGTGGGACCACTCGGGAATGGACTTATACTTTTGGATCTGGTCATCAACCCGACAGAATTTCGCTGAACTTAAATACAGCGAAATGCTTAATATCATCAATAAGGAAGATGCACCATTGGGTAAGTTCCCCGAGGGCAAAGCTTATTTCTCCATAAGCTCTAAGCTATTGCCCTGGGACAATGGATAATGAATTTGATCCTGAAACATTCTTTCAATCATTAAGAGATTACAAATTCCCTTCTTTGCGACCGCAACGGTCCAGAGTCGCTGTTTCTGACACAGAATGGTATCGAGCCGTCAGGCTTTATCATATCCCCGAAACAGATGCGGAAGCTCTTATGAGCGCCGCCCCTTTCGAAGAACCTTCTGCCTCTTGGGAAAGCGTCTACAGAGATGAAGGGGATTTAATAGATGCCGTGGAAGAGGTCTTTGACTCATTGACTGAGGACGAACAATGGCTTTACCACATCCTTGTAGATGTGGGCCTCTCCTTGCGCTTCGTTGCACGAGTACTGCACATACCCAAAACCACGTTGGCGCGCAGACGTGACGAACTGGCAGCTAAGATCCGTCGTAATCTCCTTCAGCATGAAGCTGTGTGGAGAAAACTCAAGGATTAATCTTCCAAATCCGATCTTGCTTTAATGCAAGAAGCAAGGAAACCTTGGAAACCGTTGAGCCACTGCATGAGGCTGCTCAAGGCAATTATGTTGCCGTCAACAGCATCATCCCAAGCGTCTAAAAGTTCTGAAACTTCTTCTGAAGAAAAAGTTAAGAGAACCCCAAGGTCGCCATTAACCCACTGGGCATGAGTGCCGTCCTGCATATCGAGGGTGCCACGAGACTCTAGAAGGGTTAGCTCAATCTCTTCTTCCATCTCTAAACCTTCTTCTGCCATCCAGTCTGCCCAGATGTCATCGAAAGCCTCGTCGTCCCCCACAGGTATCACCGAGCCAGACGTTGCTTGGCTAGCGACTTCAGAGCCGCTATGCCAGCCGCAGCCGCTGCAGATGCAGCAGCTTTGAAGCTTGATACGTCTGTGACAACAAGAATAGCGAGCCCTGCTTCGACCGCAGTCCAAACAGAACGCTCAATCCAATCGCCCCAGTCAAATGGTTTCTTGGCTGAACCTTCAGTCATTTCACTTCCCGAACGGGCGACCGCCCGAATGTTGGTTACCTAGTGCTGTGGAACGCAGAAACGAAGCTGCTTCTTTAGCTTTCATTCCCATCGCCTCAGCGTTATCGACAGAAGAAGAATCCTTCCACTGTTTACTTTCTTTAGGCATTGCTACCTCACTTCCTATAATAGAGCAACTTTGGCCCACTTACGCAAATAAGACATCCCAAGTTTGTACGCCTACGATCCCATCTGCTTTAAGAAACCCAAACTTTTTTTGAAATTCTTTGACGGCTCTGGCCGTATTTCGGCCAAATATGCCGTCAATACCACCAGGCTCATGCCCCAAGTCACTCAATCTCTGCTGTACGGCTCTCACGGCCTCACCACGGCTCCTACGACGAGCGGAGAGGGGGGAGTGTGACACTACCCCCTTTAGGCTATCTAAATGCGCTGTGATCGACGCCCAGTCGATCTGAGCCCAATCTCCTTCATCGACGGGCATCCCTGCGCGAAGCCAGTCATAAAGCCAATTACCAGGGCAAGTTGAATTACCCAAGTCTCTGTGTCCTTTAACCCAGAGTCCATGATCGTAACGTCCTTGGATATCATTTATAAGAGCCTTAATCGAAACCAAAGCCTCATTAGGAACTTTCGCTGCTCCCCAGCCCGTATAGCAAATAGCTTCAGTGCGACTGTTCCAACCTTTCGTAGCCCCAGACTGAATACCAGGGCCTCTCCCCTCGTAAACTACACCCTTCTCGTCTACAAGCCAGTTATATGCAATAGCATTCCAGCCCCGAGAATCCATGTGGAAACGCTCGTACTGCTTAACGGCAGTCACGCCAGAAGGGCCATTCTTTACACCGCTATGGTGCAAAACAATTCCCTTAACCCGCCAGCGTTTCAGCTTCGTGAAAGGTTTCTTTGGAGGTCGGGCTTCCCAGCCCGACCGAGAAATAATAGTCAGGCTCATATCAGACTCGCCTTGTTTCAATATCTAGGATGTCACGCATATCGTTCGCAAATTTCTTCTGATCCCGAATAAATTGCGAACGCTTTTCAAACGGATCATTAACCCTAAAACCGCCACCGAAAATAGTAGACACCCAAGTTGTCATAAGGCGACGCTGCTTAGCCTCTTCATTAGGCAACATTCTACGCATACGACCAAAGAAAGGAACGAACTGATCAACAGCATAAATATCGTTATCTTTCATAACCCACGTACCGTCTTTAGCTTTCTTGGCTTTACCCAAACCACCTAATATTGGCATTAGACCAGGAATTTTACCCCAAGAAGGAACTTGCTGATACCTTTCCATGAAAGGAATATCAGCGAAAGTCTGCTTAGTCGCCCACATTTCGGCAGGTAACTTGACCCAAGGAAATGCAGACTCCAAAGGTCCCCGAATAGGAGAAGTTGGTTCTTTCAAATACCTTTGGAAATCCCTGAAAGGAAGATCTGGAAGAGCGTACACACGCCCGCCCTTGATCCCAGGAATCTTAAATGGCAACCTGATTCCCATATTCTCACCAAAATAATCAGGAACTAATCCCTGCTGAGGAGAATGAAGCTCAAGTTCTTTCTTGACTTGAAGCAAACGTCCCCAAGACTGAGGTTTACGTCCCATTGACTCCAACAACACAGGAATAACATTTTTTTGCCAAGTGTAGAAAGGAATCACATCTTTGATTCGCCGCTCCACATTTGTGATATCTCCGTAATCAAAATGATACTTGGTGATATTTCTGTAAGCGGAAGCAACATCTCCACCTTTGGCAAGAGTATCCATACCTACAGAGGCACGCAAAACAAACTCTGCACGCTCGTTCTGTGAACGGATAGCTCTAGACATTTTGAAATCAGCAGACCAAGGCTTCCATGTGCCTTCTGTCCAGCCTGCCCCCAAACCGCTTTGGGCGCCACCCAATTTGCCTTGCCTTCTTTGGTACGGTCGCAACACAGCGGCCTGATCAACATTGGTGATAATTTCAGACCATGATTGACCAGATCCGACAGAACCGCTTTCCATTAGTTCTAGCAAATCTCTAAAATCTTCTGCGCCTGCTTTGCGAGCACCACCCAGTCCAGAAATACCTTCTAAACGGACAGGACCGTCAGAAGCAGCTAGCTGACGCATACCTGCAAGAACATCCCCGTTGCCTGCTGAAGCCGCAGCTTTAGTCATGCCTATTACTTTGCTGTGGGTCCCAAACTCAACTCCAGCGACCATCGAGTTAATCCACATACCGCCCATAAGGTTGCGGATAATGAAACCTGGCGTGGTCACGGCTTGTGATTTCCACCAGTTCGCAAGTTGCCTATATCCCTTAAGGAACTTTCCAACTTCGTCAAAGTCGTGAAGCTTAGCCCCAGCCATGAGAGCTTCTTCAAACATTTGAAAACCAGTTTCGCTTAAACCGCCAGCAACGTAAGACTGACCACCAGGAGTTAAAGTTTGTTGCATCCCCCGATAAGAAAGCAAGAAATTAGACTGAGCTTCGCCATAAGCATCTAAAGCTTTGCTGTAGAGCCCTCGATCAGCAAGCACCCTCAGAATTGCTTCATCTGGAGTAGGGGCAGACCTAAAGAAATCTACAATAGAACCAGATTCTCTTAAGCTAGCAACCTCAGCTTCAAGCTGAAGTTTGCGAGCATCTGCTTCAGCTTTATGCAAAGCATAATTCTGGATATCGTCAGCTTGGTTAGCCCGAGCTTGATAAGCAGCTTGTTCGGCAACTTTAGCTTTCTGGACAGCCTCATCAATAAGATTCTGCTGAATGGCAATTTGCTCATTAATTTGATTCTTGACCTTTAGAAGATCTTCATGCTCTTGTCTCGCACCAACATAAAGATCAGGAGGTTCTATCCCTTCATCGGCGTAATACCGAAGTCGATCTATATCGAATTGTCTATGGGCATCATTCAAATCGCCTTCAACAACTCCACTCACCCAACGAGCAGCAGCAGTCTCACCTGGCGCAACCTTAGCGCCCTTACGGGCAGGTTCTGGTTTACCACCTTTAGTTCTAGGTTGAGCCCTAGTTTGGTACCTATGGGCAATATCTTCATCAGACATGCCTCGCTGTTTCCCCAACCAATAATCGCTCTTACCTTCAGCACCCTTTGGCCGACCTGTACCCGACCAACCGTATTTATTGGGACGACCACGGTTAGCTAATTGAATAAACCATTGCCGAGTTCCCTGAGTGGTATTGATATAAGCATCCAAGCGAGCCAAATCTTCATTAAGCCCCATCATCACTGGAGAAGCTTCAAGACTATTCCTTAAATTGGCTACACGCTCAACAACATCATCTAACTGATTAGTTACCAAAATCTGTTCAGCATTTAACTCATTAGATAAATTCCCCATCCGCTCAAAAAGATCAGCCCAAGTATTGCCCTTCTTCGTTTTGCGGATAGGTGACTCTTTCGGAACAGAAATCTTACGAACCCAATGACCATTCTCTTTCGAAGTCTGGCTTACAATCTGGCCCTTCTCATTCCGAAAGACACGAGGAACTTTGAAATATCCAAGTTCCTCATAAACATGATCCATCGCCGCTGTACGAGAATCAAATGTTCTACCAGAATGCTCAACCTGCCAAACAATCTTTTCTCCCGTCGAAGTGTAAACCTGCTCAACAACAATCGTAGAAGGCAAATCCATTTCAGTGAATTGCTCAATAGTTATTTTTTGAAAATTAGGAGACTCGATAGTTTCTTCATAATTGTAAGCAGCACGAGATTTAATCTCTTTTCCTTCAGCAAATTTTCCTCCCTCGCGACGTTGAACTAACTGCGGTTCCGCAGTCCCACGAGGCTGACGAAGCTGACGCATACGCTCAGGGGAAAGTCTCCTCTTAGGACGAAGTACCCCTTCTGCTGCAGTTTCTCCGCTAATAACTAATGGAAATTTTGGATCCTTAATATCATCACTTAACTTGACTAATGTTTCCATCATTTCGACAGTCTCATCGGCCAAAGCACTGGTATGTAAATTCCCAGTGACATAACGCATGAACTTTTCTAAGTCTGTAATCTCAGCGTCTAGCTTTGTTAAGAAATTCTGAAGATCAGTAGCATATCCACGGTCTTTAGTTGGGACTTCAAGCATGTCATCCCAAGCAACATTCCGAGGAGTAGCACCAACTTGGACGCCTTCCCTGTGGGCCATCCCAATAGTTTCTTGCAACTGATTCTGCGCTTGGCGCAACTTTGCAAGCTTCTGGGCTAAAGGCTCAATAAACTCAACAATCTCTTCAAGAATTTCAGCTTCTAAAGCAGCTTCCTTGGAGCTTCTTGTCGCCATTTTGCCGTCAAGAAGATCCAATAGATACTGTTTAGCTTTAGGGCTAAATCCAGCTACACCAGCTATTTCTTCAAACTCGTTAAGAACAGTTTGGACATCAGTCAACTGGTTATTCAAGCGTACAAGGACAGCCCCAGCAGCTTGAGAAACCTCATCTACCTGATCTAAAGAAGCAACAGCAGTCTCTCGAAGCTTCTCTATATCCTCATTAGAACTAAGAATATCTTTTTGAAATTTTCCGCGTTCTTTATTGATGGCCTTAATTAGATCTTCTAATTGATTAACGACATCGGTGTCATACTTAAAAGCAATGCCATCCGCCTGCATCGTTCCTCTTTGAAGAATTGCAGAATTTTCTAGCTCATTAATCCAGCGTTGATGGCGAGCCCGTGACTTCATTACCTTCCCGTAACGATCAGCCACATCCCAAAATTGTTCAGAGTACATGGACCTGAACTCTGGACCCACGACATCTTTACCAATAACTCGCATCTGATCCACAATGCTTAAACCTTGCGGATGCTCAGCAGGTGAAACCAAAAGCTTCCCTAAGAAAGTTTCTCCTGGCTTATACTCACGCAACTTAGTTGGACTACCTCGCAAACCTTGAGTATGTCGTGCATCTGCAGGCGGAGTCCAGCGTCCTTTGTCTACAATCTTTTTTCCTATTTCCGTTTCTAAATCTATGAAACGGGCAACATAGAAATCGTCAAGCATTTCATCGATGCTTCCAAAACCCTCTTCGCCTTCTCGGGCTAAAGCCGCATTGAAATCTTTCCTGACACCTTCCCAAAATTCTTTAATCTTAATTTGCGCTTCCCACTTAGAAGGAAGAACTTCACCTTGCCCTGGACCAAATACCTCTTCAAGCCCAGCTAATCGACGTGCCTCAGGAGTCATATTGGCAGCATCGTCGATCTGGCCCCAACGCATCATATCCTCAGGGGTGATCTCATCTCTACCAGCAGCAACAAGACTTTCATTAATCTCGTCTATCGTTTGACGTAAACCAGCAACCCGTTCACCAAACTGAACACCAAAAGTTCTTTCAGCAGTTAAAGCTGTTTGCAAATTATCCCACATAGCCAGACCAACAAGCCTGTCCTCATCTGTAAGATTTTTAGCTCGCAAACCCGTACCACGCATCATGCGTTTTACAGCACCGCTTTCACCAGAAGCAAAAGCTTTGTGCATATCGTCCATGAAAGGAGTACGAACCATAGCGGTTCCCCACAACCTGCCAGGGCCCAAAGCAACCTTAGTAGCTAAACCATAAGTCCCAGGAATAAGAACCCCAGGGACATCAACAGCCATTTGATTAGCCATCTTTGCGGCTTGGCGAACACTCTTCATGGTTGCCGCATCTGCCAGATTGTCTATGTTTTCGCCCCGCTTAAGACGATACATAGCTTTCTGAACAAGGTCACGATTCTTCTGCGCCTTAGCAGTATTGCTCCAAAGATCGAAACCTGCATCATCAATCATAAACTTAGGAAGCTGCTTGATCCGCCTCGGATCTAAAACCTTAGAAAGCAAACCACCCAACACTCGATCCAAAGGACGTTCAACGACTTTACGTCCAACACGACCTGTCAAAGGCACACTAAACGTCATACCCTTTGCTACATCAAAGCCCATCTCTTCAAGAATCTTTTTAGGAGCAGCTTGAATAGCATTATTTTTCACAACAGCAGCGGCAGCAGCATTATATTCATCCGCTTTAGCAGCATGTTTCGCAGCACCCGCCGCATCTCCAGCTTTATCTGCAGCATAAGCAGCTTTGCTTGAAGCCTTCGCTACATTCTGCATCTTTACAGCAACACCCTTGGCCCCAATCGTGCCACGGGCAAGCATCCCTGCAGCCTTCAAAGGAGACAAAGCATAAGTAACAGGATCCAACAAAATGTCGATAGGCAAACCAAGAGCTATATCCCAGCCAGTGCCAGTCCCCCAGCCTTCATCTTGCAAAAGGTCACCAAACATATAATTATCAGAAGTTTGGTTCCACCAGTCTTTCCCAGAAAAACCTTCACCCTGCACAAGGTCCGTAACCTCTTTGACAGTAGACATAATTGCGGCTCTAGGCGTATCTATAATGTCAATAACTTGACCAAGGGGACCCAAAAACCCATCGCCCCCAACAGGGCGAGGGGTTGGCAGATTTAATTCTAGACCCCACGGATTAGTGGGATCATGCGTTCCCAACATAGGAGTATCTGGACTTAAATCTATATGCCCAGAATCAGGAGATAGATCTAAACCAGGCGCAGATTTAAGTGCGGCCAATATATCTTTTCTGTCGGCCATAGCTTCCTAGGCGTTTCTGTCCATCTGCAAATAAGTTTCAATAATTTGATTTAGTTCCCCTATATCCTTATAACTAACTGGGAAAGGATATTCGAATCCTTCTGGATGAATAGCTGTGGCACCCAAAGGCCGATCAGTGTCAGGCAAAGACGGAATCAAAGGTGTCCGCGCAAACAAGTCATCTGTAATCCCAACTTGGTCCGCAGCCATCCACTGCTTTGAAGAAGTATTTGTCATCGCTCCCAAAATTTGGTAAGCCTGCATAGCAGCCAAACTTTTATCCAAAGCTGCTTCTTCCGCAGCATTCAAAGCCATACTTGCTTGCTCAACACCAATCTTATTCATCAGCAACTCTCGATCAATTTGCTGAATATTTGACTTGTACTGAAGCTGCGCTTGTAACCCTAATTGAGAAACCGTGTTAGCAAGATTACGAGCCTCGGCGGCCATACCTTGATTCACGCGAGCATTAGCCATCCCGTGAGCCATTTTCATAATGGCACCCATTTCATTAGCGAAACGAGCACCATTCATTGCCTGCGAAGTCAACAACGCAGCAGTTTCGGCCCCAGCACCAGCAGTCCACCGTTGCGGATCAATACCCCAAGTTCCTAAACGAGCATCTGCAGCTTCCTGGGTATCTTCCATGCCTTGTATAGCATTTTGAAACTCTGCCTCAAATCGGAGATCATTCTTAGCTTCTCGGCCATCGACTCCAAAACTATTTTCCCACATATCGTCAAGTTGACGATTGATAACATCAGTGTCGGATTGAATTTGGTTAGCGCCCCGAGTACCAGAATCCCCTATGTAAGCCTGGATTGTGTCAAAATAACTTTTTGCTGCTTCTGAATCAGAACTATGTAACTGATCGTAAAGAGCAAGCAAATCATCAAAACGACCCCGAACATTATCCTCAGATAAATAGAAACCTGGTTCTTGCCATTCGGGATTAACCGCAGTGCTAGAACCATGCCCAGACTTGAATTGCCCTGAGCCCCAAGGACCCATAAACGGGCCATCAGCGCCTTCTTTGTATCCTTGTATCCTTAGATTCTGCTCAGCTTTAGCTAACTCATCTCTCCCAGGACCATGCGGCCCCCTAGGAGGACCAGTTCGTTCTGGGTAATCCCCAAACAAAAATTGGTCTAAATCATCTAAAGCCGCTTGCGGGGCATCCATTAGCCCTTGCAAACCATCACCTAGATCAGACCAAAGATTGCCTACGGCACCGCCCCCGTCATTAAAACCTAGTGTGCCTTTCAAAGACAACGGATCAGTATTGCCTGTTAGTTCTCTAAAAGCAGCAAGCTCTTTTTGTTCTTCTGGCGATAAAGCTGAATCTGGAATAGTTTTTGGTTGTCCGTTACTCATATCAGTCCCTAATCCTTAAACATGCTTTGAATTAAAGAGTTCATATAAGCATCCCCATATTTATTCATCATGTTGTCACCCACAGGTGTAAAGCCACCGTCTAGCCCAGGAATAGAGATAGCAGATGCTTTCGCTGCTGAAGCTAAAGCATCAGAAATGGCATTCTCACGGATAGTCTCATCGAAAGTATGCCCTGCAGCACGATCAGAGAAGCCAAGATCCTGCAGCGCACGTTGTAACTTATGACGCTGTTCTAACTCGTCACGAATAACTTGACTCTCGAACTCGCCCATACCGCGATCAAACTGGCCGCTATTTAACATCCCGCGACGATTAAAACCACCAGGAATCTGGCGACGCATACGATCCGCTTGGCGTCGATATCTATCAATCATCAAAGCAAAATCTTCTAATCTGCGAGAACGCTGCAACTCATTCGCATTCAAAGAACCACGAAGCTGCACTAACGCATTCTGCAAAGTTCTCATATCACCGAACTGGCGCCCACCAGACATCAAGTCGGCTTCTATGGCGTCTAAGACACTACCCCCAGTGGTGTCGTCGCCACCAGTGTCGCTAGTAGCACTACCAGTAGCAACAGGGTTATCGAAAGCGTAAGACTCCAAATCAGTCATCGAAGGGCCACCCTGCCCAAGACTAGTAGGAGTACGCTGAGCGACACCAAAATCTATAGCAGCATCTAAACCAGGGGTAGAACTTGTGCGATACTTATCGCCATATGCCCAGGGATTCTGGCGCATATGGTCACCCAAAGCATTCTTTGCTTTATTATCAGCAATCAACTGAGCTATCGCAGCCTTATTCTCTGCACGTCGAGAAGCGGAACCAGTATTCCCACCATACTGGCCCGTCAAACCCTCAAGACTACCCAAAGCAGCACTACTATTGGCACCTTTGCCTGTAAACGCAGGCGGGAACTTGGGAGCATCACGCTCCCCAGCATCAACAACATTAGCCCCACGCTTAGTCGCACCCATAACCCCAGTACGACCATCAAGGTTAGGAACAGTATAAGATGAATTAGAAAGATTACGGTTCTTGCGAGCCCTCGTTCTATTAGCTATATGCGGATCAACAAGTCTAATTCCCACCGTGGCCTCCTACTATTCAGTACTTTCCGTCCCACATTTATCGCAGTCACACGAACATTGAGCCGCTTCAAGCTGGGCAATGTGAACTCGCATCAAAGCAATTTCCCATTCCAGCTTCCCACGCTCACTCAAAGAAGCAATAACTTCTTCGATACCTACGTCAGCGCTCATACCGCTGGTGCTGGCTCTGGCGCAACAGGCGCAGGCCCCACAAGAGCCGTAACCTCATCTTCGCTTAACCCAAGATCAAGAAGTTTTTGACGACCATTTTGGGCGTCTACTCGTTCTTTCTCTCTGGCTTTCATTTCTTCTTCAGCGTTATGCTCCGCCTCAATGCGAATAGCATTTTCTTCTTCTGTCATTTCGCGAACAGTTGTTTCACCTGTCGCGCAATCATAAATAGTAATAGTTGGCATATTCGCTCCTAGCTTCCTCCAACCCAGTTTTCCCTACCCATGCGATAGCAGAACCATTCACCTCGACACTGATACCCAGTTGTTATATAAATACCGTCTAAGTTGTAATAGTTGTTTGAACCGCCGCCACCGTTGTAGTAGCGCCCTGAATACTGTTCAGAGGTATCAGTAGTCGAAGTGGAGAACCCGTTTGTAGCGGCAGCCGTTTTTATCTTAAAGGAAGGCATTTTGTTAGTGTTTTGGTAGTAAGCGTCGATAACAAAGTTGGTCCAAACACCACGCCGTGGCGAATCTGAAGCAACCGTGTTCCCGTCTACGTCGGTAACGTCACTTCCCCAGTTGTATTGACCACTACCGTTGTACTTTGACGGGTACATCCCTTCGCCAATCTGGATATAGGAGTAGCCGTTGCCACCCCCATAGGTACCAGTTTGCTGTATCGTATTTGAATAGGTTGTGCTACTTGCAGTGCTGTACGTGGCGTATTGGTCATAGTTGCCAGTTGAATACGCATAAAAGTTTATGTGAGATCCCGAAAACTGTGAGACTGTTGTGTCAAAATACAGTTTCCCCACAATCCTGTACCCAGGAAAATCACCGTAACTTGTATTAGCGACATGTTGCCCCTCATCATTAAAAATTTGGACACTAGTCAAGTTGCTTATGCCAAAACTTGTTGACCAACTGTTGATTTGTTGATGCCCGATTAAGGCCATGTTTTGTTGTGCCATGTTTATCCCGCATTTCCCGTATTCACGGTAGATGAGTTCCCCATGCCATAAGCAGTGAAACTAGACAAAGTTCCAAATTTTTGAGCGCCACCAGCAGTGTCACAACCAGCACCTATGCGGATACTGTCAAACGGTCCCATCGCTGTAGGGGCAGACGTAGAAGTCTGTCCACACAAGTGAGCGGCCCCTTGCATTAACGGCGTACCATTGTAGCTTCCCGTATCAGGTGGGCCTTGACCGCCGTACCACATCACAGTCTTGACTTGGTTATCTCTTGGTTGCAGAACCCACATTTCAATGGTGAAACGGTTTCTGTCTGCATAAAACGTGCCACTCGGATAAAACAAGTTACCCATGTTCGCCCAGTTTGGGCTAACCGTATAACTCGAACTATTAATCATGTCACCAAGATATGAATACGTTGAGTTAGTCGAATCTTTACCTATGACCCCGTAGCACCTGTATGAAGCTGCACTAGCGTTTGCTCCCCCAGGCCACGCTCCTTGGAATTGAAGCGTAGGCCCATTCCAAGTACGCTGACCAGCACCATAGTTAGTGCCTGACCAGTCAAGATAACCCGTAAATGTGAAATACAACTGAGCGTAGTTCGTACTCAGACCTGAAAGCTCTATGTACTGGCTAGTCGAATCAGCAGTTTCAACATGAGCGAGCCTATGGAAGGATTGTGTAAGCGTCATTAGTCTTTAGGGTTCCTTCCAGTAATCAACCAACCCTGATAGCTGCTACTTCCATTGGCGTAAGGTTGACTAAACTGTATACTTGTTATTGGGGTAGTTGAACGATACGTTCCAGCACCTGTGCCTGTTGTCGCATAACTAGTTGCACTGCCAATAGCATAATGCCAATCATAAGTGAAAGCTTTAGTGTTGCTATTAGAAGAGTAATTGGATATGTATAGGCGGCCAGTGAACCCATAGCTAGAGTACGCACAAGGATAGACATATGCCTGTTGGTTTGCTTGATAGCCAGGGCTAGAACCTGTCGACCAACCCCAATAAAAATATTGGCTCATCATATTGCCAGAGTCGCTATTGAAACCAAAGTTGTGGTTAGTTACCCATGTGCTTTGATTCCCCATGTACCAGATCACTTCAATATCTCGGTAATCAGTCGTAGGAATACTACTTATAGTAAAGTTTCCTGATGCGCCGTTGTCATACAGCAAATAGCCACCGATCTTCGATGGGTTCATTGCTTCCGAAGAAGCAATAACCCCCCAACTAGCCCTAGAAGCAGTCGTTACACCAGCCATTAGCTCAGAAGCCCTGCCGCAATCCAAAGATCAGTGTCACACTTGGTAAGAACAGCTTGACCGTACTGACCTGTGATAGATAACGCACTGTTGTACGAGTAGATGGTTACACCAGCGCCAGCGGCAATAGTTGTTTGACCTGCACCATATTGGACAACATTGATTGTTGTTCCAATATCAAAGTTGACGCTTGAACTTGGCGGCACCGTTAAAGTGTTCGCCGCAGCGTTCGTCATCTTAATAAGCTTGCCAGAGTCCGCACCAACCAATGTGTAAGCGGTACCTGTCTGCTCGTTAATCGTGAATATGTCGGTACCAGCTAGCTCTGCGTAACTTAAAGAAGTCCACGCAGTAGCGCCGTCACCAATCTTATATTTGTATCCATCAGTTTCTAACCCAAGCTCACCAAGAGCGAGCGTAGGGTTAGCAGAGGTCCAGTTCGTGCTGGTATCTCGTCGAAGTTGTATCTGTACAGCCATTTATATTCCTTGTGCGTTTCCACCAGTAGCCGTAGCTCCGATGCCTCCATAGTTAGTTGCCGCTTCGCCACCGTCAAGGTTATTGACGGAAGTTCCGTGAGGACCTGTCGGTCCAGTCGGGCCTACAAGTCCGCCGTAAGCCAGCGAACTCCAAGCCGTAGTACCATCACCTATCTTTAAGGTCATGGCTGGTTGACCGCCACCAGCGTCAGTTTGGATTGCCATTTCGCCGTCAGCTAAAACGGGGTCAGCAGCCGTCCACTGGGCATGGGTTCCTCGGCGGAATTGAATCTGAATAGGCACTACGTTGGCCCTCCTGCGTCAATAGGTGTGACGCCTCCATAATCTCCATTTGTATTTGACTCAGCAACACCACCATTTACGGTTCCTGCTGCTTGACCTGCTGGACCCACACTTCCTGTCGGCCCAGTTGGTCCTACTGGTCCAGGGGGACCTCCAGGGGGACCTAACGGGCCAACAGGACCCGTTGGTCCCGTCGGCCCAGTGCTTCCCTGTGGCCCAACAAGGCTGAAACCTGGGGGCCAAACGCCGTTGGCTTTAGGCCCAAAGAAATAGTTGCTGTTTGTGTTTAGGTAATAATCCCCGTCAGTGCCAGTAACACCTTGTGGGTCACCAATACCGTACAGAATTGTTGAACCTGCTGGGCCTGTCGGGCCAGTTGGCCCTTGTGGTCCAGCGGCTCCTGCAGGGCCAGGACCGCCAGCGCTACCAGCTTGAGATATTACTTGCCAATAACTGCTACCTGAACTTGGGGTTTGCCCTGAGTGTGCTGTTCTTGCAACATATGACCCGTTGTTGTATTCAACAACGTCGCCTACTGAATAGGAGGTGCCAGAGGACCACGTTCCTTGATAACGGAAACCGTCAGCATAGGCTATGAGGTTTGTGCCTCTTCCTACGTCACTGGTATACGTGGTTCCTGTGGACATTATTCAAGCGCCCCTAACCGCTCGTCGATGTCTTGCACTGCTTTAACTAGCATCGCAAGCATCGACTTCTCTCGATACACAATCGGGTCACCTTCAGCGTCATACAACGTCATATCAGGTGCCACTTCGTGAACTTCCTCAGCAATAAACCCTGGCTCTGGGATCTGAGTTTCATAATCCAAGCTAGAGCGATCAGCTACTTCACGGTTCCAGCGGAACGTGCGTGGCTTCAACGAACGCAATTTGTCCCAGTTCTCCTCTGTTCCTAAATCTTCTACATCTTCTTTGAAACGAATAGAAGAAGAAGCAACTCCAAGGCGTTGAGTGCTTGTATCAATATTTGCTGTGGTTCCTGAGATCGTCGGCCAACCAGCAGTAGTTGTTGTTGGTTGATTCGCAGGATATGTGCCTACAGGAGCACGAACATCCACATAGTTGCTCGAATCTTTCGAGATAGAAAGAACACGACCACTCATGTTTGTAGCAGAAGTACCGTTTATGTGAAACGCAAACCCAGGTTGACCTGAATGAATATCATCGTTCCATTGAAGATAATCTTCACCAGGGTGATCGTAGTCATTGCCCATAAACAAGTTGGCGTAATCGTATTTGGTCATCACCCTGATGTAACCATTTACGTCAATATTTGATGCGACATTCAACCACTGGCAATTAATACGGGTACCTTCACCAAGCAAATAATCATTTGAAGTTCCAGGCACGCTTTCGTTAAAGCTTGTGTAGCCAATAATGTCTCCACGGATTGCCATAGAACCATTAATAACTAAACGATATTCGGAAGCAGGACGTCCATCATATGGCCCTGTGTACCCTTCCCCAGCACGACGAGAGTACACCGAATAGCGGTGACTCTCAGACAAATAATTGCCAGCATAAGCACCGCTGGCTATATCTGAACCATAAGAAAGCTGATGAGTGTTGTTACCAGGACCAGAACTTGTAAAGTTTGCTCGATAGTTCAGATCTTTTAAGAAACTCCCAGCAGTATCTTGATTAATGTCAGTACCAGTACCCAAACCAATAACATTATGTTGCGTGCTATTTAGATAGAAATTGTCTGACGCTCCAAGAGAAACAGTTCCTGTAGCAGTCAACGTCCCCGTAGCACTAGGATTAACCGCCCTCAACAACCCTGGAAAATTAGCAGGATTAGCTGCATCCCCATTAATAAAGTTTTTTACTTTGTTCCAGTTATCGTTGTGCTTTGAAGCTTCGATAGCTTGACCTGCCTCAGCCAAATGCGGATAAGTGAAATCGACCATTAACGCAGTCTCCTGTGTAGATATGTAAACGCCATAGCATTCACTTCCCAAGCCTCATCATTGGTAGTAGGACCATCAATCTTCACTTGTATAGCTTTGGCTGTCCCAAGTGTTGGTAGGCGTTCAATGTTTGTGACGCTAGTGTTTGGCTCTCCAGCCCATGTAACAGCGCCAGCCGCTGGTGGAGTAGATGCCCATGTGCTCGTATTCCAACTGCCTCCTGTGGATGCTTCTGTTTGAACACCAAAAGGCATTTGTTTCGTGTAATCAGAACTGTTGTAATCGACATACAACTTTGCTGTCAAAGCAACCGTATTGTCTGAACTCACAACAAAACGAGGTTTCCCCCAACGTTTTCTAACAATCGGGTTGCCCCCTACAAGCCAACTCGATGTGTATGAACTATCTATATGAGAAGAAGCAGAACCATAGAAATCTGATTCTAAATTCTGTTCTAAATGAATAACACGACCTGTGTTTTCTTCACATCCTGCCAAAAGCGCTTGCGGAGCGTTCGGCGGAGCAAACGTCAACAAAACATTTGCATCAATGTCAGTCATCGTCCAAGCACCGTTGTTGCCTAACGTCGGATCATAAACCAACACCCGACGTTTAGCGTTACCACCACTTGTCTCATCCCAGTCAACAGCAACATATAAACGATTCTTAAACCAAGCAAGCTGCGGTGGGCTGTTGAACTGTAACCTGCCATCGTCAATGGCTGGCATAAGTTTCTCAAACACCCAAACAAACTGTTGCCCGTTGTACATCCATACGCCTTGACGGTCGTACCAGAAGAACACCCCATACGGGGTAGAAACTGGGGATGACATTGAAATCGAACCAACATCTTGAGTCAATGGAACCATCTGGAATGATTGACCAGTGTTGCCATACAAAGCGTGAATGCTGTTGGTCTTAAAGACCAGCAATCTGTCAGCAAATGGCAAAAGAGCAGACACTTCGTCCCCTCGTTCACCTACGTTTACGTCAATGTAGTCATAGTCAAACCATGTTTCTGGGTCATCAATTTTGGACCACCGAATACGGTTCGAGTATTCAGTGCCACCTTCTTTAGTGTGACCAACCCAAGCAAAGTTATTCCAATGACAGGTGTATTTAGCTATAGGGTAATTTCCTGCTGAACCGTTGACATTCGACGCAAGGTTTGAAGCAGTTGTTCCATCGTAAACAAACGACGCAGCATCTCCCGAAACTCCATAAAACTTGTTATTAGTTGTTTGCCCGTACAAACGATCACCGTTTGTTACCGACACCCCCGAAAGCGCAGTGAAATCACCTGTAGCAGACTCAGCGACAGTAGTGCCATGCGAACAAATAACTCGGGACGTACCCCCATCGGGAGTAAACTGCGCCAACCCAGTAACATCTTGATTCAACGCTGTTCCGTTACGCACGTTTACACCAAGACGCATTTTGATGCCACCCCGAGGGTCCACATCAACATTCAACATCGCAGGACTCTCCGAAGGCGCAAGATTGAACTGGTCAGAACGCAAGTTCAGACCACCACTAAAATCTTGAAGCATTTCCAGCTTAAACCCAGGACGTGCCACTTATTACTCCCAGGAATACCGAAGACGGTTAGGTAAGTAACTGTTTCGCACCCAACGTGAAGAAGAACGTGAGTTCATTATCATTGGTTGCGGAGCAGGAGCATCAAGATATCTAGCTCGAAGATTATCAAGTTCCCTGATAAACGTATTGAAATAGGTAACAGCCATTTCAGGATCTTCTTGTTGGTCGTATGCACGACTAATCCCATATGTGGCTATAACAACATGAAACGGTTCGGGGAAATCAACAGGACCAAGCCCATTAACGGTATTTACCCCAAAGTGCGTAGGGTTTTTGTACCCACGCACATAAATAGTTTCCCCACCTGGAGGAGTTGGGTACATCCGTATTGTGTCAGCCCAATAACTCCAATAAGAAGGCGTACCGCTAGTTGTCGTACTCAGCGGATACATTGCGTCTGCTTCATCTCGACCTAACAACTGAAGAATTTCGTCGTCAGTTCGCAAAGCCTGAATTTCTTTCAACCCCACATTGACAGGAGGAGCAGCAGTGTTCTGCACGCTAGCCCCAACAGTGGCTAACGTGTAATCCTTAATCCCTGCAACTGTCGTAAATGTTGTTTCTGTTTCATACCAAGGCCAGCGTTTCTCGCTGTAAACAACTTGGTCGTAGCCTTCACCAAGGAAACGGTTTAAGGTCGCATCCGAAATATCGCTGCTGTCAATTTCGACAACAGATCGAATGTATGACCTCATGTCCTCAATGTTCACGCCTACTCCTTATGGAAAGTACAAAGACTTTCTCCCTCAGCAGGACGAGCTTTGCACTGAGCACCGCTCTTGGTGTTAGCTACGCACTGGTTTTTAACTGTTTCCCAGGTTTCCATGTCGTGATTCAAGGGACGAACATTTCTTTTTCCGAAATAATCGGAACGAGGTATTTCTTGACGGTGACCCTCCGCAGGAGGAGTCCCGTAAAGTCGAGTGTTTTGTCCGTAAGCGATTTGTATTTCTCTACCCATGAATCCTCAGAACTTTTGGGAGGGGCAGGGACCAAAGCCCCCACCCCTCCATGTTTATACGGCTATCAGGTGATGCCGTAAAGCATACCCTGACGAGAACGGTTGCTCGTCGTAAGGTTGCCGTAACAGAGGATCTGTGAGTACACAGCATCCAAGTTGTTTGGACGTACAAACGGAGTTGCTTTGAACCACACCTCTGAATGCCGTACAAGTTGGAGATACTTAGTGTTCAAGAAGAAGATTTTTCCATCCAGGTGGTTTGGTTGGTTATCAAACGTCACTGGAGCACCCTTGAACATAAGGTTCTGGAACCCTGCATCTGCCATGTCGGTATCGGTGTACCGAATATTTGCTGTCAAACTTGCTTCATAGGCTTCATAAACAGCTTGCGATGCAATCATAATCGTGGGCTGGTCATTACCTACTGAGCAGTTGTTGTAAACAGTAGCCATTGAAGCTGTTGTCAACGCTCCTGCCTCATCGGTTAGCTGTGAACGCCACCATGAGTTATCAGCGTCAGATGCGTCAATGCCGCCAACAGTGTTGCCTGTCCCAACGAGTTCGTTGAGGCCGTGCATGTCTTTTTGGGCGTTGCCTTGACCATCTTCGTAGAACATTGCGTTGAGGTTCTCGATAATTGTTTCCTGTGTTTGGAAAATCTTGCCTTCCAACAGGTCAATTATTTGAGCCTCACCATTGTTCTTGGCTTCTTCTATACCACTAATCGTTACAGTAGCCGCATACTGTTTCCAGTCATACTCGGCTGCTGAAATGCCATCTTGAGCAGTAATGTCAATAGTGTCAGTTCCAGCGTACGAACCAGCGGTTGAGTTTGTTCCATAAATCAACGGGACAACAATTTTAGCGCCGCCACCCACTGTTCTCATGGTTGAACCATTGGTCAACGCATAGAAAAGTGGACGAGCACTGAAAATATTATCCTGCAACTTAGGAATATAGTTATTGAGCGTGGTGCTCAATATTTGATCGAAATTGGCGTTTCCTGCAGCCATTCTAATTTGCTCCTAAAAGGTTAAGTGCTTAATTGTTCCTTTGCCTGAGCGAATGCTTCTCGAATGCTAGAAGGACGTGATGTTGGCTTGGCATCGGTTCCCGTTTGGGTTGACCCACCTGGTTCGACTACCGCTGCTTCCCGTTTCTTAGCAACAATTTCTTGTTCCTTAGATAGTTTGTCAGCAGTACTTTTAACCTCGTTGAATCTCCAATGTGTATAAGCAGCTTCAAGATTTGGAATCTTGTGCTTTAACGCATGGTTCATCAATTCGCGGCTATCGAATTCGCCGTATGTTTCCTGTAGCTCCGATACTTGTCGCTCTATGGCTTCCTGACGTTGCTTCGCTTCAGACTGTTCAAGTCTTCTCTCCAAAGCTGCAATCTTTTGCTGTGTAGGGTCTTCATCGTCCCAGTTACTGTATTCGTCACTGGAAGAAGGTTGTCCTCCAAGCTCTAACTCGAAAGATTGAGCCAAAGTTTTGAGTGTCTCCTCTGGGTTACTTTCCAAAGCAGACACTATTTGTTCAGCCTGACGCAATCGCTCACGTTCAGCAGCTACCTCTTGAGTCTTTCGGGTATAATCCGAATGCCTCTGATAGCCGTTTTGGAGTTCTTCAAGGGTGACCTGCTCCTCTACACCGTCAACTTTGATGGTGTACATTTCGCCAGGTTCCTGTGGAACTTCATTTATGAATGAATCAGGGTCTTCCGCATAAACGGATTCCGTATCAATTTCATTTTCTTCGGGCACTAGCCCCTCCTAGGAGTTCTCTGCGAGATTGTTCCTAATAACTATAGAGGAGTGTCCCACTACAGTGAGGGAAGTTCAAGCCCCATCTGGTTTTGAAGTTGCAAAAGAAGCTCTGGAGGCACTCCACCAGTGGGCGCAAACGCCCCAGCTTGGCCTTCTGGCATAGGTACGCCCCCTAAGTCTGGCGGTGGAGGGACCATTTGTTCTTCGCCCACGGCTTCTTCTGCCTCTTGCGGCGCTGGTTGCGCTTGCATAATAAACTTCGCTGGGTCTTTGATACCAAAACCGTTCTCTAATACGTGCATTGCTAAAGCAGCAGGGTCAATAACAGTACCAACAAGCGGAGCAACAGCATTCATAAGCGAAATAGCTTGCTGCTTGCGAATCGTATCGTTCATAGGTTGCGTAGAACCAGCCTGAACAGAAAAATCGTATTCCCCAGTAATATCATCTCGGGTGTAGTTGACGAACATATCTTCGCCACCAACACTCGTAACCCTAGCTATTTGGTCCCCCGTCATAAACTGTTGCATCAGTTGTATGACTCGCCTAGCTACATGAGAAATACAGATCTCTACAATGGCTAATTTATCTGCAGCCCTAGCATTCTGAGCGTCAGCGATAATGCTTGCTTCTGTGGCAGTACGCCGTATTTCAGGCATTGCGCCCCGTGCATACTCAGAAATACCTGAAACCGTGTTTATATCGTCTTCAATAATTGCCGAATAGTTGTACATATCGGCACTCATAGGTATTTGAGGCATTGGAACAACCACTTCTGATAGTGGTTTGTTCTCGTCCACAACAGGAACCATTCGCCCGTCGTCTTCTGATTCGAGAGCTTCTCGGCCTTCAGGCCCGAACGAACGCTCATGGTACAACCATTTGCGTGCGTATCGTTTCCTGTCGTTCATCAACTGGGAACGAGTTTTATCGAGTTCCAACTGGAGACTTTCGATACTTTCTAAATCTCCTATTGGGTAGAACTGGTCTGGAACGTCGTAGTTTCTGACCATTACAAACGGTTGACCGTAAGCGTATGGCATTGCTACAGGGTCAATCAGAAATTCGTCGGCTCCGTCTGCGTAGACAGAAAGCGTGTTTGCTTTCATGTCGTAGTATTCCCAAATAACTACTTGTTCTGGAAGATATTGGGCTTTGTCATTTATTTCTTCTTTGTCTACGTCTGGAACGTAGTTGTTTGATAACCGTTTCCTCGCAGAAGGCTTATAACGGTTATCGTTTTTGGCTTCTTCGAGAGGTCTTACAAGACGTTGAGCAATCCATGATGCTTCTTCAAGCGTTGTGGCTTGTGGATCAACGTAAACATCGAAGGGAGAGATCCTTTCCACAAACGGTTGATCTTCCACAACCCTCATAATTGTTTGAGGAATATTTGCGTAAATATCTTCGTCTGTGGGAAGGTCCGCAGCTAGCTCAGGGCTAGTTGCTGCGAAATCAGCTACTTCAGTAAAAGCTTGATCTATGAGAGATTCTCGTTCTATTTCGCTAACCAGTTGTGGCTGCTCTAAGAACTTCCAACCTACTTTTAACCAGCCATGACCAAATATGAGAAAGTCTTTGACTGCGTGACGGAAAGGATCACGGAAGTTGTGATGTTTCCACATGTAATTGATAATTGCTTCAACAAATACTGCTCTGTCAACATTTTCTTCTTTGGTTGCTTGAACAACAATTTTCGGGTAGTTCACTGCAACGCTTGGAGCTATAACATTGACCGTCGAAAACGCTAAATTGACGGCTATAAGGTCTTGCTCATTAGAAGTTGTTGAAGGCCAGTGTTTGCCTCTGTACAAGTCAATTAGACGACGCCAAGTGTATTCGTAACCTTGCTGGTCACGCCATCTTGAACACTTTTCAACATGATCTACATATTCGGACAAGAGTTCTTGACGAGACTTCTTAGCCATTAAAACTGAGCTTTCTGTGGCAGCTTCTCTATATTACGTCCTTGAGACTTCGCTTCTGCGAACACCTTGGCTTCACGTTCACGATTAGTTAAGCCCTGTTCTTCACGGGGAAGGGTAGATTGATACCCCTGCCCCGTAGAAACAGTAATCGACTTTAGGCGCAAACGGCGTTCGTAAAGTTCCCTGAGTTCTGATAACGGCACATCTCGGCGTGCCAGAACATATTCAGCGAACTCTTGAAAGCTGGCCCCATCTGGGAGGACAGCCATGTTTTAACCAGCTTCAGAACCGCGAAGGTTTGGTTGTGTTGCCGCTGGTTCAACTTTGCCAGTTGTACCGTGCTGGTTCTTTGGCGTCATCCGCTCAGAAACTTGACCATAATCACCAGTCATGCCTGCATACCTACCTGCAGTCATGCGCTGTTTCGGTGATTGAGCACCACCAGGTTCCCAAATCGGGTTAGCAGAAACAGATCCGCCACGTTCCATTTTGGCATTAGCGCCGTCGCCTTTGCCATCTACACTACGAGTCCCATTCGTATGGGAAACAAATTTAGAAGCCATTAAAGGTTTCCTCCAAAATTGACATGTCTATAGAAAGGTTAGCGTGTCCCACGAATAGTACTAGCACCTATTCTCATGCTTGGACCTTCAGGCTCCCCTATCGCTAAACGAGCAAACCAGTCCACAGTCCAATAATCATTAACTTCAGGCGCATACTCTGGTTCGTAAGCATACTTTCTCATTTGATTAGCTAACGCTAAAGCCATAACACGGTCATCGTACGGAGAGCCATTCATGCTTCCCCTATCGTTTCGCACAAAAGTTCGCAACTCAGCCAACGTATGGCGATCACGAATAATTAGCTCTTCGTTTCTTAACGCAGAACTCAAATCGTCAATCATCAAAGGCTTCGACGTACGGGTAGTCTTCCAACCGTACTCTTGACCAATTCGATTGTTCACACTGTTTAATTGGCGTTTCCTAAACAAGTTCGGGTACCCCAGGTGACGCAACTCAGTAATAGTTGTAAGCCCATGGTTATTTGACTCAACACAACACAAAGCTTTATTAAACCAGCGCCCCAAACTATCAACCTCATCCGCTAACAAATCTGGAGCGATGTGACCGTGCCAAATAGCGACCTGTTCACCAGAACGAACATTCAGAACCTGAATAACACTGTAATCACCGTGTCCTAAACCCTCAGCAGTATCAACACCCATCACATAAGCATTACGAGACTCTGGTTGTTCCCAAACTTCTAAACTCATCGTGAACGAAACTCCAAAACCCCAGGTCCCTTAAACAAATACCCAGTTTCCCCATGGATTACATTTCGTTCCATTTCATCAAGAATATCTAAATCAAACACAGGATTACCCGACTTAACGAACGCCTCTTCGGGCGTAGTCGGATACTCCTGTGCAAGCTGCCAAGGCAACATGGACTTCACTTTCTCCATGTACCACGACTCACCCCTATCCTCAGTAGCAGACCACGGATAAAACATAGGCTCAAACTTGTTTGACCCCGTAGTAGCCCCAACCCACAACTGGTGATAAAAGTTTCCTGAACCATTAGCAGTAGAAAGCCCAATAATGCGGCCTCCTACGTCAGCCACGGGTTCTATAGACGCCCATGCTTCTTCTGCGTTTGGTAGGAATGCCCATTCGTCAACCACAATAAGTGTCGCTGATTCACCACGGGCAGGATCTGAAGCAGAAGGCATCGACGTAATCTGGCTTCCGTTGTCAAATCCCATCCGTTGCTGATGCTCAACCAAAGACTTAGGTCCACGTTCAATCATCCATTTCGGTAAATGCTGGTATCCGTACTTTGTTTTACGCAACAACAGCACAGCTTCACGTTCTGTACGACTTAAATCAATAATGTTCTGATCTGGATGAAAAAACGCCAACCAAAACTGGTGAGCAGCTACAAGTGTGCTCCACCCAATCTGTCTCGCCTTTAAGGTAAGTGAATATCTATTCTCCGCCCAATGGTCGATAGCTTCCGCTTGAGCTTCACGTAAAGCAAAAAGAATACGACCATGAGCAGGGTGAGCAATGTGCCAATAGTTCTGTAAAAAATGTTTCTCATCTCGGACACATTTTCTCCATTCTGCTTCCTGCTTTAGCTCTGCTAATCTACTTGACATGCTCACCAACCACTATTGGTGGATTCCAGAGGCGCTAACCCCACAGCAGTGCGACGAGATTCAACACGCCGCTGCGATGGAGCAACAAATCGAAGGAATCCATTTCGGAGACTCCGAAGAACATCGGAAATCCCAAATTTCTTGGATCTACAACGAAAAACTAAACGATCTAATCGCAGCCTGGATTCGGCAAGCAAACAAAGAATCAGGCTGGTCGTACGACTTACATAAACCAGAAGCTCTTCAATACACACGCTACGGCGTAGACGGCCACTACGACTGGCATATCGACGGTCACTCCGACAATCATGCTGCCCGTCGCCTTCTACCCTCTCACCAAGTTCCAAATCCAATCCCTTTGAACCTGACCCCATTCCCAGAACTCCAGGGAACCGTGCGTAAACTTTCAGCAACAGTGAATCTTTCTCATTCATCGGACTACGAAGGCGGAGAACTTCAAATCCGCTGCTACGACCAACTTCATTGTTTCAACGACGCAGAACGAGGATCAATAGCAGTATTCCCGAGCTTCATGGAACACAGAATAACACCCGTCACCAGCGGAGAACGCCACAGCGCAGTCATGTGGTTCAACGGATACCCATTTCGCTAACAACCTAAATCTTTCCGTAAAGATTCCCACACAGACCACTGACTCTCAGTCCACGTATGGTCAATCGTGTTATACAACTGCGAACACTGAGGCCCATAGCCAGGAACCAAATCAGTCCGCACCACAGGCGCAGGATCAGGCTTCTCGCTACTAGGCCACAACATCATTAATCCAGAGATCCCAGCAACCAGCGCGACAACCGCCGCAGTAACGGCTTTAATGATCTTTTTAATCGCCTCAGACCAGACATCAGCTTTTTCTGCCACATCTTCAATCGACATAAACCCCCCACAGAGTTATTTCTTTCCCCTATTACGAGCACGATTCTTAGAACTATCTTCTAAGGTCGTGCCGCCCCCCTTAGTGTGCGAAACATCCTTACCAGCCAAACTCTGACCAGCATTAGCTCTTGCTCTCCGATTCTTGTCTAAATCTGCCCGATATTTCTTACGCTCAGGAGTCGCATGGTATTTCGTGTTATACGCATCTTTCTTAGCTTTAGCCTCAGGATTCGCACGATAATACGCAGTTGACTTACTCACCATCACTGACAACTTTCACAAATATCCACCTCATCCAACGAACACTCAATAGGTTCATCATCCAAAAACGGATCAGTCAACAAATCGGGACGCTCCCCCATCTCTTCCATTTGCATCCACATCCCATCATCATGTAAGTCTTGCAACTCCGTCATCGTTTCTTCGACTTTGAAGAACGCAACTTCTTCGCAGAAGACTTTGCAGCCTTACCTCTCCCCTTAGTCGAATATCCGTACTTTTTAGGCATCCTCGCTCCTTAAACCAGCAATCAAATCATCTAACTCAGCAGCTAACTCCGCATCAGACATACCAGACGCCTCACGCTCATCATCCACAACCACTCTCCGCTTCGGAGTGAATCTTTCTATGTACTGTAAGTACAAAGATGCAGCCTTAACATCACCCTGAGCGGCCTGCTTGTACAGAGCGTCAACTACTGACTGGGTACGCTCGGGGTGGACGTTCAGTTCAGCAGCCCTGCGGTCCCACTCACGAATGAAACGAGGGTCAGCTTTCCACCTCCTAACCGTACGCTCATTCAAGTCACGCTCGGCACACCACTCCCTAGCAGAAGACGGAATACGCTCATCCGATAACAGCCACTCTAAAAATTCTGCCCATTGCTGGGGCATTACTTTTTCGCCTGTGTCGGGGTCTGTTGCCCATCCTCGGCCACCACCATTTTGCGGCATAAGAAAACCTCCTATATTTAAAGTTTAGTTGTCCCGCGAGGGAAAGTGGGACACTGTGGGTATAGTGTAGGGGGGGGGAGGGGGAAACGCCCCAAGCGTTTCCCCCTCCCCCCCCACCTTTCCCTACCTTGTATGCCCCTAACGCCTCTCCAGTAACAGGCATACATGGAAAGAACAAAAAAGAACACTCTCTCCCCCGTCCAAGTTTCAAAAACTGAACGCACTGGATATTGATATCTATACATACACGGGACCACTATCAGGACCCCCCCTAGGGTACCCCCCTCCCCTTCTCCGTGGTTCGTTAGGGTGCCAGTAGCGCAGGAACGGCCTAGGTTCTACCCATATTGGCCTAGTAAATGGGGCTAAGGGTTAGGGATAGGCCAGGAACTAGGGCTATCAAACCCTATGAACTAGGCATATGGTCTACCGTTTGCGTACCGTCCCCATATCCATAACTTAGATAGCAGAGGGACAGACCCTCCGACTTACTGCTCCAGTAAGTCGCTAACAATAGGGAGGTAGCCACTATGGCTACGAAGATAAGTAATACCGTTAAGAAGCTGACAACTTCTTACGGCGAGTTAAAGGTAACTATTGGCCTAGCAATGCAGAACTGGGCATACAGCCTAGGTGCAGTAACTAAAGACCTAGGACGCTCTGAGGTGTCAGAGGTTAAAGCACAACTTCAGAAGTCAATCGGCCCAGACTTTACCGATAGGCGTTGGTCTAGTTGGAATGCTGCTGGCATTGCTCTGCACTGGCTAGTGGAGACTAAAGTCATCACTGCAACCATGGCAGAGAAAAAGCTAGTTGGTTCGATGGATTGTCTGGCAAAGATTAAGCCTGCGCTTGATCCAGTTGATACCCATGGTGGCCGTTCTGCTGCTATTCAAACCCTGAGAGATGCTAGGAAAGAATCTAAGGGTAACGCTGAATGGTTGACTAGTGATCTGGCAGAGAAAGTCAGTAAAGCCTTTAACGCTAGCAAGCCTGAAGAGTCTAAGCGTTCGGGTAATAAGAACGGTAGCGGTAAGGGTAAGGGTAAAGGTAATACCAAGAATGGAGGCGGTAGGAATCGCGCACCTAAGGTATCTACTGATGCTCTGGTGAAAGCTGCTGCACAACAGCTAGAAGCTCTGAACAAGCGTCTAGCAACTGATGCTGCTGGCGGCGTGAAGCATGCTGACACTATTCGCAACTTCCTTGCGAATACTGCAACCATGGTTGCCAACTGCGAAGAGACAGTAGCAGAGCAGGAAGCTGCTAAGGCTACGGCCTAACTTACTGTTCCAGTAAGTGGGGGAGGGATCGAAAGATCCCTCCCCTTTTTTTTGTACTTACTGTTCCAGTAAGTCACTTAGAATGGATCGAAAGATTCATTCTCTTTTTTTTGTTTGTGTTTATGTCTGATAGTGAATGAGTGAATGAATAGTGCCGTGTGCCGTGTGCTCTGTAGTTCTGATAGTGAATGGGGAGGTGCCGTGGGCAGTGACTACTGGCGTCAAGAATGACTTGACTTTATTTGTGGGTATGGTAAAATAGTTGTTGGTGGGTGGAGAGTCCACCTGCGGAGCGAACTTACTGTTCCAGTAAGTTCCAGAGGGGAGAGCGATGCTGCCACGCAGTAACGCACGGACTACCCGAGGTTCCGACGTACTTCTCTTAGCCTCCTTTAGCTGGCCTACTGGAGATTGGGAGATTGTGCGGACTCTGTTTGAAACGAACGATCAGTTCTTTGTCGTTCACCCAGACACGGACGTATCGGTTAATCCGTTGCTATCTTGTAATCACGAACCATACAGGTTCATTACCCGACAAGGACTCGTTGATCTACACCGCACATATCATGTGGCGTTGTGGACGAGTGACAAAGGGTTCATGGAGCTTGACTGTTTAGGTCATCCTCCTACAACCGCTGAACTTGAAGCTGCCAGACAAGAGGCGCTTCAATACAGCACATGATCTTACTGTTCCAGTAAGTACAGAAAGGGAGATATTTACAGTGATCTGGATTGAGAATGGGCACTTCAAGTTGAAAGACTTGAAGGACAACCCTAACGCTAGCGAGAACGAACGTACGACGTTCTATCTCGCATTGACTGTTGCAATCAAGATTCGTCATGGATCATGCATTGAAGCAGTCAGGAATAAAGATCTGGTAGATGAATTGAAGTACCAGAAGATAGAAACATTCAACGATGCCATTCGATGGTCGGACGATGCGTTCGGCCATATGTCTGGCTGGTAACAAGGAGAGGAGAGCCATGACTACGTGGCCTTGGATAACACCGATGGGTGCAGCATTCATACTTCTGTGTGTTTGCGTATTCGTTGGGATATGGGCATACAACGCTCGCAAGAAAGAGATGGAGCAGCATGAGTACTGGGTGCGGCGCACTCAGGAGATGCTGGACATCATGTACATGGGCACAGAGTTCGGGAAACCGTACGACTGGTCTAAGGAAGCTGAACAGGACCTCATTAAGAAAGGGGAGAGCAATGTCTAAGACTGCTCAGAATAGAAAGAAGTTGCGGAAACATCGCCGCAACCAATGGCAACGAGAAACCAAGCGTGACAATCGAACCAAGACTGGTTGGATCACGCATGTAATGAATCCAAACACTGGAGAATGGGAGAGAGACTGTGTTGGAACACGATAAACCAATCACATCCAATGGTTACCCAATCATTGAGATGGACAAGATGTATCCCGACGACCCTACTGATGGGTTGTTCAGGATACTGGTGAAACGCCCACCTGAGATGTGTGCGTTTCCTGATGCACCCTTTGTTGTTGCTGTCAAGGACTTCAACAACTATGGGTATGACGGCTGGTGTCATGCCTTGTCATATGACTTGAAGCTGCCTCAGGCAGTGTGGATGTTGTATGGGGCAGACAGAGAGGATCACCCTTTACGATAATGTTGAAATTCGACGAAGAAATATGCAACATCTGTGGTGGCTTCGGTGACTGCGCCGATGGCGACTGCGAGGACAAGACTCGAAAGGTGCAGATAACCAAACATCAGCTATTTCACATACTTGAGATTCTTGACTACCTGAGGGAGAACAATGACCTGAATCGGGCAGATGAGGCTCTGTATCAAGGGCTGTCGGATATTCGTTTGGGTCTAATGCTACTGGGGGATGGATGAATCTTTGGTTGGCTATCTGGTCAATCCTTGACTTCGCATCGGTGAACTATGAGCCACCGAATGCCGAAATCCCTGAAGTCGTTTGCGAATATTTTGCAGACGACTGCGTGAGGGCGCTGGGAGTTGCGTGGTGCGAGTCACTGCACAATCCTCGTGCCTACAACGGGGTAGATCATGGATTGTTTCAGATAAACGAACACTATTGGGGCCATGTGTTTGAAAAACACTGGCCGAAACGATACGAAGTAGTGCAGTCAACATGGATGGCTCACTACATACATGAGAACACTCGTGGGGGGTGGGACTTGTGGACTTGTGGCAGGTACAAGTGACGAGTCCTGTGTACCTTGACAAAATGGGTACGCGGGTACTTGACATTACCTGTATGGGATGATAGAATGGTTCTAGTGGTTAGGGGTTCGACGCCCCTTCATCCCACGATGAGCGACTTACTGTTCCAGTAAGTCTCCCATTAACAACATAAACAACCAAGTAAGGAGTCAGCATGTCTGCTGAAATCTACGGCGATGACCTAGCGGTCTACGCCAATACAGCTTGGCATGGCAAAGGGATCACCTATGGTCACCTGCTCTCCGCAGAGGAGTACGCAGAGAATCCATGGCAATTCCAAGCCAACCGCCAAGAACTGTATGTCCAAGACATGATTGACGGGGAGATTATCTACACACCTGTTTCCGAATGGGACGTAAATAATGGCTTCGTCATTCGTCGTGACGACAATGGGTTCCCACTAAATGTGGGAGTAACCGAGGGCAGAGGCATCACTCAATATGATGAGATGGATGCCGCTGTAGAGAAACTTTTAGATCACGGTTTCTCCGCTGGAGTTGCATCCAAGGGCACCCTTAATCACGGTCGAAAGGCATACGTGACACTGGAGATGGGTTCGCCTCTAAAGATTGAGGGCTACAGCGATATCCATAAATACTTCACACTGACTGATGCACATGATGGGACGATTGCCGCTTCAGGCCGTCCAACCATCGGAGTGGTGGTGTGTTCAAACACATTCGCTGCCTACGTGCTAGGTGTGCAGGCTTCATGGTCTATCAAGCACACTCGTCATGCCACTAGCTATCTGCAATGGGCTATCGACTCGTTCGTTGAGGCAGCCAAGCTGCAACAACATCTCGATGAGCAAGTAGAACGGCTTATCAACGAGAGCTACACCGCTGGCAATTTCGGTGACCTAACTAGGAGTCTGTTGGGTCAACGTCCAGAGGATGAGGGCAGGAGCCAAACGTCTTGGGATAAAACCTTCGACAAGATAACTGCCCGTTACTACCACGATGACCTTGATGGCGGCATCAGGGAAACCAAGTGGGGTGCGCTCATGGCTGTACAGGGATATGAGCAGCACGTCCAACAGGTGCGTGGTGGCACGAAACAAGGACGGCACCTTGACCGTCTGCTATTCGGGTCAATGCCACTCACTGATAGGGCTGCACGCCAACTCGTTCAGGTCTGAATGAGACTCGGGAACACCAGACTTACTGGAACAGTAAGTTTGGTGTTCCTCATGGCTTATTCAGATGTCTAGCCAACATCACAAATTAAGGGAGAGAATCACCATGAGTGAGGAACTCGAAGTACAAATAATCAACAGTCCATATCTAACTCTGGAACTGAACTCGCAAGCACTCCGCGAACTTCTTGGAGATGCAATACGTGACGAAGTTCAATCATATTTTGAGGGAGTTGACTGGTTGGACATCATAAGTGACCATTCACGAGAGATCGTAGACATGGTTCACGAAGACCTAGATGTCCACGACGAAGTACATCAAGTCGTTGACCAAATGGACATTGTTAGAGGCGATGACCTTGGCGAAGAGATCAACAACAATGTAAGACAGTTGTTGCGTGACTTCGTTCGAGTCGAGAATGTTTGCTCCACTGGCGATGCCTTTATCGAGGCAGTCCAGAAGGTAGCGAACGTGTCGAAATCTGACATGCGACAGGAGCTTACTAATCAGTTCAAGAACGCAGTCATCAGACTTGACTTTCAAACTGATAACGAGAGGGGGTGAGATAAATGGACAAGATCAAAGCAGACATACGCTTTGCCCTAACCAAACAGGAGGGGCAGGACTACGCTGCACTAGACGGTGACGGACACACACTCGTATCACCAGACTACTTCGATGGGAAAGTGGTACCAGAGTGGAATGTGCGTTCGCTTGAACGAGTGCATCGTGCTGGCACAGGCAAACATGCCTTGTACCAGAACGGTGAACCAGTAGAGCAGCTAACAGCGGTCTATCTTCTTGACTTCCACCTATGGGTAGGAGAAATGGCTATGGCCGCTGATCCTACGTTAGAAAATACGTGGGGTGGTTTCGGAGGGCGAGGATTCATGGCGCAAGCCGTGGTTCGTGCCTTAACCGAATGGTCAAAAGAAGAAGATAGCTACACACCAGAACCAGAAATAGGGGGAGAAGGTTGAACCTACACCTAAGCACTGACCGTAAGACTGCACCTATGATGCAGCGCAAATATGAGGAGGGCAACGAGGCTTATGTCAGAGTCCCGAACGCATTCGGACTCCCAGCAATCAAGTCATGCTGGGGATCGACACCAACTTGCGAATCTATGTGTTATGCACGCAAGCTGGAAGTTGTCTTTAAGCAGACTAGAGATGCGTTGGAAAGAAACTGGCAGCTAGTCAAGCCTCACCTGCATGATCCAGACAAGCTGGAAGAACTCTTGTATGCCGTAGTTGAACAGTCGTTCAAGTACATGCAGAAATGGAGTGAGCCAGAAGACTGGGTGTTCAGGTGGTTCTGGGATGGAGACATCCCGACACCCGAGTTTGCGACTGCCATCAGGCGAGTCTGTCAACGGTTTCCGCAAGTCAAGTTCTGGTTATACACCAGAACATTCAATGCGATCAGGCGACTGCAAGCTGACAACCTTGTCGTCTACCTATCGGTAGATAAAGACAACGTGAAGCAGGCACGCCATACAAGTAAGACATATCCATGGGTGAAGCTGGCTTTCACCGCTGAGAGTTGGGAAGCGACCGATGCTTTAGCTCGGACGTTTCCTGACCAGAGGCGAGGGCCACGCTGTCCCGAACTGACAGGCAAGATCCCGTTGGTTGTATGGAATGAAGATCGGACAGGCCGAGGAGCCTGTCTCAAATGTGGGCTGTGCATAACGGGCGTCAACAACGTGCGTTTCTCAGCCTCTAAGTGAAGGGAGGGAGATGACATTTTCCCAGTTAGAGAGAACCATCTATGCGTTCATTGTCTTTACCTTAAGCAAGGTAGAGAAGCTGAAAGCACAGTTGGAATCACAAGAGGGAGCCAAGGTCGAACGACTGCTGGCTGACCTCAACCATATAGAAACATATGCAGACAAGATCAAGTTGCAGATGTTTGTAGAAGACCCTGAAGTTGACTTCAGCGAACTGGAGGATAAGTAAATGAATTTACTCGATTGGAACAAATGTCCACGGTGCAGAGTGAATGACATGATGCACCCCGAAGAGATAAATGCTTTGTCTCGCATGAACAACCGCACCTATGTGTGTTCTGCATGTGGAGAAGACGAAGCCATGTTGGATTTTGCTGGCATAGGTCAACAAGAGCCATGGCCTATTAAACGCAAGCTAATGAATTGGAGCAGCCTGAGATGATTGTTACAACTCAGGAAGTTGATGCGCGAGCACAATGTAAAGAGTGCCGTGTCATCAGAACAACCAAAGTTAATACCAAAGAGATCAAGCAATGGGTGGGAGGTGACATGGTTCAGAGCGTATGGCCCGACAAGAGTCCCGATGAGAGAGAGATCATTATGAACTCTCAATTCATAGATCTATTAGGCAAACCGTTTCCTGGGCCGTACTACCTGTGTCCACCTTGTTGGGATCAGAGCATGGATGACATGGAGGAATACTATGAAGATTAAGGCATACGTCATAAGTGGGGTCATCGACCCTTTCGATGGAGAACCACTCTTTTGGTCTAATGAAGATGGTTGGGGTTCGTTGGAAACAGCGGACACTTTTACCGAGAAAATAGGTTCGTTGCCCATCGAAGGAAAATGGGAGGAATACTATGACTGATGCTACGTCAAACTTAATAGTCGAAAACGGTGACGCTGAAATGTGGTGTGATCGTTGTGGCGCAGAAATCCCTATTGGCTGTGACATCCTTACCGATAAGGAAGTGCGTGTTGGTCTTGGTTGTTGGGATGTGAGTGATGGCTGGCAATCTGCTGGCTCAAAGCTTTACCACTTCTTCACCACTCAACACATGTCGCTGGACACGAAGCCAGACCAGACAACGACTGGTCGTTTGATGACAGCCCTTGAGGAAGCCATCATCCACCAGTTCGACATCGTTATTAGCGAAGACAACGAATGGTTCATGGAAGTAATGGAGAAGATGGTCCAGAAAGTAGTCAATGAAACCTTGTTCTTACAGATAACGGAAGGAGCTACCAGTGAGCCAACTGACTCAGGAACAGAATGAGATCATGCTTGAGCTATTCGACAACGTACATGACCTCTTGCACTTTATTAGAGGCATGGCAGACGGTTTGTACGAAGCTCACGCTGACGTGGAGAATTCATTGTTAGAGGCACTCAAGTGTCTTGACCCTGATCCACCAGACATGGAGAATGTGGTTCATTTCCCCACAGGAAAGACTTTTAATGAAACATGATTGCGACGGTAACCCATCATTAACCAACTATGGGAGAGGGTGTCGATGTGACCTCTGTAAGTCTGTGAAATCTCTTTATGAACGAGAACGTAGACAGCGAGCTAACAAGCAAGCCAACAAGGCAGTAGCTAAGAAGCCTGCTGGTAAGCGTGACAACCCAGTCGTATTTAACGATGCGTATTCCAAAGTTGACATCATCCGAGCTAATCCTCATTTGGATTGGTCCGAGAAAGAAAGGAAACAAGCTGGTGTTTGAATACGAAATAAAGCCATACACATTCCCGACAGGAGGAGGCCGTCACTGCAGAGGATGGTTCGTTCTTCAAGACGGAGTGCCAAGAGACTTCTTCCAAGATGAAGAAGCAGCAAATAATTGTTACGAACAACTACTTAAAGATCAGGAAGAACAAGGATAATGACCGATATAACATTCTCAATGGCGTCGGCTTTCAACCAAATGTTGGAGCTAGAACCAGAAGATTTTCAAGACTTAATGGACGTGGCGTTAGCTTGCAGTTCATCTGAAGATGACTTGCAGTTCTATGACATCGCATCCAAGAAGACGAGCATGTGGCGAGACATCTTGAGCTACGAGCGTAGACATGCACTTCTGGATGTAAGTCTGCATACAGCTAACGCTGCTGCATCGGGTAGGCGTATCGGTGTGTCGAAACAACGTAGCCACGACATGATCGTTCGAGCAAAGGAGGAACGTCTGCGGAAAATACAAGCTTCTGAAACCATCGGGATATGAATACTAAAACTTGTTACAACGAAGAGTGTCCTGAGGAGAACCCTCAGCCACTCACCAATTTCCATAAACAATCAACAGGCAAACTCGGCGTACGTTCACGCTGTCGTACCTGCCACAATCAAGCCATGCGTGACTACGAACGCAAACGGGGACCTGAATGGCGCAGAAAGAAAACTTTGCACCGATACGGGATAACTCCCCAAGACTATGACCGCATGTTTAAGGAACAGGAAGGTAAGTGTGCTATCTGTCAGTCTGCTGACAGCGAGCATCCCACTTCTGAACTGCTAGTAGTGGATCATTGCCATCTCACTGGAAAAGTAAGAGGGCTACTTTGCAATACCTGTAACCGTGGTATCGGTTGGATGAGAGAAGAAACAGACCGTCTTCTTAACGCAGCCGTGTATTTAGAAAATGCGAAAGCTTGACGTGCACCTTGTAAGTCTTATAATGGGGGGTGACCCCCCAAAGGGTCACCCCCCATTTAATCTTGTGGGTGCCCAGTTCCTCTCCCTGCTGGGCACCCACATTAGGGGTAAAAGGGAGATGGGAGAAATATGATTGAAATTAGATTAAGACAAAGTTGGATCAACACCTTCTTGCGATGCCCTGAGCAAGCAAGACAAGAGCGATTCAAACTTGTAAGCCAAAAAGAAACCTCAGATCTACTGAGGGGCAACGCAGTTCATCACGCCATAGAAACCTATGGCGAACACATGATGAACGAAGACACGTTGCCAACTGTCGATGAACTATTAGACATTGCTGAAACATATATAGCTGAAGAAGCACCGAAGATAGAAGTCTGGCGACACAGCTACGAGAAAATCGTAGACGTTGCTTTAGCGAACGTCGAAGTGTGGCACAGAGAAGTGATGCCAGACCTCAATCCTGTTGGCATAGAGAAATCGTTTGAGTTATCCCTAGGGGTAAGAAACAACGTGAACTTGATACTGACTGGTACCGCTGACTGGATTGACGCTTCTGGAGCCATATGGGATTGGAAGAATCCCAACCGAGAATACGAACCTTGGGAGAAGAAGCGTTGGGACATACAAAGTCACGCTTACTGTTTGGCGTTTGACACAGAAGACTTCGTGTTATGTGTACTGGTAAATGGCAAAGTGCAAATGATCCCTATTGTGCGTACCGATAAGGATAAGATGGCATTTACGGAATTGTGTTGGTCAATGGTGCCGACGATTATGTCGAACCAAACACCATGGCCTATGAACTGGGGAGGCTGGCACTGCTCCCCTAAATGGTGTCCTGTCTGGCAGGCAGGCAAATGCCGAGGCGAACACCTCGGAGAGAATCCTTGGTAATCAGGGAGAAAGGAAAATATGACTGATACAGCAAAGCTAACAGTCAGCTTCACCCAAAAAGTAAGTGAAGCACCATATGAAACAGCGGACTATACGCTCTCCATAGAGCGCAGCGTCCCTGAGTCCATGGGTGACGAAGGCATTCTTGCCGAAGCCACCGCCTTGTTTGAAACTGTGAAGACGGAAGTCCTTCGCCAATCGGGACAGGAAATAGATCTGTCTCCCGATGGGGTTGTGATGCGTCGCCTGAAAAGCGGCGTTTCCAGGTCTTCAGATAGTCAAGCAAGCGCCCCCACGCAGGCCGCTCCGAGTGGCCCGACAGCCACATCAGTAGCTGCCGCTCCTGCACCAGCGCAAGCTGCTCCAGCAGGAGGCAGGGTGACTGGGCGTGTATACAAGCGAGTTGACTTCTGCTTGGGTAAGAACGCTGAACAAAACCAGACAGCGTTCAACCTTCTGGCATTTCAACCTAACGAATGGGCCGACGAGAACGGCGGCACAATCAAGGTGTACGAAGTGAAAGAAAAAGCAGATGGCACTACAGACGTAACGAAGACAGGGAAGAACTTTCCGAACTTCTCAGTGTCTAAAGATGCACTCGCCCGTCTGGGAATGCAAGTTGCCCGTGACGTAGGCATCTGGGTAAATGATGGAGACAGCAATGTCCCCCTCAAAGTCTGGGACCAAGCTTCTGGACAAACCCAAGACGATGCCATCGAATGGGACTGGCTCGCCCGACGAGAAGAACTCCAAGAGTTCGCCTATAAGGGCAACTAATGGAGGAGGGCGGAGCAGTCGCCCTCACCACGGAGGAGATCGACGCCCTTCTTGAAGGGCACGATCTCCCCGAGGGAGAGAGCCAATACAAATTTTTTAGACCAACCTCTGACGCCGTAGAGCGGTGGGTCGAATACGCCAAAGGAAGCCACGACTGCTTCTATCTAGGTCTTAACGACATAGACCAGAAGATGCGAGGCGTTTGGCCTAGCGACGTACTCGTTGTCACAGGCAGAGCACACAGCGGCAAGTCCGCAGTCATCCTCTCGTCCATGGCACGCAACCTCTTAGAAGACCCAGACTTTCATGGTGTCATCTACACGCCAGATGAACCAGAAATTCTTGTTGTCTCTAAGTTGTATGCCCTGCTATATCAGCGGAACTTAGCTGAAGTAGAGGAAGCCTTACGCACAGAAGACGAAGTTGTCCTCAACGAGATCCGAGAAGCCAAAGATGGGTTCTTAAACAGGATTAAGATATTCCCAAACGCTTTATCGTTCTCTGACATGTCAGAAGCGATGCGTGAATGCGAGGACTACTGGCAAGCTAAACCCAGATTCGTCATGGTCGATTTCCTTGAACAACTTCCAGGCGCAGCAGGATACGAAGGAGTATCTACTGTTCTTAAAGGGTTAAAGGAATGGGCTGAAACAGAGAATCTTCCAGTGGGGCTTATCCATCAGTCAGGCAAAGGTTCCACTCGGGGTCAGTCAAGAGGAATGGACGACGGCAAATTCAACGCAGATGAATACGCAATTCTGCAGTTGAATGTGTTCCGTCAACGAGACAATCCGAAACTATCTGACGTTGAACGACGGATTCATTCCGTATCAGTGTCGTTAGATCTCTGCAAAAACAAGAGGCCGCCATGCCATGTAACCAACCCACCCATCGACTATTTCATGGACCCCCAATGCGGACTGGTCCGAGAATATTACGAGAGTGACATTCCAGGTGATGACAGATGGGTCGAATAACTAAAACAAACCAGAAAAGATTCGCCACTCTTCATGGAGGGGGGCACCTCGCTAATGTATCTAACGGGGTTACCCCTCTCCTAGAGGAGAGCGGCGACTACGCACCAGTTACAGAAGAACACATCTCTCAACACCTAACAGGGGAAGGGCCAGCCCTCGGGGTTTACCCACTTTGGAAGAAAAGCGGAGTGTGGCTGGTGGACTGGCTGGCAGTAGACCTAGACGAAGGAGAAACTTCCAGCGTCCACGCTGACAATCTCATTCGCCTGCTGGAAGCCAAGGGCATTCAAGCATGGAAAGAAACATCGAAGAGCAAGGGATACCACGTATGGGTATACCTAAGAGAACCAATCTCAGCTTCGATAGGGCGCAACGCCATGATCGGGGCTTGCAGAATAGTTCAAGTTCCTACTCGTGAGGTTTACCCCAAACAGGTTTCACTCGAACCAAACAGAATAGGTAACTGTTTACGGCTTCCCTACCCAGATAAACGGAACAAAGGAAGACACGAAGTCTTCGACCCTGACGGGGAAGGGATGCTGGATGTTTCAAAGTTCATCGAACAAGCATGGGAGAAGAGAACACCTGTCTCGCTAATCAGATCCCTCCTTCCTCTATACGAAGCAACTAAACCCAAACTGAAACAACCTTCCAAAGACTTCTCCCCGAAGGACGGCTTCAAAGGCACAGCCAAGAAGATATGGGAAGACCTCAACACACAAGACAGATCAGCAACGATGTATGCCTTTGCTTCCAGTCTGTTGTGGCAAGGATATTCATTTGACGCTACCGTGGATTGGGTGCGACGACTAGATCAGAGACTTGGCAAGTTCTCTGAACGCAACGATCAAGAAGCTCAGATACGGAACCTAGTGCAGAAAGCTGCTGATGAAACGACCTGACTCTTACACCTTCACAATTCCTGGGAAACCCAAAGTGAAAGGCCGACCTCGCTTCACCAAGAGCGGTCGAACCTATACACCTAAGAACACTAGGGAAAGAGAAGAACACATAAAGAGTCTTTACAAAGGCCCAAAGTTTGAAGGGCCAGTTGAACTGCACTGCTTATTAACTGCAACAGAGACAGTTGTAACGATTACATCCTTTGAGGCAGAGAAATGTCCGTTGCGTGGCGACGCAACAAACTATTTGAAAGCTGTTGAGGACGCACTTAACGGTGTGGCTTATGAAGACGACTTACAAATTTATCGAATCATCGGGGAAAAGAAATGAACCAGCCCTTTCATCAAGGCTCATACCAACAGCGTTACACGCAGATGGGTGATGAAGCTGAAAGCCATTTCGAGAAGAACAACACAGCTTGGGTCAGGTACGGTTTAAACCGTCCTGACTTCCAAGTGCATCGACTTCCTCATCACATTCGATACACCCCAGACTATTTACAAGGCAACCCTGTTCGCCTTGTCGAAGTTATGGGTATGGGTAAAACTCCGTTAAAGATTAAACTTGAGAAGATCGCTGCGTTACAGTGGTGGGATGCATCTGAAATAGATGTATGGTTTTGGATCTGGTCCTCAACCAGAGAAAACTTTGCGGAACTGAAGTATCGAGACATGGTAAACATTATCAACAAAGAAGACGCACCTTTAGGGAAGTTCCCTGAAGGCAAAGCGTACTTCAGTGTGAGTTCCAAGCTTCTGCCTTGGAACGATGCATGACCCCGATGAGGGGGAAGACGACAATCCTTTTGAAGAAGACGAATTAGAATATTCGTATGACGAAGGTAGACGACGACGGATTGGTAACGAACGCAGAAAAACCACAGGTGTCGTAAGAAAAGCAGGCACAGGTTTTGACGAGGTTGGTGGGGCTGAGTTCATAGAGGCCATGAAGCAAATGAAGCTTCCGTCCCTTAAGCCACCACCTAATCTGCTTCCAAGAGAAAATTTACGAGCACCTATTCTTTATGAACACGCTCCCCAGAATCGTAGAACTTTTACTCCATGGCATGAAACTGAGTTGGGTGCCTTAATGGAAACCAAACCCTTTGAGGAACCTCATCCTGATTGGGAAACAAAAGACAAAGAACTCAAAGACCTCCGCACTGCTGTGCAGGAGGTCTTTGACTCTCTCAGTGAAGACGAAGAATGGTTGTACAACTGTCTTGTTGAAGTTGGCTTATCCTTACGCTTCCTGTCACGAGTGCTCAATATACCTAAAAGCACGTTAGCTCGTAGGCGAGATTCACTCGCTCAGAAACTAAGAGAAGGGCTACTCAAGCATGAGGTGGTGAGGGACTACCTGTTTATTCGTTCAGGTTATCGTGAGCATCCACACAATCCTGAAGAAACGAACTGAGATGCTCCAACCATTGCATGATCGAAGTCAAACTCATTAAGTTTCCCTTGCGTGAATCCTGCCAAGCGTCAAGAAATTCTCGGATCTCGTCATCGTCGAACACCATGAGCACACCTAAGGTGCCGTCCACCCAAGTTCCATGGGTGCCATCATTAATGTCCATCAAATGGCGGTTAGCTAAGAGTTCGTGATGTATTTGATCCTCAAGCTCTAAGCCTTCTTCGGCCATCCAAATGGCCCAAGTATCCTCAAATTCCTCTTCCACAAGGTCAACGCCCCAAACGTGCCTTTGCGAGAGTCTTAACTGCAGCAATGCCAGCAGCCGCCGCAGCCGCACCAGCAGCCTGCCACGTTGACACATCCGTAATAACGAACACAGCCAAACCTGCTTCAACTGCTGTCCAAACAGATCGTTCGATCCAGTCTGCCCAGTCAAAATTCTTCTGAGAAACTTCAGTCACATTTCCTACTTTCCAAAAGGCCGACCACCGTGATACTGGTTACCAAGACCAGTTTCACGTAAGAACTTAGCCTGTTCTTTCGTGTTGGCCCCTTGGTTAGTATCAGGTTTTTCGTCGGGTTTTTCCTCGGACATGAGTCCTCCTATATGAAAGCTGCGGTGGCCCAACCACCGAACAAAGCATCCCAAGTTTGTAAGCCAACAACGCCGTCAGGTTTCAGAAAAGCTTCAAAACTTTTTTGAAAATCTTTGACGGCTTTAGCGCTTTTTCTGCCATAGATACCGTCTACTGGTCCAGGCGTAAACCCAAGGTCGCTCAGACGCTCCTGAGCGGCCCGTACTGCTTCCCCACGACTTCTCTTGGTAGTAGACAGCGGAGAATGAGAAACCTTCTCTCTGAGCCTGTCAACGTGAGCTTTGATTCCATCCCATTCAATCTTATTTGGATCACCCAAGGGCATAGGCATGCCCGAAGTCACCCAGTCATACAACCAATTCCCAGGACACGTCGAATTACCAAGATCACGATGACCTTTCACCCACAACTTATCCTCATACCTGCTCTGAATATCACCTATGAGCCATCGGATCGAGTCCCTTGCGGCCTGTGGAATTTCGACAAATCCCCAACCCGTATAACAAATCGACTCAGTGCGACTATTCCAGCCCTTCGTAGCGCCTGAAACAATTCCTGCTCCTCTTCCTGCATAAATGACCCCTTCAGGGTCAACCAGCCAGTTATAAGCAATAGCGTTCCAACCACGAGAATCCATGTGAAAACGCTCGAAAGCTTTCAACGCAGCAATCCCTTTAGGAGCTTCTTTCACTCCACTGTGGTGAACAACTATTCCCTGAACACGCCACTTCTTTAACTGTGTGAAAGGTTTCTTTGGGGGGCGTGCTTCCCAACCCTGTCGCGAAATAATGGTACGCATAACAACAATTATACGCTTCTGCCCATAAGGTCCCGAACATCTCTCATATCTTGAGAATACTTGATCCTATCTTTAATAAGTTGGTTTCGTTTTTCCTGAGGAGTGTTTGTCCTTACACCCAAACCAAGGAAAGTTGAAAGATAAGTAGTGATAAGTCTTTTTTGTTTAGCTTCCTCATTAGGAGCTAAACGACGGGCACGACCAAGAATAGGCATCAACTGTTCAATAATGTAAATGTCTTGATCTCGCATCTTCCACTGACCAGCTTTATTCTTCTCTGCTTTACCAAAAGCACCAAGCAACTGCATAGCCCCAGGAAGTTTTTCAATAGCTATAGGTACTTGCTGGTATCTGCCAGTGAACGGTATGTCAGCAAACGTACGCTTCTTAGCCCACAACTCGATAGGTAACTTGTAATGAGGAAGAGCACCTTCAATCAAACTTCTCGCAGGAGAAGTGGGAGACTTCAGATATCTGGCAAGGTCCCTGAAAGGAAGATCAGGCATGGCATACACACGATTGCCGCCTGCAGTAAATGGCAACCTAATTGCCATGTTCTCTCCGAAGTAGTCAGGAACTAATCCTTCTTTGTCTGAAGTCAGTTCAAGTTCACCTTTGACTTGAACAAGTCTTGCCCAAGCTTGAGGTCGTTTACCGAATGATTCAAGAAGGACAGGCAGAATGTTTTTCTGCCATGTCCAGAATGGGATAACTCTTTTAATTTTTTGGTCTAAGGCAGTGAGGTTGCCGTAATCGAAATGATATTTGTATACAGCGTTTAGAGCTTCTTCTCTGCTGCCACCATTCATCATTACGTGATGAGCGAGAGAACCACGAAGTGTGAACTCTGCTCGCTGGTTAAGACGACCAATAGCCGCAAACAAATAGAAATCTCTACTGACTGGGTTAATTGTTCCTGCTTCTCGCCAACTCATTCCCATGTCGTTAATAGCTGAGTTGACTTCCATCGAAGTGATACCAGTATTACCCATACCAGTTTCTGCCCAGTCAGCCATGACATCCCACTCGGCAGGCTCAACATTCATTAAGCCATACCCAGCTTTAGTTGACTTGCCTTCCGCAGCTATTTTCCTCGCTCCGTAAGCCACATCGCCTTGCCGTCCATCTTCAGCAGCAACTTTCAAAGCTTTCCTTCGCATAATGTCTATGCGAAGTTGATAGCTCACAGGCACACCAGCAATTTGGTTATTGATCCAAGTACCACCAAGAAGGTTACGGAAAACGAAACCTGGAGTTGCGACAGCTTGAGCTTTCCAATAGTTAATTACTTTGTCGTACTTAGTCATAAATTCTTTAGTACGAATAGGATCACGCAATCTAGCCATCGACTCAAACGCAGCTTCAAATAGCTCTACTGTTTCATCAGTAGCCCCTACAAGCTGATAGCCCTTTAAGTGCTGACGAGTTCGACTAGATCTCTCAGAACTCTTACCTAAAGTAGAACCAGTAATTAAATAATCTTCAACATATTCTTCATAAGCTGCAGAAAGATTGGCTCGTTCTCTAGCATTCCGTAATACTTTTAATGCTTCTTTTTGATTGAGTGCAGCGTCCATCCGCTTAACAGTGCCAGCTTGCACATCATCCAAAGTTCTTTGAAGATCTAGAGACAAATTACGAATATATTGTTGCTGCCAAGCAATGCCAGCCTCAACAACAGCTAGCTGCGCCTCATCAATCTTCGTAGTTTGCAAAGCATCCCGTAGCTCAGGAACAACTTCAGCCAACCACTCACGAATATTATCTACCTCTTGAAGAACCTTAACTTTCTGTTCTTCCAAATATTCTTTCCGAGCTTGAAGCTGACGTACAGTCTCTCTGTTCTTAACAGCCCCAGCCTTACCCTTAACCCCAGCACGAATCTGATCCTCTAAAGCTGTAATTCTTGCATCAAGAATTTGTTCAACAGCTTGAACGCTTCTTTGAGTAGCATTTTCAATCACAGCTTGAGGAGCATTCATATTGCTCAACAAGAACTTCTCTGCCTCAAACAAATCTGTTTGAAGCCTACGAACTTCCTGAGCCAACTTGATCCACTCCCTATAAGGCTCAGAAGAAAATATTTGTTCTATTACTTTCTGTTCACCAGCAGTAGTACGCTTCGGCATTTTCGGGGAAGGAGGAACATAGGTTCCTGCTTCCAACGCATCGACAGCATCAAAGTCGTCTAAGTAAACCCAACCGTTCTTAGCTTGCCGAGAACGGAACTGACGATCAGCAGACCTCGCCCTCTTGTAGACAGGCACATCGGGGCGAGGAACTGGAATAGAGCCGCCTCCTGGGAGTCCTATTGACATAGGTTCGTCTATGACCTGATCTACTAGATCAAACCTGCTCGTTGACTTAGGTTGCATTTCAATAGCTTCATAAACACGAATTTCAGTTCCATCTGCAAGTCTGTAAGACTCGTCCGTTGGACGAACCTGAAACAAAGGGCGATCCACATTCCCCAACGTCGTTTCAGCTTTAGGCCCACTCCCAACAGGAGGTTCTTCCAATCCGTAATACCAGCTTTTAGGTGTCGGAACACCAGAATCAGCATAAACCCACAACTCGTCAGTATGAGCATTCACAGCAAACACATCACGCTCAACAACGCCACCTGGCTCCATGCGAGGAGACATTTGAGCAGCAGGCTCTCCTCTCGCAGTCATCCTTGCAGCACGATCAGCTAAATACTGCTCTGCTTGCTGACCAGTCAAACGAACCCTCGAACCCTTAGGCCCATCAACTTCTATCGCCCCATCAGCCAAACGATGAACACCGCCACTATTAACAGGACGATCTCTTCTTTGAACCTTAGGAGTAGGAGGAGCAGGAACTTCCCTAGCAGGCATCCTTACCGCAACACGTTCAACTACCGACTTTGCAGGAACAGGGCTAACAGCCTCTGACCCAGCAAATTGGGCTAAACGATAATGCTCGTACACATTCCTAGAAATAGTTCCTTCAAATTGCTGTCTAAGTTCTTCTACTCGTCGTTGCTCTTTAGCAATAAGCTGTTCTTGTTTCTCTATATTTGTGGCTCTCTGATCTAAAGCATCTTCAATCTTCTTGCCAACATTTCGAGATGCAGTAACTTGCTGCTTAGAACCCTTCTTAACATTCTGAGCGTAAGTCCCAGCTTTAGGAGTTGGATTAAAATAAATAGAACGCTGCTGACGAGGAAGCCATACAACAAGCCCTTGCTCACCGCTGTTCTTTCCCGTAGTAGCAGAAGCCCGAGGTCCCGTAATAGGGATCTCGTCACCGTCAACATTCACAACCCACTCAGCATCAGAACGCTTACTGATAGTGAATGATTCTCCACCAAACTCAGTCAACCCACCATCAGTAGGACGAACCCTGCCTCCCGTAACCCCCACAGCTTTTGACGGACCAGTAGAAAACTTTACAGTTGATCCAGCAGCTAACTCTTCAGCGATCAAACCATTAACGTCGTCAACGTACTGTGCAGGCCAATTCTCCGCTCCTGCGGATTTGGCCCCACTCCATGTCGAAGGCTCTTGAGCAGCTTTCTGTAAAGGCTTACCGCTTTGGACCGCTGTCCCAGATCTTTGAGCAACATAATCTTCAACAAACCTTTGGAAGCGTTCAAGTTGCAACTCGCCAACATTCTTTAGGGTCACTTGACCACCAGAAGATACGATGGTCATAGAAGAACTAGAAGCCCAATCAGGATTAGCTTCTTTGTAAGCATTCACAATCGCTTTAGTTTCAGACCCCCCACCAAGAGGAACATCAACAGTTTGCAAAGGTGTAAGACCTGCTTCAGTTTCCTTAAGAGTGTTTCTAGCAGCGTCAAGCTTGTCTTCTAACGCCACCGAAGGATTACGTTTAAAGACTTGAATGTCTCCAAACAATCCTTCCCCTAGCTCGCTCAATATTCGAGCAGCTTGAACATTCTCAGATAACTCTAAAACATTTGCTACATAATTTTGAGCGATTCTTTCAATATCTTCAGCGTAAAGCTGTAGATATTCTCCCATCGCTTGAACTTCAGCAACAAACTCTTGATTAGTCCCAGCACCTGCTCGGCTCATCCGTATTTGTAGCTCACCATGTGCTTTCATAAGCTGATGAATGTCTTCGCGAATTTTAACTAATTCTTCTGTAGCACTAGCAATATCTTCTTCAGCGATTTGAGCTTTCCTAAGAGCACGCTGTTCTTTAGCAGTCCCCTCAGGAGGTACTGCACGTTGAAGCTTCGGACCAAACTGTCCTTTAATTCTTATCTGCTCAGGATCTCCAGAAGCCAACAAGCGTCTAGCGCCTGCAGTCAAATTATCTGCAGTGCCTTCTATCAAAGCAGTAAGCGCACTCTCAACGTCAACCATTTGAGCTTCAATGTTTGCTAACTCATCAACCGCTGCGGCAGTTCGAGGCCGCATCGTCCCTGAACCTTTACGGTTCCTAGGTTGAGCAGCAACAAGCTCATCTATCGGCTCTTCCGCATATTTAGAAATAACTCTCGCAGCAGCAGCAACTCTCTTCTCTATCCTTTGTTTTGCTCTCTGCGTTTTCTTAACTGCGCCTTTAGCATCCTGAATATCTGCAGCAACTTTGCGACCAACATAACGTGAAGCTAAACCTGCATCGTTAGCTTTAACAATGATCCCAGCTTGAGACAGATCACCAACAATGGACTGAGCACGAATGTTTTCGCCCATCATTTGCAAATATTTACTTAGAGCCAAATTAGCGTCTTCTGTAAATAGTTTGCGATAATCAGAACCCAGATTACGAGTACCTATCGTATCCATCTGGGTAAGAACACTGCCGCCTTGATCGTAAGGAAGAAAACCTTCTCCCATGAAATGAGAACGTAAGACTCTTCCATCCGTCGTTGTTACCTGCACAGGCAAACCTGCATCAAGGACTTCTTCAAAAGTCATCCCATATTGAGATGCAATCCTTGTTTGTTCCGCCGCAGGAACATAACCATCAGCAGCTTGCGCTTTAATTTCGTCAGGCAAAACAAGTTCACGGTTCTTAAAAGGACTTCCTGAAAGCCCTTCTAAATCTTGCACCCGAACGCTTTTAGCGTTCTTGTAAACAAGATCAAGGTCTTTCCCATGGATCTGACGAGTGACATACATCTCAGATAACAGCCCAGGAAGATCATCCTGCCAAGGCAAAGCCTCGTTATACGTCCTCAGAACTTCATCAAACCATTTCTGCAAACGCACAACTATGTCTTGGACTTCTTGGCTACCACCTTTAGCTACAGGACCCAACAACACGTTGACACGACCTGCAGCTTCGCTACCCATCTTTTCGTTAGCGCCCCGAAAGATATCGTCAAAGTCGATATCAGCTTCTCGGGCAGTCCTAGCTATATTGCCAAGCTCCTGCGTGTGTTTAGTTCTAAAAACATTGTCTTTAATAAGACCACGGTTAGCTGCGCCTTCTAGCCACAATGCGTTTTCGATCTGGTTTATATCACCAGAGCGATACATTTGATTCAAATGAAAACGAGTAGACAAACCTTCGCTAAGGGTGTTTACCATTTTCGATTTTTGGGCTTGCCCCATAGCCTTGCCAGGAAGCCCAGCAACAACAGCTAAAACACCAAACCCAATAGGAAGCTTAAACGGTGCTTCAATCGGCATTCTTTGGGCTGTCCGAGCAGACCTAACAACCTGTTCACCTGTTTTGGGAGCACGAGTAACAATACGTTCTGCAACTTGTTTTGTAGTTCCAGCACGTTTAGCTGCGTCTAACTCATTAACAGCTTTAAGAACTCTTGTCTGTATGGCCGCATCATCTAATGCTTTAAGAGGACGACCAGCTTTATCAACCAAATCAACTACTTCAGTGTTGATTGGTTTAAGTTGGCCTACACGTTTCGCATTTGCCCAAGCAGCATACCTTTGACCAACCCCAGGAATGTTCCTTAGTGGTCGTTCAAATATTCCTTGACCTATGCGCCCAGTAAGAGGAACTGAGAACTTTATTGCAGTAGGCAATCCAAGTTCTTCTAAGACATCTTTACCTGCAGCAAAGATGCCTCGTTCAGCTACTCGTGCAGCAGCATCCTCCATTCTTGTTGCTTTAGCTGCATCCTTAACTTTTCCGTATTTTGCTGCGTTAGCGGCATCTTTCAAATGTTTTACCATCTGAGGTTTCGTAGCTACTCGTGCCCACGCACCCAACGGCAACAAATACGTCAAAGGATCAAACGCAATATCTAACGTCAACCCAAGAGCAAAATCCAAAGGCCCAGGAAGATCAACTCCCCAATCACGCAACACCTCTCCCATGAAGATGTTGTCACCAGTCTGTTCCCACCAATCCCCCAGAGAAAAACTTTCTTCATCATCGAAAATATCTCCGAACTCTTTAATAGCTGAAACAATTCCAGCCCTCGGAGTGTCCAACAAGTCCAACGCAGGACCCAATATTGGGATATCAAAAACAGGATTGCTTTCCTTCGTCGGAGCCGAAGGAAGAGCAAATTGTCTTGGATCAAACAAAGGGGAAGTCTTAGCGACTTCCGTGTCAGCACCTAAACCGAGATCCTTATACATGGCATCTCTAGTAAGTTGTTTAGCTATCTGAGGAGTGTAATGATATTTTTTGGCTTGTTGAGGAGTATAAACTTGAGGATGATCCTGGTTATGTGAGAATTTTTCTGGGAGAGCCATACATCACTTCCCAGTCATATCCATAAACGCACCCAGTTCCTCATTTAACTTGTATTGCTCCTGCCCTTCAAGCCACAACTTAAACGCTTTAAGCTGATCCAACACTTCATCATTGGGAGCAGCAATACCAGTCAACGGATTTACCATCATCGGGCTTGTCTCATCAGGCTTCCACATTTCATTAGCCCAATCATCCAAAATATCAAACTGATCCATAGCGATTACTTGATCGGCATTCAAACCTAATTGACCACCCAAAGCTCTTGCGTAACCAGCTACAGCTTCCATCTGTTTCGCTTGCTCTTCGTCCTCAATCTTTCCTTCAAGTTTCTTCATCTCGATACTAAGCAAAGAGTCATTCAACCATTTTTGAATAGACTGAGCTTGCAAAGCAGTATTAACCAACATGTTCGCACGACTAGTAGTCATGTTGCTCATGTTGATATTCTGAATCTGATCCGCAGCAAAATTCAAAACACTTTGAATTTGTAAGCCTGCTTCAGCACCAGAACGATAACTTGTCCCAAGAAGAGCTTGCGTTTCGTTTAACGGTTCTTGCGTGAAAGCAGCAGGATCTCTAATACCCATATCCGCTAAATAAGCTTGAGCAGCAGCTTCTTCGCCACCCATAGACTCAACCATAAAAGTGTAATCTTCTTTACGTTGATCCGCAGACTGCTGCAACAACCCTATTTTCGCTGCTTCTTGTTCATCAAGCTGCTCACCAAAAGCTGAAACGTCAGCGTCAAGCTGCGCCATCCCATAATCTGCATAATCTCTCAACGACTGTTGAGCAGCAGCAGCGTTATCTCTAGCTGTTTGTTCTAACGCTTGATAGTACTGGTCTAAAGCAGACATCCCATCGCCTGTTTTACCTAGCGATGCAGCATCAATAGTTTCCCAATCAGCAGGCTCTTTCTTATAAGCGTCAATCATTGCCTGTCCCCACTCAGGCGTATAACGACCTCCAGGTTCATTAAAATTGTAATCAGAAGGGGGTTGAGTATTTCCTCTTTGCAAATCCTCTGAAATAAGCCCGTGTCGCCCACCTATTATGGCATCATCAGGAATTCCACCCTTTGAAATCAAACCACCTAAACTCCAAAGAGCCGAAAAAGGATTAGTAAGACTTTGAGCAAATTTTAAAGCATCTTTATCAGATACATCAGGAAGATCTATTAAAGGATCTCCAGGTTTTTGAGAATAAGATTGCTCGTTACCCCGAATAATCTTATTAGTAGGTCTACCGCTACCTATAGCCATTAGACACTGAACTCCTTGATCTTGGACGCCATATTCGCCCTAATTTGGTCAGCGTCAGACAACATCGAATTCACGTTCGTTTGAAACTCACTAAAATCTGCTTCATCCCCAGCAAGACTTAAATCCCTCAAACCCCTCAGCGCCTGATTCATAGTGCGACCCTTGTAGCGAACCTCGTCCCCTACAGATCGACCCAAAGTCTTTTCTTTAATTCCACTGTTAAAAACATTTCTTGCGTTCAAACGGTCAATAAGACCTTCTCTGTCTCTCGCAGCGTAACGACTAATATCCCCCAACGTCATAGCCGTATCAGCAGTAAGATCTGAACGCTGAACACCCAACCGCATCTTCGTCATTGCATTTTGAATAGCGGAGTTCATCATGGTTCTAGGATCACCAAATGATCTGTCATGTATGACACCCCCTGCATAGGGGGAACCCTTACGAAGAGTATTAGTATTAAGAGAAGGGGCGTTGCCTGAAGCTAACGCCCCAAAAGAAGCCGCATCAATATCAGCATAATTAGGGGCAACACTCGTTCGCCCAGCCACACGACTAGGCCGTGGCGCACCATACTCTGCCTCAGCAAAGTTCAAAGCACGACCACGAGCAAGATTCTTCTTCATCCCTGCATAGGGAGGACGATAACTGTAGCCCTTTGTTGGTTCAATAATCGCCATAACTACTCCTACAATTAATCTTCAGGCGTCCCACATTTATCGCAGTCACACGAACATTGAGCCGCTTCAAGATTGGCAATGTGAACTCGCATCAAAGCGAGTTCCCATTCCATCTTCCCACGCTCACTTAAAGAATCTAAAACTTCTTCGATACCTACGTCTGCGCTCATCGTGCAGCTATTTCGGCATCCGTAAGTCCAAGCGCTTTTAATTTCGCATCACCAGAAGCTTTATCAGCCTCACGTTGAGCTTCAATAGCCTCTTCTTCAGCTATTCTTTCAGCATTCTTGGCATCCATAGCTTTCATTTCTTCCCACTCTTCATCGGTTACATCCCGAAGAGTTTCCTCTCCTGTGGCTGCATTTATGATGAGAATTGTGGGTCGCATTTCTTCTGACATATTTACCTACTGGTCGTTAGCTCTTCTATAATCGTACAAAGTTAGTGTTGTCCCTACTGGGAAACTTCCACCGCTGGTTTGCAATCTGAAACTTCCACCGTTACTTCCGAAACCATACATATACGTCGTGTTTACCCCTGCGCTCGTATACCATCCAACTTCCCCAGCCATCGTGTGATACGTCCCAGACTCAACAGAACAATACGCTCCATAAGAAGTATAAATTTGGGGAAGGTTTCCAGTTGGACACCACCAATCAGTAACCCACGACGACACGCCGTCATTAACGTCCCCAACAGGCGTATGGGCACCACCTATCCGTCCAATAATGCCAGAACCATAGGTGTAACTCCCCGAGTTACTAGTGTCATAAGTATTCCAGTACTGATTTGCTTGCGAGTGGGCGTACCTGTAATACCACCTCGAATAGTAACCAGAGGTCTGCCAAGACGATCCGCCATTGTCTCCTGCTTGCCAAAAGCATTCGCTAAACAGACCGCCAGCAGTTAATTGTGCAGGCATCATAAGCTCCATACGGATGCCCCAACCTTCCAGGCCGCTGGAGGTAGATCTCTGCCCTGAATTGTTAAGACCAGCCACAATAATGGTGCCAGTAGCTGCGGTTACTGTTGTGGAAAATATTTGATTAACTGGTTGCCCCATTGTTACGCCCCGTATGCGTGAACCGCAAAAGTAGAGTGTTTAGAAAACCGCATTGTGCTGTCAGCTACATTGAATCTGATGCTAGTAAACGCTCCCTTGGACACTGACTCGTAATCGTAAGGATCTATAACCCCAGCACTCAACTGCTGAGAGTTTGTGTAACTAGCATCTACGCTACTGTTGTTGCTGGTTGAGTTCATCCAAGACTGACAAACAAGCTGTTTCATGTTGTCAGTAGTAGCTGGACTTAAACAATATCCGTAAACCCCTCTATTCGGCCAAGGCTCATTAGAGTTACTTGTGTCATACCAAATATAATTCGACGGTTCAGAATAAAATTCCATTCCAAACCCGTCACGACCACCGTTACTATTTGGGTCCCTGTTGTTGTGCATTCCGTACCATTGAGAACTTGAATATTCTCTTATTTGCTGAATAAGGTAAGCATCTTTGGCTGAAGCGTTACTTCCCCCAGTCCACGCCCCATTCCATTTAATACGCATTTGGTTTAGGCCACCTTGGTTATAAGGTCCCACACCATAGGTTGCTTCAAATTGAATAGAAGTTGCCCCACTTGGGATAGACCACGAAAGCTCAACAGCGTTAGGACCATTGTTGTTCTTTATTGTTGTCCTAGCCAGTTCTTTCACATACCCAGCCATAACTACTTCCTTATAATCCCGTAAAGGCTATAGTGCTGATAACTTGACGAACCACTTCCGTAGTTATCGTAGATATAAATATTGTCTATTTTGTTGGTGCTGTTCCAAAAACTGTTGTTTCCCCCATGACAGATCCAACTGTTGTTTCCTACTTGAGATGCCCACTGCATGTTACAAAGTTTTGGCACATCATTTCTGAAAGCATTCGCTACATGAGCCACATACATATTTGGGTAGTTTGAATACCCATTGTGGTACATCGCAAACGTATATCCTTGGTCGCTATCCCAGGACTGCCCAATGTTGTTGCCTGAATACCGTATTCTTCCTTGACCGTATTCACCGTAACTCGAATCTCGTAAATTAACGTATCCCCAACCATTCTGAGTGCTTTGGTTCGATGACTGCCCAAAAATTAGTAGGTCAGTCATCTCGCTGTTCAGAGTAGAAATATTATTTATGTTGCTATTAGTGGAAATAGACGCAGAGTAAATATGTACGAATCGGTCCACAGGAGCAAGGGATTTAGTAGCGACAATAGAGCCGTAGGCAAGTCGGGCAGCGGTAGTTGTACCAGCCATTAGCTCAAAAGCCCTGCTGCGATCCAAATATCGGTGTCACATTTAGTTAAAACTGCTTGGGCATATTGTCCAGACAGAGCCAAAGCTGCACCATACGAATAAATGGTTACACCAGCGCCAGCAGTCAAAGTTGTTTGACCTGCACCGTATTGGGCAACTGTTATGGTGGTCCCAGTAGCGAAAGCGACACTAGAGTTAGGCGGCACCGTTAAGGTGTTTGCCGCAGCGTTCGTTATCTTAATGAGCTTGCCAGCGTCCCCAGCAACCAATGTATAAGCGGTACCTGTCTGCTCGTTAATCGTGAATACGTCAGTGCCAGCTAACGTCGCATGAGATAACGAGGTCCACGCAGTAACGCCATCACCAATCTTGTAGAGCATCGTGTCGGTTTCCAACCCGAACTCGCCAAGAGCAAGAGTCGGGTTGGCGCTATTCCAGTTGGTAGCAGTGTCTCGTCGAAGTTGTATTTGTACAGCCATTTATATTCCTTGTGCGTTTCCACCAGTAGCCGTAGCTCCGATGCCTCCATAGTTAGTTGCCGCTTCGCCCCCGTCAAGGTTATTGACGGAAGTTCCGTGAGGACCTGTCGGTCCAGTCGGGCCTACAAGTCCGCCGTAAGCCAGCGAACTCCAAGCCGTAGTACCATCACCTATCTTTAAGGTCATGGCTGGTTGAC
>Ga0310344_10000080_pt1 | contig 80071 bp, 75 predicted proteins | sample HC15DNA20200_MG_FD_203801 | JGI IMG/M metagenome (GOLD analysis project Ga0310344, IMG submission 203801) | Marine microbial communities from station ALOHA, North Pacific Subtropical Gyre - HC15-DNA-20-200_MG | ecosystem: Environmental > Aquatic > Marine > Oceanic | place: Pacific Ocean: North... | reverse complement strand
GTTCATCGTCTCTGTATATATCTCTACAGCATGTTCTTCTGAATCATAATGATCTCTCTTTGGGTCAACAAAAGATTTGTGTATTCTATTTTTTGCATTTAGGAAAAACTGGACATAGTTCGTTTGCTGAATCACAAACTGTTAAAGCATAATCAAATTCAGTATCAATGAGGTCGTCTACTAATTTTGGATGGCCTTTATATAGCTCTTCGAAAGTTGATTAGTACGACTCACAATCGGACTCACATAAGACTCTATTTAAAGTAATGAAGTCGGTGATTCACCCTGTAAAGAGAGAGATTTTGCGGGTGTCAGTGTGATATGAAGTTGTCGTCAGGCAGCATTCGTTTTAGCCATTTCGGTGCCCACCAATTCCAATTCCCTAAAAGTTTCATGCTGGAGGGCACAAGTAAACCTCGTACTACGGTTGCATCTACTGCTACAGCTAAAGCGATACCCAAACCAACCGCTTTAACTGTGATTATGTCAGCCAGGGTGAAAGACCCCGCCACGATTACGAGAATAGCCGCAACTCCGGTAATTATACCGCCTGTTTTTGCTAAGCCACTCGCGACAGCGTCGGTGTTATCTCGTGTTTCTAGATAACGCTCGCGCACTCTACTTAGTAAGAAAATTTCATAATCCATGCTCAGACCGAATAGTATGCTGAAAATCAGTACTGGCAGTAATGCGTCTACGTAGCCGCTGGTTTCAAAGTTTAGTATGTTCGAAAAATTTCCTTGCTGGAAGACGAACACTAATGCTCCATAGGCGGCAGTAATACTGAGCAAATTCATAAGCACCGCTTTGATCGGTAAGACGATTGAACTGAACATTATGACTAAAACAACATATGTAATGGCGAGAACTATGAGGACTGCTCTAGGAAACTCAGAATACAGGGCATCTATAAACTCTTCGAATGCTGCTGCAGTGCCACCGACTCGGATGTCGAGATTAGATGGCGCTTCGTAATCGCGGATTTCGTCCATTGCAGATCGCAACTTGGCATCGTTTGCACCCAACTCGGTAGACAGCCTGATTGCTAAATGGTTTTCGCTGATTGCACGGTCTAACCCTGTGTTCATTACTAACTGATCTGGCCACTGGGTATAGGGCGTTGATGATAGCAATTTAAGTGTAGACTGCCCCTGCGGGTTTGCTGCCATTGCTGTCAAGTTGGGGACTGGCGTGACATAGTCCATGGCATTCAAATATTTGTCGAATTCAAGCAATTCTTGCAAATTGGTTGAATTCATGATGCCGTCAGAATCGCTGACAGTGACTATGATCGGAGCTGAACTTTCGGGGAATTCTCGAGCAAGCAGCTCGGCTCCTAGGCGACTTTGGGAATTTGCAGGCAGGATTTCTTCGTTTGGTAGTCCGAAGTTAATTTGAGTAATAGGGCTTCCCAAGCTCAACAAGAATACGAGTACCACTAACATTATTGGTATCGGCCTCTTCATAACTATATGGGCCAATCTACCCCATATTGGACTTTCTCCCAATTCCCTTCGGAGGACACTTAATTTGTTTACTCGACTACCTAATATTCCCATTAGGGCGGGTAATAGTGTGATTGCAGATAGTACCGACACGGCTACTACTACAGTGCCACCAATACCCATTGAACGTAATGCGCTAAATGGCAACAACAGTAATGTGGATAATCCGATTACTACTGTTAATCCTGAAAAAAACACAGCTTTGCCTGCAGTCCCCATTGCTATTTCAATGGCATCTGCCGGATCTCGTTTTCGTAATTCTTCGCGGAATCGAGATACGACAAAAAGGGAGTAATCGATCGAGACTCCTAATCCAAGTACGCTCGTAGTGTTGAGTGTGAACACGTTTACGTCGGTCACGAATGTAATAGTGTACAAAATCGCCATAGTCGTCGACACACTCACTGCTGCCATTATCAGCGGCAATCCTGCCGCAATTAGTGAACCAAAAACCAATACTAAGGCAACAAGGGCAAGTGGAAAGGTGACTAGTTCGGCACGTCTAAGGTCTGATTCGCTGACATCAGTGATGTCGCTATAAATAGCTCCTGTACCAGTAAGGTATGCCGGCACTGTGAGATCTGGTGGTATTGCTTCATTTATCTCATGAGTCTTGTTTTGAATTTCATCCAAGTTGAGACCTGTGTGTAAAACAATGTAAGCCGTTGTTTTGTTTGAGGATACAAACGCGTCCCCATTGGGACTTAGTGGGGATGAAACCCCTTGTACGAAATCTAGCTCTTCCATAGCAGCCACTACGGACTTTAAAGAATTTACGAATTGAGGCTCAGCTACTGAATTAGGTTCACCTCCTAATACCAAAATAGGCTCGATAGGTGCTGCTCCAAAATGGTTTGCTACAATCTCGGCGACAGCATCTGATTCTCCTGGTTCGGGGACCTCAAATCCTCCCCCCGACAACTCGCTTGGCAATTGCGATGCGAGCGGTGCCGCTACCAATGCGATGACTACCCACACTGCTACGATAAAGAAACGAGCTTTATAGGTAGTGCGTCCGATCCAGTAAAACATTTCAGAAGACTCCAGTGTAGGTGGCTATACTGTGCGTGCACACTGATACGATAGCAGTTGTGAAATAAATCACAATGTATATCTGGCTAGTGGTTTAATAGATCAATGAGATGTCAATGCTATTCTTCTGTTTGCGCAGGTGCGCCGGAATTAAGTGCTAAAAATATTCGATCGGTTCGCAACAGCTTCGAGGGGAAGGCTTTGTGCACTGCCCAAACTGTGAGAGTGCGTCTTTAAAAGTAATAGACAGCCGCGACAACGACGGGAGTATTCGTCGTCGTCGTGAGTGTGTCGATTGTAGTCATCGGTTCACGACATATGAGCGGATAGACAGCTTTACGTGTCCAATGTGCGAATCTTCTGAGTCTAGAGTGAGCTCGGTGGAGGTTCTGGTTGGTGGTCTGCATCGTCGGCGTGAGTGTTCGTCTTGTGGACATCGATATATGACGGTAGAAAGACCTGATATATCTAAATTGTTGGTAGTCAAGCATGACGGTCGCAGGCAAGAATTCGATAGTGCTAAGATTTTTGAAGGTGTGCGGATAGCGTGTCAGAACAGACCTGTGTCAGTTATTCAAATACAGGGTTTAGTTGAACAAATAACCGAGGAATTGATTAATTCAGCTGGGGATGAAGTGGTGGCGAGCCGTGTTGGAGAGTTAGTGATGAGATATCTACGGGATCTTGACGAGGTTGCGTATGTAAGATTTGCGTCTGTGTATAGACGATTTGACGATGTTGACCGACTTAGCGAAGCTGTTGATGAGATCAAGGCTCATAGACGCCGTCAAAAATTTGACGAGGTTCAACCTAGACTCATACCGGACGAGGGATGAAGCCGAAGTAGTCCAGTATCGTTTTTGCTTGACACGTATTTGATCATCGCCATAGGCTCCCAATTACAAGTAAATAGGCTGCAAAGGCGTTGAACGGGAATAGTAACTGACGGTACAAAGTCTTCAGAGAGTCGGGGTGGCTGGGAACCTGATGTCAAAGACCGCGTGTGAATGGGCCCGGGAGCTGCGATCCGAAAGTTAGCGAGTAGGCATCGCCGGCGGTCCTCCGTTATGGACATAACATCGGTATATAGTCGTTGTTCAACGAGTGAGGCGCTTGCGCGCCTAACCGGGGTGGCACCGCGCGCAGGTCTGAATAGATCTCTCGTCCCCGTGGACGGGAGATTTTTATTTGTCGACATGTCTTAGCTAAGGAGATTTTGATGAGTGCCACATATGCAGAGCTCGTTCCTATCAATCCTGGACGGGATGAGGCAATCAGCTTGTTGCATCAGGGTTTCAGCGTGCCTGTGTATCGCGAAATCCTTGCGGACCTCGAAACTCCTGTGTCTGCTTACTTAAAATTGTCTGGTGATGCTCCTTCTTTTTTGTTGGAAAGTGCTGAATCAGCTGACACAATTGGTCGCTATAGTTTCGTGGGTGCAAACCCGTACCTTATTGTGTCGATGCGTGATGGGCATGCCGAGTTTCAACGGGAAGGTAAACGTCACAAGGAAAAATTTGACAACCCTTTGGATCTGATAGAGCGGGAGTTGTGTTCACGTAACGTTAAGGCCAATCCAGATCTACCTAGATTTCAAGGCGGTGCGGTCGGATTTTTAGGTCACGAGTCTGTGTGTTACTTCGAAAACATTCCGACTACAGGACAAGACGATTTAGGCGTTCCTGACTCGACCATGATGTTCGTCGATTCCTTTGTCATATTCGACCACTATACAAGGAGTCTAAAGTTGGTTTCTCAGGCGGTCGCTGATGGACATCCGGAACAATCCTATGATCGAGCTATTAAATCCATCGAGCAAATGCAACGTATTTTGAATACTCCGTTGGAGATACGTTCCAACAAGTCTCGATTTGTTACCTCTGAACGTACATTTGATTCCTTGAACCAATCACAATCTCAGCACGAGAAAGCTGTTTTACGAGCAAAGGAATATATAGCCTCCGGTGACGTGATTCAGGTTGTGCTTTCAGTGCGTATTGCTCGCACCTTGTCTGTCCCAGCTTTTGATGTCTATAGGTTTTTACGGCAAGTAAACCCATCTCCGTATATGTTTTTCTTGGATTTGGGTGATATGCAAATTGCAGGGGCTTCTCCTGAGATGCTAGTCCAAGTTGAGGGTGATGGTATTAAGGTAAGGCCTATCGCAGGCACTCGCTGGCGAGGGTGTGATGCGGCAGAGGATGACAAATTAGCTGCTGAATTACTAAACGATGAGAAAGAACGCGCTGAGCATGTAATGCTGGTCGATTTGGGCAGAAACGATGTTGGACGTGTGGCGATTGGGGGTACGGTGAATGTGCCTACCTTAATGGCTGTCGAAAAATTTTCTCATGTGATGCATATAGTATCTGAAGTAGCTGGCACGCTGGCGCCTGATATGAGGAGTGTTGATGCATTAAGATCGGCGTTCCCGGCAGGAACCTTAAGTGGCGCACCTAAGATTCGCGCTCTTGAAATCATCGATGAATTAGAGCCAACAAGACGAGGTGTATACGGAGGTGCAGTGGGATATTTTAGCTTCACAGGTGATGTCGACACGGCCATTAGTATAAGGACGATGCTAGCTCGTCATGGACATGCGTTCGTGCAGGCTGGTGGAGGAATAGTTGCGGACTCTAATCCTAAGTATGAATTTAATGAATGTATGAATAAGGCTCAAGCAGTTATAAGAGCTATAGAAATGGCAGAGGAGGTTGGTTTTGATATTAGTGATAGATAATTACGACTCGTTTACATACAACTTGGTCCAATACTTGCTGGAACTAGAGCAAGAGGTGGAAACTTATCGGAATGACGTTATTGGACTTGATGAAATAACTTCGATGCACCCAGAAGCAATAATTATTTCTCCTGGGCCGTGTACTCCGAATGAGGCTGGGATCTCTGTCGAAGTCATAAAGGAATTAGCAGGGAGAGTGCCTATTCTCGGTGTGTGCTTAGGTCATCAGTGCATAGGCCAAGCTTTTGGCGCAAGAATAGTTCGTGCGCCTACTTTGATGCATGGTAAAACTTCTTCTATTTATCACAATGGAACTGATGTCTATAAAGGATTGGAGCAACCATTTGAGGCCACTAGGTACCATTCACTTATTGTGGAACGTGAGACCCTGCCTAACGAATTTCAAATTACCTCTGAGACAGAAGATGGCATAATTATGGGTCTGAATCACCAGTCCCATCCAGTTCATGGTGTGCAATTTCACCCTGAGTCAATATTGACAAGTTCGGGAAAAGATTTGTTGCAAAACTTCGTGGATATGTACACGTCTAGGGATGCCAAATGATTGTGGAAGCTACTAAAAAACTCGTGCGCGGAGGATCTCTATCTACCGATGAAGCCAGCGAAGTGATGGAGCAAATTATGGATGGAGTACCTTCTGATGCCCAATTTGGTGCTTTTGTGACCGCATTACATATGAAAGGTGAATCGGCCTCTGAAATTGCTGCGATGGGGGCGGTTATGCGAGAAAGATCGCTTAAGGTGGAGACAACACACTCAGCATTAGTTGATACATGTGGTACGGGAGGGGATGGAAAGGATACATTTAATGTTTCTACAGCTGTTGCTCTGGTAATGGCCGGAGCCGGTGCTCGTGTGGCCAAACATGGCAATCGTGCTGCAACAAGCCGGTGTGGCAGTGCCGATGTGTTGGAAGCACTTGGAGTGAAAATCGAACTAACTCCTGTTGAAGTTGCGGAGTGTATAGATGTTGCTGGAATAGGATTTATGTATGCTCCAATCTTTCATCCGGCTATGAAATTTGCAGCTCCCTTACGTCGTGAAATAGCTATCCCGACCACGTTTAATTTGCTTGGTCCGATCACAAATCCAGCCCGTGCAAATCGCCAGCTTTTGGGGGTTGCTCGTCTGGAACTAGTGGAACTGATGGCAAATGCTATTTGTGAGATGGGCATTCAATTTGCTCAAGTTGTCCATGGATTGGATGGGTTGGATGAAATATCTATATCTGGCCCTTCAATGATTGCTACAGTTGATGCAGGCAAAGTAAAGATTGTTGAAATAAGCCCTGAACAATTTGGTCTGGGAACATCATCTATTAATGAAATAGCTGGTGGAGAGGCCAGTCACAATGCTGAGTTAATCCGAGATGTGCTTCAAGGATCTACAGGAGCTCGCAGGGATATAGTGATACTCAATGCGGCTGCCGGGCTTGTGGTAGCGGGTGTCACTACAGAAATGTTGCAGGGAGTGCATGCTGCTGCAGAAGCCATTGATAGCGGTGCGGCATTTAATGCTTTGGACAAATTAATATCCGTTAGTAATCGGAATTAGAATTGGCTAAGCCAGGTACCATCTTAGATAGCATAATTGCTGACAAGCGCATCGAAGTCGAATTGGCTAAGAAGCAAATCGATATTGATGAAATGCAACGTCGTTGTGCAAATGTTCGGGAGACTCGTGGTTTTACCAAATGTTTAAGCAAAGATGGTCTATCCGTAATAGCAGAGATTAAGCGCGCATCTCCGTCTGCAGGTCTTTTTGCTCCCGATCTAGACGCGGTTGATACTGCGCGTGCTTATGAGATTGCTGGAGCATCCGCGTTGTCCGTTTTGACAGATAGAAAGTATTTTCATGGATACCAGGAAGATCTAATTCTTGCGAGAGATGCGGTGGAATTACCTGTTCTCCGCAAGGATTTTATCGTGGACGTGTATCAGATTTATGAATCGCGAGCCATTGGTGCTGACGCCATATTGATCATAATATCAGCAGTGACCAATGAGCGAGATTTGATACAGGTGGCGACATCCGCTGGATTGGACTGCGTGGTGGAAGTTCATGACGAATATGATTTGGATAGAGCGATAGATGCTGGTGCTTCCATTGTGGGCATAAATAATCGGGATTTACATACATTCCATACTGATTTGGCTGTCACAGAACAGCTGTTACCGCTTGTGCCTGAGGGTGTTATTACTGTAAGTGAGAGTGGTATTAAGTCTGCCGATGACGTTTCTCGGGTTCATGACTCTGGAGTGGATGCAATTCTGGTTGGTGAATCTATGGCACGTAATGCGGGAGATCCAAAAGTGCTCAAATCTTTGATTAGGGCAGATTATGAATAATCTGAAAGTGAAAATATGCGGAGTCCGGTCTCCTGCAATCGCTGAAGTTGCCGTCGATGCTGGAGCCGATATGATAGGGATCATACTGGCTCCTTCTCGTCGTAAAGTTTCTTTCGAGCTCGGACGAGCAATCTTCGATTCCGTTCCAGATACCGTGATGAAAGTAGCGATCTTTCAGGATTCTTCGGCCAGCGAGGTAATTAATGGAATGGAAGGCACAGGTGCCGATATGGCGCAGCTTGCTGGGCATGAAACTGTACAATTTGGTAACTCTTTAGGACTTCCTTTTATGAGGACCCACAGGTTTTTAGGGTCTACATTGACCCCTCCGATAGAAAATTGCTGTGAAGGCCAAATAATCCATGTGGATGCACCAGGTGATGGTGGAGGGCATGGTTCAGACTGGGATTATTCACTTATTTCTTCGATGCCCGATCATGTGGACGTGCTGTTAGGTGGAGGGCTAAACATAAAGAATATTGCCGATGTCGTTGAATCTGTAAAACCTTGGGGAGTTGATGTATCGAGTGGTGTCGAGAGGTGTGGAGCCAAAGATGAGGATATGATACGACGGTTTATCAGTGTTGCGAGACTAGCTTAGGATTGAATGTTTGAAGACTAAAGATTTGAAAGATTTGCCGGATGGGTCTGGTAATTTTGGTGCATGGGGGGGTATGTATCTCCCTGAAACTTTGATGCCGGCTGTTCGTGAACTGGATGAAGCATATGCGAGTATCCACCGAGATCCCGAATTCAAGAAGCGTCTTGGCAATTTACTGGCAGACTATGCTGGCAGGCCGACGCCGCTGTATTTTGCTCCTGGGCTGACTGAACATGCTGGGGGCGCACAAATATATTTGAAGCGGGAGGATCTTGCTCATACCGGGGCTCACAAGATCAATGCTGCTCTTGGGCAAGGGCTTCTTGCACAAATGATGGGTAAACCGCGTGTGATAGCTGAAACTGGCGCTGGTCAGCACGGGGTGGCCACTGCAACTGTCTGTGCAATGCTGGGCCTAGAATGTGCTATTTATATGGGTGAATTGGATGTGCTGAGACAACAACTTAACGTTTTTCGCATGCAAGTTCTGGGAGCTGAGGTGGTTCCAGTCAAGACGGGCAGTAAGACGCTAAAGGACGCTATCAATGAGGCTATTCGCGATTGGGTAACTAACGTTCGTACGACTTACTATTTGTTGGGATCGGTGGCTGGGCCGCATCCGTACCCAATGATTGTGAGGGATTTTCAACGAGTTATAGGTGAAGAGATTCGCTCACAATTGATCGATAGAATCGGTAAGCTTCCAGATGCTGTTGTTGCGTGTGTTGGCGGAGGAAGCAACGCAATCGGAGCATTTTTCGATTTTATCGAAGATGAAGAAGTTAGGTTAATAGGAGTTGAAGCCGCTGGGTGCGGAGTGACTTCCAGCCGACATGCAGCTACTCTGGAAAAGGGAAAGCCTGGGGTTCTCCACGGGGCTAGGACCTATGTTCTGCAAGACGATTATGGGCAAATTGCTGAAGCCCATAGTATTTCAGCTGGGTTAGATTATCCGGGGGTAGGGCCTGAACATACTAATTTGCGAGAAATGGGACGTGCTGAATATGTGTCAGTCAGTGATGACCAGACTCTGGAAGCACTTCAATTATTGTCTAGAACGGAAGGCATAATTCCAGCTCTTGAATCTGCTCATGCTATCCATCACGCCGTAAAATTAGCTTCAACTATGAGCAGGGATCAGATCGTTGTGGCAAATTTATCAGGTCGGGGTGACAAAGATATGGGTACTGTCGTCAAAGAACTTGGCCTACACATATGAGCCGGATAAATCGTTTGTATGAAATTGCTAAACAGGAAAACCGTTTAGTACTAAATATATTTTTGACAGTAGGGTATCCAGATCTTTTGGCCTCAGAAGAACTCGCTAGGATTGCGTTGGAGTCGGGTGCGGAAGTAATCGAACTAGGTGTGCCTTTTTCGGATCCTATGGCAGAGGGAATGACTATACAAGAATCGTCTCAAGTAGCTATTGATAATGGCATTACTTTAGATGATTGTATCGGGCTTGCGTCTCGGTTACGTGCCGACTATGAGCAAGCAGGTATATTGCTTATGGGTTATGTGAATCCATTTATAGCGTATGGGCTAAACAACCTTGGTAACCAGGTTCGTGACGCGGATATTGATGGTTTGGTTGTAGCTGATCTACCTCCAGAGGAGGCGATGGAATTTCAAAACGTCATGCGTAAGGCGGATGCAATATTAGTGCAGTTTCTGGCACCTACGACAGATCCGAATCGCGCAAAAATTGTCGTGGAGTCTGGAGAAGGGTTCATTTATTGTGTGTCGTTGACTGGAGTTACTGGAGAGCGTGACCAATTGGATGCTGGTGTAGTCGATTTCCTGATAGAAACTAAAAAGTTGACGGATCGGCCGTTAGTTGTGGGATTTGGCATCAGCAGTACTAAACACGTTACTGCTTTGAGAGGAAGTGCTGATGGAGTGGTAGTTGGAAGCGCTTTTGTTCGTGTATGCGGCATGACTGACGTAAGTGCCAGAAATATGCAAGCTAGCCAGTTGGTGAGAGATTTATCTGCGGCCGCTAGAGGTATGGACAACATTGTCTGATCGACGGCTGAACGATAATTCTGGATCTAATTGGCCTTGGCTGGTGTTTGTGAGCTTACTGGTTGCGTATGTGGCAATAATTTTGCGTACATCTTGGAAATTGACGCACGCTGTGCGTGATTATAGGCCGCCGGATTACAAGCCATCAATGCGAGCTGATAAAGTCACATTTATGAGTCGTACTGGTACGGAGTTGATTGGTTGGCACATTGCTCCTACTGATGTAAATATTTCTGTAATTTTGTGCCACGGCGTTTGGACAAATCATTATGAAATGGAGACACGTGCACAAGGATTGGCCAATCGTGGTTTTGGTGTTTTTGCGTTTGATTTTTCCGGTTCTGGTGAAAGTGGTGGTGCAACAACTAGCTTGGGATCACGAGAGACTCAGGATTTATTAGGTGCGATTGATTTTCTGGAGACCAACAGCGATGGGAGTATGTTTGTCGTACTAGGAAATTCCATGGGTGGGGCTGTCGGTGTTATGGCGGCTGCCTACGATCAGCGCATTAAAGCGGTTGTTGCTGACAGTGCATTTGCTACTGTGGAAGACAACGTACCGTTCGCGTTCCGTGCAATAACCGGTCTACCTGCATATCCATTTCAAACCCCCATTGTGCTGGTTTCTGAATTTATAGCGGATGCGAAGATCAGTCTTCTAAGACCTGTTGACGACATAGGTAAAATAACGCCTCGTCCAGTTATGATTATCCAAGGGGATCAGGACGAAATTGTTGATCCAAGAGATGCGGAACTACTCTATCAGGCAGCGAATAATCCAAAGGTGCTTTGGCGGGTGGAAAATGCGGGGCACGTGGAAGCTTTTGACCTTGATTCTAATGCATATTTAGACAAAGTTGACAGGTTTTTCCGTGATGCTGTTGTCGAGCAGGTATAGTGCTTAATTAATCGCAATTCTAGATTTGCGCCAATCTGTTAGTTCTCCTAGAGACATGCAGTTCAACACGTGATCTTTTGTAACCCATGCTCTACGGGCAGTGACCACGCCGTAATACAAAAGCGACAAATGACGCACAGAATGTGCGTCTGTATTTATAACCAGTTTTCCTCCTTGATCTACTACCATTCGGGCATGTGTATCAGGTAAATCAAGTCGATCTGGCATAGCATTAAGCTCCATTGCGGTACGTGTTTCCACGGCGGCAGTTATGACTTGTGCAATATCAATGTCATATCCTTCTCTCTGATTCAAGATCCTTCCTGTGGGGTGACCTATAGAATCAACAAAAGGGTTTTTGACTGCTCGGATCATTCGTTCGGTTTGGTTGTTTCTAGATTGGCCAAATGATGTGTGTATTGATGCAGTTACCCAATCTAATTGTCGTAAAACATCGTCTTGGTAATCTAGTTCTCCGTTTTTCAATATGTCGGTCTCTGATCCATGCAATACAGATAATCCCTTGGTCTGCATCGCGATCTTATTCACTTCTGCCCTTTGCTCCATTAGTCGAGCAACGTCTAACCCATTAGCTATTTGTAGAGATTGTGAGTGATCACTTACGACGTAATATTCCAAATTTTCGCCAGTGGCAGCAGAAATCATGTCTTGTAGAGTGTCTGATCCGTCACTCCAATTTGAGTGGGTATGCAGTTCACCAACTATGTCTGATAGATTAATCAACACGGGAAGCTTGTCTTCTAGAGCTGCCTCAATTTCACCTTGGTTTTCTCTTAATTCCGCTGGTATGAAAGGCATCCCTAAACATTTATAGATAGCTGCCTCATCATTATCAGCTGCTATCTGTCCGTTAGAATTGTGCCTAAGACCTTCAGGGCCGAGGCTCATATCTTGTGAGTTAGCAATCTGTCCCAGCCTATCAATATGATTAGTCGACCCTGTGTGCCATAGCAAGCTAGCAGCGTACGTTTCGGGTTGACATAAATGCATTTGCACAGGGAGGCCGGTGTTTAATTGTCCACTGAGAAGATTCTCAGATGTTGCTTTGAAAGAAGCTGTGTTGTTCAAACTGATAATAAAATCTTCTGGCGACGAGTGAGTGCTGGCTATGAGTTCTATTTTTGTGACTGTAGACTCACCTCTGCGTACAGCTCCGGTAATCCCTATTCGTTGAATTTCGATGTTGCCAGCCAATGAGTCTATTAAAGCGGTTGCAGCTGGATAAGCGTCGCCTAACAAATAATGGCCTGCTCTCTGACGGTATAATGTTATTTCAGAAACAATGCTTTGTTCTCGCTTTACGCCCATTCCTGCTAATTCTCTAATAGTTCCAGCGAGGGCAGCCTGTTCGAGCGTGTCTATACCATCGATGTTGAGTTCTCTATATAATCTCCCTACGGTTTTCGGTCCTAATCCTTGCAGTTTCAATAGATCGAATATTCCGTCTGGAAGGCTGTGTCTCGCTTCTAATAATTGGCTACTAGAGCCAGTTAGTGCGAATTCTTTTATGATTTCAGCAATGGTCTTGCCGACTCCCGGCAAATTTCCAACATCATCATTGAGTACTGATTCCACCACGTTCACATTGCTGGCTTCAATTCGTCGGGAAGCGGTGCGGTACGAACGGACTCGGTTAGGGTTTTCTCCTCGTATTTCTAACGCGTCCCCAATCATGTTTAGGATTGAGGAAATCTGGCTATTGGTGACGGTGTGATCGATTGTAGAAGTCCTGTTCAGATTGGACTGGCATTCAATATTTTAAGAGAAGTTCTCTAAGAGTTTCGCCTGAGTAGACCATCGGTATCGCCCCCTCTGCCTACTCCTATGTACGAGAATCCTAGTTCAGACATTTCATTAGGATCATATATATTTCGACCGTCCAACAGAACTTGTCGTTTCATTAGTTTCCCTGCGCGCTTCCAGTCAATTTCACGAAACTCATTCCACTCGGTACACAAGATCGCTGCGTCGGCGTCTTTTAAAGCTTCGTATGATGTATTAGCAAAATTGATGGAATCTATCTCTGTAGCTGCCCTGTGCATAGCCTTTGGATCGTAAGCATTTACCACTGCTCCTTCGGCAATCAGTAGCCTTATAACTTCAAGAGCAGGAGCGTCTCGTACGTCATCAGTGTTTGGCTTGAAAGCTAGACCCAGTACGCAAATTGTTAGTCCTCTAAGTTCACCTAATTGATCCCTTAGTTTACGAACTATGGATCGACGCATATCGCGATTGATTTCCATGACGGCTCGCAATAATTGAGGGTGAGTTCCATTAACAGCGCCCATATGCTCTAGGGCCATAACATCTTTGCGGAAACAGCTGCCGCCCCAACCCAATCCCGCACTGAGAAATCCGACTCCAATTCTATCGTCTAGTCCCATTCCTCGAGACACCTCGGTAACGTCTGCCCCCAGCTTTTCACACATATCTGCTATCTCATTGATGAACGATACGCGAGTTGCGAGGAATGCGTTTGAGGCATACTTGATCATTTCAGCCGTCCTTAAGTCAGTAAATATTTTGGGGCATTTGAATGATCGGTATAGAGAGGCGACATCCTGCTTGGCTTGCTCGTCGTCAGAACCTAGCACTATTCGGTCAGGATTTAGAAAATCCGATACCGCTGATCCCTCTCTCAGGAATTCTGGGTTTGAAACAACATGTGCCTCTACATCATTTTCTTGATAAGTTTCAATTAGGTTACTAACTAGATCCCCTGTTCCTACCGGAACTGTGCTTTTATCTACAACAATGGTTCGACCTTTTAAATGAGGGGCTAATGAAGCTACGGCAGCCTGTACGCTTCCTAAATTTGCCTCACCCGCGGATCCTGGAGGTGTGTCTACTGCAATAAACACAAAATCTCTGTCAGGGATTGCTTTTTGATAATCTACTGTAAATGACAATCGACCTGCGACTTTATTGCGTGCGACGATTTCTTCTAGGCCTGGTTCGAAAATAGGCATTTCGCCACGGTTCAGCCGCTCGACTTTTTGGTGGTCAATGTCCAGGCACACTACATTGTTGCCCAGATCGGCGAAACAAGCGCCGCTCACTAGTCCTACATAGCCTGTCCCGATGATACAAATATCGCTCAAGTTGAATAGATCCTATACATGGCTAAATTTACACATACTAACTAAGGAATGATTGATTTTAGACAATATTGTTGATTTGTACGTAGTTGCGAATCGACAATTCCTGGTTCCATTATTGTTTGCTCTCCACATTTGACATTCCCTTGACACACATAGAATTATTTGTGAACAGTGGTTTTTTAAAGGATTTCCCATTTCGACTACTCAATTTGATGAAAGTTCACGAGCTACCCTAATTGCTACTTGTGAATCTATAGCCTTTTTAGCCTGGATAATTGCATTTGTCACAGCTTTAGCATTGGATCTCCCGTGCCCTATAAGAATTAAGCCTCGCAGGCCGAGTAACGGAGTGGCCCCCTGTTCAGCATAGTCGAACGACTTGGCGATTTGTTTTAACAACGGGCGCAATGCTAATGCCCCCAATCGAGATAGTAATGATGTCTCGATTTCTGTCTTCAATGTTTTGAGTGCAAAATCTCCCACACCTTCTGCAACTTTTAACGCTACGTTTCCGGTGAACCCGTCACATACCGCAATATCGACCATGGAGCGAAACAGATCGACTCCCTCCACATTACCTTGGTAGTTGATGGATGATTCCTTAAGTAACTTATCAGTTTCAATTGCTAATCGGTTCCCTTTCCCTTCCTCTTCTCCCATGTTTAGTTGTCCGACACTGGGATAATCGATGCTATGTACGCCTTTGAGGTAAGCAGATCCCATCACGGCAAATTGATGTAAGTTATCTGGAGTGCAATCACTATTAGCTCCGACGTCTAGCAATAAGGTGCCTCCGTTGATTCCTGGAATCATTACCGCAAGGGCCGGTCTCAATACCCCTTCAATTCTGCCTGTGATGAGGACTCCTGCAGCCATAGTAGCGCCACTGTTACCCATCGATACCATGGCGCCAACTTTTCCGTCACGCACTAATTGAGCTGCTATCTTGACCGAAGAATTCTGCTTTTGTCTGAGTGCTTCTGCAGGATGTTCACCCATAGCAATTACTTCGGAAGCATGCACGATTTCTAGCGATGGTCCTCCGGCTCCGTGGCGGGCCAGTTCATCCTGCAGTATTCTTTCGTCGCCTACTAGCACCGACTCGATACCCAGTTCACGTGATGCCTCTAACGCTCCTGACACAGTAGATCTGGGCGCGTTGCTACCCCCCATGGCATCTAGGGCTATGCGAGATAAATCAGTAGAAGAAATTTCTGTTTCCAAACTGCTAAACAATCCTGATTTTGTTGATTGGGCGACATATGTTAACTATACGTCGAGATTCCGAACGTTTTGTGAATGATGCATAATGTATTGTCTTCGCAGTGCTACATCATCACCAAGCAATACAGAAACTAATTGGTCTGCATTGTCCTCATCATCCATCACAACTTGGAGTAGGGTTCTAGTATCGGGATCCATCGTCGTATCCCACAGCTGATCTGCGTTCATCTCCCCTAGCCCTTTGTATCTTTGTATGTTTATAGAGCCTTTCATTTCCTTGACTACTTCTTCTCTTTCAGTCTCGTTATATACGTAAGTGCTCCGGCGACCACTGGAAATTTTGTACAAGGGTGGTAGCGCGATATAAATGTTTCCGCCATCTACCAAGTCTTTCATATATCTCAAAAAGAAAGTCAAAAGCAAACTTCGAATATGTGATCCGTCCACGTCGGCATCTGTCATGATGATCACCCGTCCATATCGTAGGTTTTCGATGTTGAAGTCTTCACCAAGTCCAGTGCCAATAGCAGTCGTAAGGTCACGTATAGCTTCGTTCCCCAGCATCTTATCTAGTCTTGCTTTTTCTACATTCAGTATTTTACCTCGCAGTGGCAGCACAGCTTGATGTCTTCTGTCTCTACCCTGCTTTGCGTTACCTCCGGCTGAATCGCCTTCAACGATAAATAGCTCTGATCGGTCCGCATTACGTTCCTGGCAATCGGCGAGTTTACCTGATAGTGCCATCCCGTCTAGTGCTCCTTTGCGCACTACTAGATCCCGCGCTCTTTGCGCAGCAACTCTTGCCCGGCTTGCGGTCAGGCATTTGTCTACTATTCGACGACCCTCTCCTGGATGCTCGTGCAAGTATTCTGTAAGTGCTTTTCCTATCACCGCTTGGACCACACCAGCTACTTCAGGGTTATTAAGACGAACTTTAGTCTGGGCTTCGAATTGTGGTTCTGGCAACAACACGCTTACTACGGCAACTAATCCTTCTCTCGTGTCTTCTCCTGTGAGATTTGGGTCGTTGTCTTTTAGATGCCCACTCCGTCTAGCAAAGTCGTTTATGGTACGCGTTAAGGCGGATCTCAAGCCTGTCATATGTGTGCCACCATCAGCTGTATGAACGGTGTTAGCGAATGCCCAGACTGTTTCTCGGAATGTGTCTGTGTACTGCATCGCTACAGATACAGATATATCATCTACTACTTCACTCATGGATATGGGATGGCTGTGTACGGGTTTCCGAGTTCTAGCTGACTTTTCAACAAAGGACTTTATTCCTCCCTCAAAAAGATAGGTAGCGATTTTGCCGTCGCGTTCGTCTATGAGGGTTATCTCAAGCATTGGAACTAGAAATGCTAGTTGGCGCAATCTATCTGCCAACAGTGTGAAATTAAACGCCAGTCCTGGAGCAGTGAAGATTTCTGGGTCTGGCTTAAAACTGATGGTGGTTCCTGTGCGGTCAGTTTTTCCCACGGTAGACAGTTTTCCAGTTGTTTTGCCAGCACGATATTCTTGGCGATATATCTTGCCGTTACGATGAACTTCAGCAACTAGGTGCTCTGACACGGCGTTTACTACAGATACGCCAACACCGTGGAGCCCGCCAGACACCTGATACGCCTTGTCTCCAAATTTACCGCCAGCATGCAGAGTAGTCATCACGACCTCCAATGCCGGTTTCTTTAATTTTTTATGTCTATCGACTGGGATTCCACGTCCGTTATCGGTAACTTTGCAGTATCCGTCCTTGGTTAAAGTAATTTCTATTTGGTTTCCGTTTCCTGCCAGAGCTTCGTCAACGCTATTGTCTACAACCTCGAATACACAATGATGTAGCCCGGAATTATCTGAATCTCCTATGTACATGGCCGGTCTTCGCCGAACGGCATCTAGGCCTTCTAAGACTTCGATCGATTCAGCACTGTAGGTACTCAAAAAATCACTCCTTTATGAATGTACTTAGGGTTGTGGACTGCATTGTTATGGCCGGTCCGATTATTTTGGTATTTGCAAGATTGTGATGCTTAAATGCGTCGGGCTCGATATATGATTTATGCACAGTAGTAGTTTCTTGGATAGACCACAGAAAACCACCTGACGTCTTGAACATGCAGGAAAGATAGTAGGCACTAATCGCCAATAAATTATCTCCCGAATAATTGACTATATTGTATCCGAAAACCTCGTTTCCCTCGAATATCTACTGTTGTTTTCCTCTATGTGTCTCATGGATTATATGCAGCGGTAATGGCTGTTTACTCATACATGGTTTGTGTAGAGGATTTCCATTGTCAAAATGAAAGGTCAGTTGCGACTTGTCGATGTTCTTGAAGTTAGAAATTTGCAAGCCGAGCATACGTATTCGGTCGCCAGATTGAAATTCTTGGCCTAATAAATCAGACGCTAGACTCGCTATTTTCGAAGGATTTGCTGTATGACTTAGCAAGGTTTTTTGTCTGGTGATTGTCTTGAAGTTGGAATAGCGGAGTCTTATAGCGATTGTACGACCTTGCATGCCACAACGCTCTAATTTAGCGGAAAGGTCCTGACTAACAGTGTGTACATAGGTGCGCAGTGCGTCCAAATCAGTGATGTCTAGTGCGAATGTTTTCTCGGATCCTACCGATTTCCTGGTTTGTTTAGCGACTAGCTGGCGATCGTCTATCCCCTGGGACATAGATTTAAGCTGATATGCTTGTGCGCCAAAATTGCTGATGAGCGTTCCGTAGGAAGCCTGTGACAAATCGCCGACCGTTCTCACTCCAATTTGACGCAGCTTTTTGTCGGTTTTGGGGCCGATGCCCCAAATCGAACGTACCTCCAATGGGGCTAGGAAATCCTTTTCTTGTCCAGGTTGTACCGCCACTAAGCCTTTGGGCTTGCCTATCTGACATGCAATTTTAGATACGGATTTGGAAGTGGCAATTCCGATGCTTATTGGGAGGCTTAGATCTTTCTGTACTTTTGCCTGTATTCTTTTTCCGACTGTGATGGATTCTCTGAAGGTCCCCTGTGGGTTGGTCAGATCAAGAAATGCTTCATCGAACGATATTGGTTCAATCCTATTGGCGTATTCGTTTAGTATGCTCATAACCGTATTCGACACTTCCTGATATGTGCCGTGTCGCGGATGAACGAATATTGCTTTTGGGCATCTCTTATAGGCTGTGTGCAGTGGCATAGATGCAAAAATTCCATAACGACGAGCTTCATAAGAACATGCGGCCACGACACCTCTGTTTCCAGGTTTGCCACCTACGATTACCGGTTTACCCATAAGTTTGGGATCGTCTCGTTGTTCAACAGACGCAAAAAAGGCATCTAAGTCTGCATGGGCGATTATTGGTGTGGTTTTCATAGGCAAATTATTTTCCATTATCTGTGTGAGCGGAGGTATAAGATAATTGCAAGTATACCGAACGAACGCCGAACGTACATCTGTAAAGTGGGCTTTGTCAGGATATAAAAATCTTTTGGAAAGGAGGTTATTTATCCATAAGTAAGGTAGTTGCGATAATCTCTGGGTGGTATGGTCACAAAAAAGTTGATGGTATATGTCGGAGAAATTCATTGAGTGAAAACCCTGAAATCCAGAATAATGATGCTGATGTTGAAGGCGGCACCGAAAATGCCTCTGAGCACGCAATCCCTGAGTCAGATGGATCTCGGTTAAATGGTCGTGACGAAGTAGTTGCTGCGCTTGAAACCGTAATCGATCCTGAGTTAAATTTAGATATATGGAATCTTGGTCTTATTTACGGAATCGAAGTGAATGAAACCAAAGTGAATGTTGATATGACCATGACTTCGCCCATGTGTCCATATGGCGCCCAGTTACTTGCTGACACGAAGTCAAGTATTGAGTCCTTGGATTGGGTCAGTGCCGTGGCTGTTGATTTGGTGTGGGACCCTCCTTGGAGTATGGAAATGATGAGCGAAGATTTGAAATTTATGCTCGGGAGATCGTAGTTATTGATCATTCTGTTATTGAGCACATCGATTTGATTAAGGTGTGCCTGGCCAAATAAAATTTGGATTAGCAGTGCGATTCCGGGTGGACGTTGGAGTCCAATATCAAGTTGGCAATTTTGTATTTTGTTTGAAGGATTGAGGTTTTATAGTGTTGTACCATTCTGATGAGGTTGAAGACTTTGGTCGGGACCTATTAATTGCGTATGAAGTTCCTGCAGATATTGCGACTGATGTTATCCAATCACTTGTGTTATCCGACCTGTCTGGGCATCCTTCCCACGGTACAATTCGAATCATTCAGTACTTAGAGAATATAGATTCCGGACGTATTGAGTCTGGTGCTCGTCCTGAGATAGTTTCTGAAACTGCAGCTACTTCATATATCAATGGCAACTGGGGATTTGGTCAAATTACAGGGCGTTTTGGAGTGAATGTTGTGGTGGGAAAGGCTAAGCAAAATGGTGTAGCACTTGTGGGGTTATACAATTGTAACCATCTAGGTAGGTTGGGGGAGTGGGCCGAAGCAGCTGCCGCTGAAGGGGTGTTGCTTTTAATGGGTGTTGGAGGACCTAGTGGATTATCTGGCGCCCCGTTTGGTGGCGCTGAAAGGGCGCTTGCAACTAACCCATTTGCGGCCGGCGTTCCTTCTGGTGCACGTTCACCAATGATTATGGATTTTGCAACCACCGCTACTGCTGAAGGAAAGATTCGAGTAGCGAAGGCAAAGGGAGCAGAATTACCCTCAGGTCAAATATTGGACAAGCACGGTGAGCCTTCTGTTTCTCCTGATGATTTTTATTCGGGTGGGGTTATGTTGCCTTTTGGAGGACACAAAGGATCGGCTTTAGGGATTTTGATGGACGTTCTTGGCAGCTGCCTTACAGGATCAGAGGAGACAGATAAAGAAATGAAAATGGGTGGCACCATGATAGGTATTGATCCGGGGGTGTTTCGAGGTGTTAAAGATTATGATAGGGCTTCAAGTGAATTATTTGAACGTATAGAATCGGTTGAGCCTGCTCCAGGTTTTGATGAAGTGATGTTGCCCGGAGAACCAGAGAGGAGAGCTCGCTCACAGAATCTCGAACGGGGTGTGGAAATCGCCTTGCCTACTGCCCAGACATTCATTGCTCTGGCACGAGACCTTGGCGTTGATGCATCTTTGTTTGATACCACTTAACTAAACGGAAAGAGTCAAGGGTTTTGCGGGTGTTGAGGACTATTTAATCGTGGCGGCCACCGAATGACCTGCTCAGAGGTTCAAAGATTTCAGAATATGTGTCCAGGGCAAATCTGTCTGTCATTCCTGCAAGAAATGTTGCAACTACTCTTTCTGTCGACGCTCCAGGCAACTTGAGTTTTTCTTGAGTTGATAGAGGCATCAACGATGGTTCATTGGCGAAGCGTTCAAAAAGTGCCGTTAGAACCATCTGTCCTCTCTGAGTCTGTCGTAAGATACTAGGATGTCTGTACACACGATCTGTCATATATTGATTGATTTCTTTGCGATACCTTGTCATTTCCGGAGAGGCACAGCAGATAACATTCGACTGATTACGGATTTGATCATTAGATGTGATTCCAGATGCCGAAATACGGTCTCGGCTTGATCTCACGATATTTTCAATCAATGATCCTATAACCCAACTAGTTGCACGCCGAAGTACAACGCGATCGCGATCTCTTATTAAGTCTGCCCGAGGATTTGTCGCGCATCTTTCCTCAGCACGATTTATCGCCTCGCGCCAAAGCGTCGGCCCATCACTCTTTATTTCATCCAACCTAAGTAATCCACCATTAACCGAATCTTCGACGTCATGAGCAACAAAAGCACTTTCATCTGCCTCCGAGATGATTTGGGATTCAGGCCCTCCCTGTGGTAGTTCTTTGAATTCAGTAGATTTGGCAGGTTCATCAAAATCCGTTGCATGTAAGGCTAGTCCCTCACGAGTAGCGCGAGTTAGATTAAGACCTCTAAATTCTGGATATGGTGACTCGTGTTCATCTACTACTTCCAAAGAGTGCTCGTTGGCATTCCATCCTCCATGGTCACTCAGCAGGTCATTCAAAACACTTTCACCAGCGTGGCCGAAAGGTCCATGGCCCAAGTCATGTGCCAGGGCTATAGCTTCAGCGAGATCCGCATTCAATCCCAATTCATATGCGATGCCACGTCCAACTTGGGCAACTTCTAAGGAATGAGTGATGCGAGTTCTAAAGAAATCAGCTTCCGTTACAACGAACACCTGAGTCTTATGTAATAGTCTGCGAAAGGACCTGGAGTGAAGCACTCTGTCACGGTCTAATTGAAACTCGCTTCGTCTTGCAGGATCTTCGGCAGCCTGAGGATGTATTCGGTCTGTCCAGGGTGGACTTAATGGAGTAGCGATCTTCATGTTTAAATATTCGGTGTACTCATATTCTTTCTTGGTTAGCTTATCAACCTAAGTCATCATATTTCGTGGCACGGTGAGGGTATCGAATTTGGCCAGCGCTGCATCAATATGGGCTTGTCCATACTCTAGTGAAATTGAGTGGTGGCCTGGAAAAAGCCCGTTAACACCAAAATCACGAAACTTGTTAAGACTTTGTCCTAATAGCCAAGGTGATGTTTCAGGTGCCCAATTTAATACCACTTCACCACCTTCAAAAACTAAGTCCCCACTAAAAAGATAAGTTTTTCCACCTTGTCTTAGGAGGTAGGAGTTATGTGGGTTGGCATGACCTGGTGTGGAATAGGTTTCCAGTTCTAGCGATCCTACTAGTATCGTGTCTCCTTCATCTACTTCTCGTGTTACACGAAAAGTTTGAAAACTATAGTCTTCAGGGTATCTCCCGGCGGCCCTAGCACGACTCAGATTGATAGAATCCTCGTCTCCTTGCTCTAGCCAATCTTTTGACCCTTTAGGCGAAATAGCTTCAAGTCCCAGTTCTTTTACTAAATAAGCTCCGGCTCCAGAGTGATCGCCGTGGCAGTGAGTTAGGATCAATTTAGAAATGCAGTCGGGGTCTATGCCATCGTTTCGGATATTATCGATGATTTTAGGTGCCGAGGGTCCGTAACCTGCGTCAATAATGGCACCATCCTTGCCGTCAGTAACCAGATAGACATGACAGTCGCCTGGGTCGCTAATGCCAAATCCCATTTTTCCGCTGCCTATCAAATAAACATTTTCCATCAATTTCATGATGTCTATCCCTTAAGTGAGACTCCCTAGGTCAAGATCTGTTTTGAGTGTTGGTTTATCAGAATATTCAGATCTATTACCGGCAGAAATTAGTTCGAACTATTATTTGTGAGGCCTAGTACCAACGTTCTATGACCACTTTGTCTTCAGTGAAGAAATCTACCGCGTCGCGTCCTTGCCCGTGTAGGTCCCCAAAGAATGAATCTTTCATGCCTCCAAAATGGAAGAACGCCATCGGGGCTGCAACTCCAATGTTTATACCTACGTTACCAGCCTTCACTTCGCTGGAGAATTGGCGTGCCGCCTTGCCGCTTGAAGTAAATATGCAGGCCATATTTCCGAAAGGTACCGCATCGACTATATCTAATGCTGCGTCTAAGTTATCTGCGTGCATTACGCTAAGTACTGGGCCGAATATTTCGTCTTTAGCAAGCGACATATCAGGTGTTACATCAGCAAACAGCGTGGGACCTAAGAAATACCCTGAGTCGTGGCCTGGCACAGCTTTTCCTCTGCCGTCCAATAGCATGTCCGCTCCTTCATTAATTCCGTTTTCTATGGATTTGAGTATTCGGGTGCGACTATTTTCTGAGATTACAGGTCCCATGTGGACACCATCTGTAGAACCATCGCCTACGATTAACTCTTTAGCTCCGTCTAGAAGACGTTGTTTGACCTTGTCGTATGCCTCACCAACAGCTACCACTACAGATCCAGCAAGACATCTCTGCCCTGCGCAGCCGAACGCAGATTCGACAATGTTTTCAATTGATGGGTCCATTTGCGCATCGGGCATAACGACCAAATAGTTCTTTGCTCCTCCTTGGCATTGCATGCGCTTACCGTTTTGTGTGCCTCGCTCGTATACGGATCTAGCTACTGGTGTGGAGCCTACGAATGATGCTCCAGCTATTAGCGGATGATCCAGTATTGCTTCAACTGTAGAGCGTCCGCCGTGTACGAGACTAAGGACCCCGTTCGGTAATCCGGCCTGCACTGCTAATTCAGCTATCCGCACTTGCGATAGAGGTGCCTGCTCAGAAGGCTTCACAAGGAATGTGTTCCCACATGCAATTGCGTAAGGTAGAAACCACATAGGAACCATAGCTGGGAAATTGAAGGGAGCTATTGCGGCAAAAACGCCTAATGGTTGACGTACAGCGTACTCGTCTATACCGCTTGCTACGTCTTCTAAGTTAGTGCCTTGCATCATAGTAGGCACTCCTACGGCAACGTCTAAGTTCTCGATTGCACGTCTTACTTCCCCTCTGCTTTCGGATAATGTTTTGCCGTGTTCCTTTGTAACAATCTGGGACAAGTTCTCGAAGTCGTCTTCGAGCAGCCCTTTTAACTTGAATAATATTTGGATGCGTTGCACCGCTGGAGTTTTACTCCATGAGATGAATGCTTCATGGGCAGCTTGAACTATACGGTCTACTTCTTGGGCGGTTGAATCGGGAACTGTTGCGATGATATTACCCGTGGCAGGATTTGATACCTGAATCCCAGGGGTGTCATCAGGGACAGCCCAGCTACCATTCACTAAGTTAGGCATTAAATTGTCTAAGGCATATTCTTCTACAATCGATTTATTGGACATGCTTCCTGCCTCGTCACTGGATTTATTGGTGCTCTTCAGATTTGCTTTTACTTTTATTTGATCTGCGAAAAGTCGCATTCTGTTGATTCTATAGGATTTCACAAATTAGCAGAGCATTTTATGTGTGTGTGTAATCTATTAATGCGTGGCTATTTGGTGGGATACTCTCCGGACTTAGAGTGACTTAATATTCCAGGGTCTAGCCAGCTTTCAACATAGTCCGGTGGGTATCGGGTTGCTCTGTATACATTAACCAACTGCCCACCGAAGAACGGTGAGTAATAGTCCCATACGATTTCGTTGTCGGGAGAAACTTCAAAAATATGTCCGCAGTCTGATTCACATATGAGAGTGTTGCCGTTTGGTAGCCTTTGTTGACCCGCTCGAAATGGACTGAAAAAGCTATTTGGTTCCTCGTACTTCCATACTGGTACATCAGGATTTAGCGGGTTGAATTCTCTAACTGTAGAAAAGCCTCTTCGAGTTCCGTTATCGAACAACAAAATGTTGCCGTTGGGAAGCATTTGAGCCTGGTGTTGGCCATCGAGAGTATCAAGTCCCCAGGCCCAAACTATTTCATCAGATTCGTGGTCCACTATGGATATTACATCTAGCTGTCTATGGCTAAGCAAAAAATTACCCTGCTTAAATCTGTTGTCCATTGATCCGATAGGGTTTTCAGGCAGCACCGAAATGGTGTTTGTGTGAGCCCAATCTGCTTTCTGTCTAGGTAATTCGATTCCTGATAGTGTTGCTAATTCGTCTGCATGGTCACTAAGGGTCCAATCTTTTCGGATAAATCCATCCGGATCTATTAATAGCAGCATGTCGTCTTGGATCGGCCCTCTTGAAAATATGTCAGGGCGGTCAAAGTCTCGCTGGTATAGGGTCAGAATAGACCCATCATCGTACCTATGGAAATCGTGATGAGTCCTTCCATGCCATTCCCAGAATATTTTTCCATCGACATCAGAGTGAAATAGACCTCCGAAATAATTGTCCCAGAAAAGAGAACCGTCGGAATCAAGCTCAGCCCACTGACTATGCTGTACAGGCCAGTAATGTACAACACGACCGTTCATATCAATCAAATATTGGATGTCGCCGAAAGCAGAAGAGAATAAGGTGTAACCATTGAAGCATTGATCTTCGCTCCATAAACGTACGCCCCTCAACCCATTGTAAGTCCGAGCTGGCATCATTTCTGTCGGGTCTCCATAATCGCGGCCTGGAGTATGCTCTGTTCCTAGCTTGGTTCTGCTTATTTTTTTTACCATAAAGATGCGCTCACTTTTACTTGCCGACTAATCTGTTGTACATAGACTATTCATCATTGAAATCTAACACTATGCTGCTACCGGATTGGTGACTTCGGGGTCGGCTCCAAGCGAATCACTTTTATCGCCTCGCGGTCCATCATGTCCGGAATGCGCGGCGCGATATTATCTTTCCAGTGTGCGGATTCGTAGACCATCTGGTAGAGGCGCTCACGTTCGGCTTCATCCTTGAAGCGTCGGATCCATACGTAAATAGAGTCGTCGTCCTCACCCGTGAAACTGCCGAGGATAACCATGCCTTGTGCGACTTGGAAGGGAATGATTTCATCTTCCATAAGGCGCACCCAGCTCTCCTTATGGCCTGACCGGATCCTGTACTGGCGGAGTTCGAAAAGCATTGTGGTCCTCGCTGTAATTGTTGGACGATCAAGATAATAGCTATACAGTCATTAAAAGTCTTGGTTCTGGGTGATTCCTAATCGGTAATTCAAATTTATGCAATATATACTTCGGACCTTCATAACAGTGTGGAAAAAGGATTGTTGACGATATGGTGAACAAGACAAAACAACTTCTTTTAGACGGTAAGCCAGCTATTGGATGTGAATCTAGCAGCGGATCCCCATGGAGTGCAGGGCTTTTGGCTAAGGCCGGATATGACTGGGTGCTCGTAGACACTCAGCATGGCTTGTGGGAATTGGGCGATCTGAGAACAGCAGTAGTTGCAGTTACCGGTGGAGGCTCGACTCCAATGGCTCGCGTTCAAGAAAACAGTTTTGGCTTAATAGGTCGTTTATTGGACGATGGGATGTTAGGTATTGTAGTTCCAATGGTGAATACTGAGGAAGACGCAAGGGCCGCGGTACTCGCTACACGCTATCCCCCATTGGGAGGGCGATCTAATGGACCAACTTTCTTGGCAGAAATGCATGGTGACAACTACTTTGATAATTCGAATGAGCAGGTGTTTCTTGCAGTACAGATTGAATCGGCTGAGGCTGTGGAAAACGCGGAGAAGATCATGTCTGTCGAAGGAGTAGATGGATGCTGGATCGGTCCATCAGACCTCGCTCTTTCTATGGGCCTAGGCTTTGCAGATATAGGTACACACAAACGACATAATGAGGCTATCGCTCACGTGCTGGATATTTGTGATCGTTTGGGTAAAACTCCAGGCTATTCATGTTCTGGTCTGGAGGACGGTCAGAGGAGGCTGAGTGAAGGATTCCAATTTGTTACCGTAGGGGAAGACAGCGAATTTGTGCATGCTGGTGCGGTCAGTACCCTAAAGTCCTTACGCACAAAGTAGTTCCCTGATGTTCCCAAAGTTAATCGCGAAGACAGCAAAGGTAGGCAGGGTCATAATTGCTGCCGAACACTAGTTGTAGTAATTATCGAGAATATAACTCGCCTGCCTAATTGTGGATATTAGGAGCGATAATATCTATTCGATCAGTCCACGGAGAAATCCCAATGAATACATTGAGGCTGCTGCGATCACTAGGTTTTTAATAAGTCTTCCCAGAAACGAAATCACTAGGAATTTTTTCCATCCAAGTTTCATCGCACCTGCAATAGCCCCGGCAAGGTCGAATATTGGGTTGGGTGTAGCTGCTAGTATAAATATTGCTGGGGTTCCCCAGCGTTTGACTATCATTCGTAGCTTTTCAACACGACCGTGTTTAGGGAGTAATGGAGATGCTGTGCGGCCAAGATAGTAAGAGTACATTTCGCCAATCGCTTGTCCTGTGCTGCCTACCAATGCGACGAGCCATATGTTGTCTAAAGCAATCGTAAACGTGGCGATTGAGGCCCAGCTAAATCCTGGCATCATGAATAATGCCCCACCGATGAGATTAACTATTAGTAGAGCGCCATAGCTGTAATTGGAGTTGGAACGCAGATCTTCAGTGAACGGTATAGCGACGATAGCTACAGCCAGTATGGCCACTACACCGGCGATTTGAATCCATAAGTGCTTTGCTGTCGAAATATTTGTGCGAGCGTTTTTGTGTTGTGTTTCTCGGGATTTATACATGTTATCTTAGACTTGTGGATGTCTCTTTCGAGACAAGCAGGTTACTATCGACCCCTCTATACTTGGGTTTGTGCTATATGCGGTCAACAATTTTATTCACGGAGTGCGTAGTGTGAAAGCAGCTTTTTTGCAGGCGCCAAGGCAAATAGCAATAAGTTCTGTGGCGCGGCCTAAAATCGGCCGTGAGGATGTATTGGTTCGAGTTAGATCGGTGGGTGTGTGTGCCTCCGATGTTCATTACTACGAACATGGGCGAATAGGGCGTTATATCGTGGATGCGCCGTTAATTCTGGGTCATGAATCGGCAGGTGAGGTAGTCGAAATTGGACCAGCTGTGACTCACCTGTCTGAAGGAGACCGGGTGACTTTAGAGCCGGGTATTCCGTGCAAAAGCTGTGCATATTGTCTTGCCGGTAGATATAACCTATGTGAATCTGTTTGTTTTATGGCGACACCTCCAGTGCATGGCTCCTTCGTAGAGTATGTATCTCATCCAGCAGATTTTTGCTTCAAAATACCGGATTCGATGAGCTTCGATGAAGCAGCACTTATGGAGCCTCTTTCTGTGGGTTTGTTTGCGGTCGAACGATCTAATGTTCGAATTGGGGATAATGTCGCAATCATTGGAGCAGGGCCTATAGGCTTGGTCACCTTACTGGTACTGAAAGCACAAGGTATAAACGATGTAACCGTTTTCGACGCGGTTGAAAGTCGTGTTGAGAGTGCTGAGCATCTGGGAGCTTGTGCAGCTTTTAACGTTCACCAATGCGATTTAGCGAGGGATTTCGATTCGGCTTTTGATGCTGTTTTTGAAACAGCAGGGAGCGCGGAAGCTACCTCTTTGACCACTAGACTCGTGAGTCGGGGTGGATCCATAACTCTTGTAGGACTAGTCGCGGAAACTACAATTCCGTTCAATAGCAATGAAATAGTTGATAAGGGTGTTGATGTGAAAGGGGTATTTCGGTATGCCAACACTTACCCTAGAGCTATACAGTTAGTTTCTTCGGGACTTGTTGATGTAAGTCCTTTGGTTTCTAGGCATTTCTCTCTGGATGAGACAGCAGATGCGTTGGAATTTGCCCTTACTGCTAAAGATCAATGCATAAAGGCGATAGTAAAGCCGTAGATATGGGGTCTCTCTCCTAGTGTCAGAGTTGATCATTCTTGATGATCAACGATCCCTAGGTATTTCATAAGCCACATTGGTCCACATAGGGACCCCTCCACAGGGGGAATCCAACTCCTAGGTACTGCATAGGCAGCACTACGCCCCATAGTGCAACATTCCATACACACACACTTACACACACACTTGCTGCTTTTGGGGGTTCGACCAGATTGCCGCTCGGCCTAATAATCTAGCAACCCGGTCTCGTAAGCAAAACAAAAACCACCTTTTTGAAGTAGGGGTACCCCCCAAAAAAAACAACAACCAAAAATCAGCCTTTTTAGGGTTTTAATAAATCAGAAGCCAAATCGTAGTTATCACCAGCTTCACCGAGCGCTTGCTGTGCTGTCTTCTTAGACACACCAAATTTATCCTCAAGCTTTACCACTTGGCGCTTTCTCCATTGCCGATAATTTTGCGCACAGTTAGATACTTCAGGCGGACCATACTTAGGGTTGTTTCTTGGAACTAGAAATTAGTTGCCGCAATGGAGGCAACTTTTCAGGAAAAAGCTTTTAGCTTTAGATGCGAACCGGCGTCACTTCGGACTGCTTGGGCCTTGGGGCCTGTTTGGAGGATCGTTTGAACCGTTTTCGATTTCGACGACGCATCTGTCTCTTTGAGGGAGGGTGGTCAGAGGTTGCGCCGGAAGATTGGTCTGTGACGTGTTGCCCCAGATTTCGCGTTGAAGCCACCGTTACCGGAACCGATCCAGCCAAAGCAGCTGGATCCGGGTGTGTAAAGGAACCATTGATCCTAAGATCGCGATTCAGCTTACGTGTTTGCCGGATCTCTTCAGGTTGCACAAGCGACACAACGAGCCCTTCATGCCCGGCCCGGGCAGTCCGGCCAGATCGATGCACATACGTCTTCGTGTCTGCGGAAAGGTCGTAGTGCAGAACAATGGCAACACCGTCGACGTGAATCCCTCTGGCGGCTACATCTGTGGCAACCAGCGCTTGCACTCGGCCAGAAGCAAAATCCTCAAGAGCTCGCGCTCTTTGATTTTGACTTCGCCTCCCGTGGATTGTCGCGACTTGGATACCCAATTTACTGAGTTGCTTGGCCAGCCTATTTGCACCGTGACGTGTTCTACAGAACACCAGGCCCGGAGACGTGCTTCTTAACACTTCCGCGGCCACATCCAGGCGCTCTTTTTTCGCGACCGACCAAAATAAATGGCGCGCGGTGCTCACGTTGGTTGACTCATTGCCGATGACGTGATGCACAGGATTTGTTTGGTAAGTCTTAGTAAGCTTGGCGACATCACGGTCCAAAGTTGCTGAGAAAAGGAAGGTCTGCCGTTTCTTCGCCGTTTGGTGTAGCAAACGCCGTACAGCGGGCATAAAGCCCATGTCGGCCAGTCGGTCCGCTTCGTCAAGGACGACGCGCGTTACAGATGAGAGGTCGACAGCGCGCTGCGCAATAAGGTCTTCAAGTCGTCCCGGGCACGCGACTAGCACCTCTAATCCTTGCCGAAGCATCTTGTACTGTCGGCTGTAACTAACCCCGCCATAGATAGCACCCACACGGACATCACCAGCAAAAGACCGTAGTACGACCATAATTTGCTCTGCGAGTTCACGTGTCGGTGCAAGGACAAGGGCGCGCGGCTGTTTGGACGGTGCTCGTTCAAGGTTGCTAACCAAGGGCACGCCAAACGCAATAGTTTTACCAGAGCCCGTCGGCGCACGGCCACAGACATCACGGCCATCGAGGCCATCGGCGATAGTGGCTGCTTGAATTTCAAAAGGGACGGAAATACCGTCCCGTGCAAGAGCACGACATATATCTGAAGAAACACCCAATTGGGCAAACGTAGCTGACATAGAACTCCAAGGCCGCAGCCGGCGGCGACAAACAGGCGCCGTGGCAATTCAGGGCGCAGGGTAGATTCGCGGACATTTAGGACTGGTTCACAATGACTGGTGCAGAAAGCTTTTGTCCGCGAACCCGCTGGTGTATTGCTTCTCTAGCGATGGCTACATGTTAACCCTAGTTGACTGAAAACGGCGACAATTATTTCAGGGAGTGGAGGTCAGTCGAAGAAATCTGAATACATGACCGACTTAAACTATCGATATTAAAAGGATGTGTATGTAGATTTAGATTGCTCCCGAATTGCACTCTCTTTTTTGTTTTTGGTGCACCTATAGCTATTGGATCGGTCTCTCGCTAGGTTAAATTTTTCACGGTTCCCACTCCATACACTCACACTTACACACACAAAAACGGATTTTGCTGGTGTGCTGCCGGATGCGAATGATCAACCCGGAGGCGGTGTCACAGGGAAGAAGCGCAGCTTTTTTGCGGGTAGCAGCCTAGCTTTTATTACTCTGGTGAATCTTGATGATCAACATTCAGCCCGTATTCACCTGGGATTCCGAGAACGTTAATTCCTCTTTGTTGTAGAGCGTGGTCTCCTATCGCTCTTTGAACGAATAAAGGCATTGCCAATTTGTCTTGCCCGGGCCAGGCAGACCCGTAATAAATAGATCCATATTTAGCAATTAGTTTTGATACTAAGTCGGGATTTGCGGGGGCTAGGTTTGTGCCTTCTCGAGGATCTTGCTGCTGGTTGTATAGTTCATGCTGCTGACCAGGAGGGCGGATTATCAGATTCCATTCATTAGTGCGGATTGCACGATCTTGACCATCGTAGTATCCGGTCATGATTGAATGACGGTGGTTTTCTACATTGCCAGTGATGATTTCTGCAAAACTTTTACCGGGCAAATACTCGGTGCAGTTATTCATTCCCATCAAATCAAGTATGGTTGGCATAAAATCGTTGAATTGACATAGAGCCTGTACAGTACGTCCACCGTGTTTCCCGTTTGGCATGCGTATCATAAACGGTACCTTTAATAGCTCGTTGTACAGCCTGTCAACCCCCTTTAGGAATTTCCCATGGTCTCCCAAGGGCATGCCATGATCTCCAATTAGAACCACTATCGAATCTTCGAAATAACCCTGTTGCTCCAATGTGGTAAATACTCTGCCCAGTGCATGGTCTACGGATTCGGTTTCACCTGCATATAGACCTCGAATATGGTTAATTTCCTCAGGGGAGGCCCAGTCGTCAGCGAGACCGCCCTTAGGCAGTATTAGTCTCTTACCTGAATAATTAGGGTCTGTGTATTTATCGAATTTCGGTGGAGGATCCCATGGTTCGTGCGGATCAAAGCTGTCGACCCAGAAAAATATTTTGTCATGAGATCGATTATCTGAGAGCCATTTCACAGTGCGGTCTGCAATTTGAGCGGCAAACCAGTGATCTTCTGATGTAAAGTCTTCAGTATTAGTTAAAAACTGAGCCACTCTAGCCCGCCACGATTCGTCGTAATGCTCGTTTACGTAATCGTCGATGTTTTTGTGTTTAGGTGGTGAGGATCTGTAAGGGTCATACTCTTGGCCATGTATCCACTCATAGGAATGGAAAGCACGGTGATAATTCATGTTGGGTGATCGAAAGTGATAGTTGTCTGAAACGATTCCGCATACCCATCCGTTTGGTCCTAGAATTTCAGAGATGCTTATGTCTTCGTCAGCAAGTCTCTGCCACGCTCGAGACACGAGAGTACGTTGTCCTGTAAACAAACTGGCCCGGACGGGGATGGTAGGTAACGCTTCAGGATACATGTTTTCAAAAACCACACAATCCTCAGCAAATCTATCAATGTTTGGTGTTTGGCAAGGCGCTATACCATCGAACACAGAATTACCTTTATGGTAGGCGCCTACGTGGTCTTGGCGTAGGGTGTCTATAGTTAACACTATCAAATTCAAAATATTACCCCTCCCATGCTTCCGGGACTTATCTCTGTATAGTGTGTTCGCACGATGGCTATTATCAAAGTGATATGGTGATCTTGATGAAGCGATTGTGATGATGATTTAGTAATGCTAGGAACGCTCTCTTTATGAATTCAAACACAGACAGTCTACCTATATACCTTCGCGGGCTCATCGATTACGTGCAAAAACCTGAGCGTTTAGTAGTAGGGCTGCATTCGGGTACATCTGCAGATGGGCCCACCGCTGCACTGGTTCGTGTTTCTGGAAATGAACAAAATACTGATATCCGTTTAGTGGATTGGCAGAGTTACGAATACGAGTCTCCACTAAAGGAGCGCATATTCGACGTGTTTGCTCGTGAGACTGGCAGCTTGGACCGAGTGGCTCAAGCAGACAATGTAATAGGAGAATTTTTCGCGGAAGTTGTAGAGAGGTTGGTGCTGAAAGCCGGCGTTACTATGTCTGACTTAGACCTGATTGTCTCTTCCGGTCAGGTTTGTTATCAGGTTATTGACGGCCAGCGTGAGGATCACAATTGGCTGGGTGACACGGCGATATCCTCCTTTCTAGACTTGGGTGCAGGTGCTTTTATTGCCCAACGAACTGGTGTGACAACAGTATCGAATCTACGTCAGCGTGATATCGCAGCGGGTGGGTTGGGTGTTCCAACGGTGTCTTATGGGGACTGGGTTTTATTTGGGGATTCAAAAGTCAACAGGGCTTTACATAATATAGGTGGGATTGCTAACCCGGCTGTTTTGCCAGCGGGGGCATCGATAAATGAAATGTTTGCGTTCGATTCCGGCCCAGGGAATATGATTATTGATGCTTTAGTAGGTTGGATTTCTGATGGGGAAAAATCCTATGATGATAATGGTGATATTGCTGGCACAGGTAATGTCGATGACAATCTTCTTTCTGAATTAATGCGACACCCATTTGTTTTACAGCCGCCGCCGAAAGGGGCTGCGCGTCAATTGTTTGGCCATGAATATTCACGTGGGGTAATGGAGCAAGGTAAAATGTTGGGGCTATCAGATGAAGACATTTTGGCCACAGCTACCGCTTTCACCGCTGAATCCATAGCCCATAATTACAGAGAATTTGTTTTTCCTAGAGTTTCTATTGATGAGATATTGCTTGCTGGTGGAGGTGCAAATAACAAAACTTTGGTAGGTATGCTTCGAGACCGACTTAACCCAGTGCCTATAACAACTATAGAGGAGCGTTTGGGCATCCCAGTGGAAGCTCGTGAAGTCTTGACTATGATCGCGATAGGTAATGACACCGTCCAGGGCTATGCTGGCAATGTACCGTCTGCAACTGGGGCTCAATGTAGAGTGATTGCTGGAGATATAACCCCAGGGCAACTTGGCTAATAGAAGAATCGTCTCTTGGAATTAGCTGTTATTGATATCCTGTCCAGGCTATCAAAGTATCGACGCAAGTGCTTCTCGCAACGTTTTATATTGGAATTGAAATCCTGCTGAATTCAACACAGAAGGTATGACAAGCTTGCTTCCAAGCAATTCTTCAGCCATCTCTCTCATTGCAACTTTGATGGGGAATTCTGGTACCCACAGAAACGCAGGTCTTCCCATCGCCAGCCCCAGTGACTTTGCAAATTCAGCCTGCCTGACTGGCTCCGGGCCTACGAGATTCACAGGTCCCGCTAGACCACTATTGTGGATTGCCTCGATATAGGCGGACACTACATCATCTGCATGAACCCAGGTCCACCATTGTCTGCCGTTCCCGAGGCGAGCACCAAGGCATAACGACCAAGCTAAGCGTAGTAATTTTACTGTAATAGATTCAGGCGCAAGAACAACTCCCATTCTCATTCTTACGACGCGGGCTCCGAATGATTCTGCGTGTATCGATTCAGTTTCCCAATCCATTGCTACTTTGGCTAAAAATCCTTCTCCTGGATTTGCCGTTTCTGTCAGACGTTCCTCATCGCGATCGCCATAGTATCCGACTGCACTGGCGGATATGAGCGTTACTCCGGGAGGGCTGGCGCGCTTCATGCCATCGACGAGGTTGCGGGTTCCCATGATACGACTGTTTAGCACCTTAGTGCGTTTGCTTGCCGTCCATAACCCTGCAATGCGTTCGCCTGCTAAGTGTATTACGACATCTGCATCGGTCAATGCATCTGCAGGCGCTATTTCCGTCAACGGATCCCATTGATGGATTTCTACATCATCGCTTAGCCGAGGATCAGTTTTACTCCTTGAAAGTACGATGAGATCATGCTTGAGTTGGGCTAGGCGCCTTACTAGTAATTGCCCTATTGCCCCCGTACCGCCGGTAAGCACTATACGCAAAACTTTAACCCCAATAAATTACTATCTCTAACTTCAATACACTCGTATCATATGGGGCCTGCTTATTGTTGCCCATAATTCGGTGGAATTATCTTGTACAGAGCTATCGGGCGGTTTGTGGTTCGGAGGCGCTGGTGGATATTGGGTTTGTGGATTGTCGTGGCCATCTTAGCTTTGCCATTGGCCGCAAACGTAGGATCTGTATTGAGTGGGGGAGGGTTTTCAGCGCCTAGCATTGAAGCTGAGCGGGCATACGATAGATTCAAATCTGATTTAGGCACATCAGGCCCTACCGTATCAGTGGTTTTTCATTCCAAAAATCAAACAGCTTACGATCGGGAATTTGTTGAGTCGGCACGTGAGGTTTTGAATTCGATCAGCCAGCTAGATTTTGTCGAAAACATCGTGCCGTTTTGGGACAATTTTTCTCAAATATCTGAATCGGGTCGTACAGCTTATGCAGCTATCTATGCCGATGTTGATGATGAAGATGCTCATCATATAGTCCCGGTACTCCGTAAAGCTCTTGGGGATCCACCTATCCAAGCCTATATAGCGGGTCCCGCAGTGTTTTATGATGATATACAGCAGTTGAGCGAAAACGACCTCCGAAGAGCTGAGATAATTGGTCTCCCATTCGCCCTTTTGGCCTTGCTTTATGTTTTTCGCTCAATTTCTGCTGCCGCAATTCCGGTCATAGCTGGTGGATCCAGTGTGGTAGTGGGGCTAGCAGCCGTTTGGGTGCTTGGCCAGATTACCCCATTTTCGATATTTGCCCTGAATGTGGCAACGATGGTTGGGTTGGGATTGGGTGCAGATTATTCGTTGTTTTTGGTTAGTAGATTCAGGGAGGAATTAGTACATGGTAGTTCTGATACAGCGGTCGTAACAACTGTAGAGACTGCTGGTAAAGCTGTCGTGTATTCAGGGTTGGCGGTTATGGTCGGACTAGCTTCGCTGATGCTGTTTGAATTTATGATGCTTAGATCAATAGGAGCTGGAGGGGCAGTTGTAGTCGCTATAGCGGTGATGGCTGCTATTACATTAGTACCGGCGTTGTTGGCCATCATTGGTCCAAACATAGATCGTTATAGGGTGTGGAAGCGTCGCTCTAATACTACTGGAGGTTGGGCTCGAGTAGCCCGAGCAGTGATGGCTCGACCGATACCGGTGTTTGTTCTCGTGTCACTGTTTTTACTTGTCATGGTAATGCCTGTATTACGGGCTCGTGTCAGTGCTCCAGATGCATCGGTATTGAACAAGTCTACGCCGTCCAGGCAAGCCTATGACCTTTTGCAGGAAGAGTTTGGTCCGGGCCACGTTACTCCGATTTTTGCCGTGTGGCGTTTTAATGATTTAGCTTTGGACAAACCATCTTTGAATGTGATGCATGAATTTGTAAACGTCTTAAAGTCAGATGATAGAGTGAGTCGAATAGTGAGCCCTGTTTCTATTGATGATCGCATTACTATAGAAGAGTACGAGTTGCTCTATCGTAATGCGTCAAGAATCACTGATCCGTATGCCCGTGCCATAACTGATATGACCACCTCAGGTAAATCTGCATTACTAATAATCGAACCTAAAGGTGCGCCGACCAGTGACTCTGCTCGGGGTTTGGTTTATGCAATCCGCGATTATAGAGACAACAACAATCTTGACATGTTGGTTGGGGGTGGAGCTGCTGGCCTGACCGATTTTGTGGATAGGCTGTATTCGGAATTTCCTCGGGCCATAGGCATCATCTTTCTGTTGACCTATATCGTTTTATTATTGTTATTCCGGTCAGTATTTTTGCCTGTCAAAGCTGTGTTGATGAATGTGCTAAGTCTGGGAGCTAGTTTTGGTGCTTTAGTACTTGTGTTTCAGGATGGATGGATGTCTGGGGTCTTGGGATTTGAACCATTGGGCTATATTGAGGCCACCCTTCCAATAATTATGTTTGCACTGCTCTTTGGCCTGAGCATGGATTATGAAGTGTTTTTGTTAGCACGTATTAAGGAGGCGTATGATTCTGGGCACGACAATACGTCGGCTATAGAGATAGGGTTAGAACGTAGCGGTAGGGTTATAACTAGTGCAGCAACAGTCGTTATCGTCGTATCTTTGGCATTTGTGTCTGCCGACATAGTCTTGATTAAGGCTGTTGGTCTGGGTGCCGCTATCGCGGTATTTGTGGATGCTTCGATAGTACGATCTCTACTCGTTCCATCAACGATGAAATTATTGGGTGATTGGAATTGGTGGGCTCCGTCAATGCTACGTCGTAAGTATCGCGAATTATGATGAAGTGTATGACGTGCGGGATAGCATCGATGCTAATTCTGTTCTTGGTTGGGTGTGGCATAGAATACAAGCCGCTCCCTGATCTTGTGCGGTCATCTCCTGATTTTGTGCAGCAGGATATACAACTGCCAATCGATGAATTACCTCACAACAATTTGTCGGAGTGGTGGTATTTCACAGGCCATCTCGATGGTTTTCAAGGTGATCCTTTAGGATTTGAATTCGTCATATTTCAGGCGAATCGTGATCTGGCTCCAACCGCTTATGCGGCTCATTTTGCTGTGTCAGATGCTGATTCCGGCAAATTTGTCTATGCTGAACGTAATTCCGTGACAGATGGTGCCAAAGTTAGTCCGGGGCTAGATTTGTGTGTTGGTGGATGGGGATTAGCGCTTACCGACTCTGGCTTTAAGATTAATGCTAATATGCCCGGATATTCTATGGATCTATTGGCAGTACCCCAAAAGCCTGTGGCCTTGCATGACAATGATGGTTTTCTGGATTTATCTCCCTACGGTTGGAGCTACTATTATTCGTACACAAGGTTGCAAGTGGTGGGAGTTGTAACGACTAATCAAGGGCCTCAATATGTGACTGGTCAAGCTTGGATGGATCACCAATGGGGTGACTTCATTTCTGTGGGTACAGGTGGTTGGGATTGGTTTAGCTTGCAATTGAAGGATGGTCGCGATTTCACTGCTTCTTTTGTGTTTAACGAAGATCGTGAAGTGGTGATGAAGTACGGCACCTTGGTTGATAAAGAGGGGGCAGTACAGCATCTAACCAATGAGGAATTTTCGATAAACTCGCTTGATAATTGGACTAGTCCTAATACTGGAGCTACTTATCCTTCGGGATGGAAGCTCGTAGTAAACAATTCTGATATCAATTTGACGCTGCTACCTGTAATGAAAGACCAAGAGCTCGATACCCGAGCCAGCACGGGTCAGGTATATTGGGAGGGTGCGGTTGCTGCATTAATGGAAGGGCAAGAAGTTGGCAGAGGATTTGTAGAACTGACCGGCTATTATGAAGGCAGCGACCTAGTGGATGTTGATTCAACTCGGATTGTAGATTTGTGTGAAGTACAATCTAAGTAGGTCGTATTCATCTAGGACCAGTAGATGCGCTAAGGTGTTAGTAGAGATAAAACGGCGGCCTATTCGGCTTCTTGCAAGTTCGGAGTTTGAACAATTTTTCCTGTCATAGAGATTCCGTTCGGACCATATATACCGATCGGGGAAATTCAACTTAGAACGTATGGTCCAATCGTGGTGTTGGGTATAGGTATGGGGTGGTGGATGTGTAGACGTTATGCGTATGCTGTAGGCATCAGCCCGGATGACGTGGATGCCATAGCATTGTGGGCTATTTTAGGTGGTATTTTGGGAACGCGAGTGCTGCATGTAATCGATAAGTGGGATGAAATTTATTCCAAAGATATGATTTTAATTCCACAAATGTGGAAGGGTGGGGGTGCAATTTGGGGAGCTATTATAGGAGGGGTTTTTGGAGGAGTATTAGGGTGTATTGCTAATAGCGTGCCAGTTAGACCAATGATGGATGTTGGCGGCTTGGGACTGATTTTAGGTCAAGGAATTGGGAGGTTGGCCAACATTCTTAACGGCGAACACACCAGAGTTGCTTCCGATCTGCCTTGGGCATTCTTATACACGGATGCCTCTACGCTAGCGGAACGTGATGCACAAGGGGCTACTTATCCAGCCCATCCGGCTGCTGCATATGAAGGATTGGCAGACCTGATATTTCTTGCGATTCTAATTAAATTGATACATCGTTGGGGTGGTTCTGGAAGAGTGTTTTTTGCTTACATATTCTTATACTCATGGTTTAGGTTTGTGATCACGTTTTTGCGTCGTGATGAGCTCTATGGTTTTTTTACTCAGGCCCAATGGATTGCTTTGATACTTGGTGTTATTGCAACTGGAGTTCTGATTATGTTTCAGCTAGGAAATATCAATACACAAACAGAACACTGGAAGCGTGCTCGGCAACAATCTGGCCAAAAGTGATGTTTAGTTATTTCACGCTAAAACGTAAGATTATAGATAGCCCCAGCAATTCAGATAATCACTGGCTTTGGTTACGGTTCGTTTTTAGTAAAGAGGTACATTATGTCTGAGAAGGTTCCTATCACAGTGGCGTACGGTGACGGTATCGGTCCGGAAATTATGGAGGCTACACTCAACATATTGGAAGCTGCGGGAGCGGATATAGCTCCTGAAACAATTGAAATTGGTGAGTCGGTGTATTTACGCGGGGTTAATTCTGGCATAGAAGATGGTGCTTGGGATTCGTTGCGACGCACAAGGGTGTTTTTGAAAGCTCCGATCACGACTCCTCAGGGTGGTGGATTTAAAAGTCTAAATGTCACTACTCGCAAGGCCTTGGGTTTATATGCAAATGTTCGCCCTTGCGTTGCATATGATCCATTTATTGCTACGAAGCATCCGGGTATGGATGTGGTGATTGTCCGGGAGAACGAGGAGGATACCTACGCTGGTATTGAACATGTCCATGCTGATGGCGTTGCCCAAACTCTCAAGTTGATTACTCGTTCTGGTAGTGAACGGATATGTCGCCATGCGTTTGAATTTGCTGTCGCCCATGGTAGACACAAAGTCACATGTTTTACAAAAGACAACATAATGAAGCTAACTGATGGTCTTTTCCATCGTGTGTTTGAGGAAACCGCAGCTGATTATCCAGATATAGAGAACGAGCATTGGATTGTAGACATAGGTGCGGCTAAGTTGGCTGACACCCCGGAACTGTTTGATGTTGTGGTTATGCCAAATCTGTACGGCGATATTTTATCAGATGTGGCGGCTCAAATTGCTGGATCGGTGGGTCTAGCTGGGTCAGCCAACATAGGGGACGGTTATGCCATGTTTGAAGCTATACACGGATCGGCGCCTCGACGTGCGGGACAAAATCTTGCTAACCCATCTGGTTTGCTACACGGGGCAATAATGATGATGGTATACATTAAGCAAGGAGATATCGCTTCTTCAATCCACAACGCTTGGCTGAAGACTATTGAAGATGGAATTCATACTTACGATGTGTATACAGAAGAGCATAGTACAAAACAGGTCGGTACCCGGGAGTTTGCGGAGTCTGTCATAGAGCGATTAGGTAAGGTGCCGACTAATTTCGATTCAGCCCAATATGGTGATCAACCTGCGCAGAAGCAATTCACTGTTACTTCGCAGAACGACGCTATAAAAAAAGATTTGGTGGGAGTGGATGTCTTTCTTGATTGGACTGGTGAAGAACCTGATGATCTTGCTGTACTACTTCAGCCGTTACAGGGGGATAAACTTAAGCTTGAAGTTATTGATAATCGTGGTGTGAAAGTCTGGCCTGATGGTCTACCAGAGACGTATAAAACCAGGCATTGGAGGTGCCGATTTGGCGGGCATGAATTAATCGATCATGAGGACGTTGTAGGCCTTCTGAATAGAATGAGTGATTCCGGATTTGATTTCGTTAAGATAGAAAATCTTTATACATATGATGGTGAACGAGGTTTCTCGTTGCCACAAGGAGTTTAGAAGTTGGATTCACAATCTAAGCCCACAGTAGGGGTTGTGATGGGTAGCGCGTCTGATTGGCCTACCATGAAATCGTGCACCGATATGCTAGAGCAATTTAATGTTTCTTATGAAGCGCGTGTTCTCTCTGCTCATAGGACGCCCACTCAAACTGTGGAGTGGGTTTCAAGTATTGAAGATCGTGGAGGCAAGATGATAGTGGCGGCTGCAGGAGGAGCCGCCCATCTGGCGGGGGTCGTGGCTGCGCACACGATATTGCCGGTATTGGGGGTACCTATGACGGGATGGTCCCTTGATGGTCTTGATTCTCTATTGTCGACAGTCCAAATGCCACGCGGAATCCCTGTTGCTACTCTAGCTATAGGAAAGGCGGGAGCAGTTAATGCGGCATTGCTGGCAGTAGAGATCCTTGCCCTTAGTGATGAAGCAATGGCTACAAAATTGCTTCAGTATCGGCAAGAACAGCAAGAGGCAATAGTAGAGACGACCTTGGAATGATGGATTAATTAGCATCATTGACTGGTAACTAGATTAGGGCGTTGATGAACGCATAGACGTGGTGCCGAGGGCGGGATTTGAACCCGCACAACCCGAAGGTCACTAGCCCCTCAAGCTAGCGCGTCTGCCGATTCCGCCACCTCGGCCCAATATCTTGTAATGTGCCCCTCATAGTGGATAGCTACGATAGAGCACTAGAGTCTAGGGTACTACGAGAATGTTGTCCCGGATAATCAATCGATTATGAATTGTGTTCTGGATATGCCAGTATAAGGTTTAGATGATTAGATCGAATGAGCTGCCACCTGTCATCAGTTATCGTAAGGTAGTTACACGGCGACGGTGGTTTCTTGTTCCATAGCTTGATTTTGGCTCAAAGATTAAAAGTTAGTAATTGATATTCTATCAAGGATCTGGATAGATGGTTATTTACATATGATTACTGGCGGGGACTTGCTTGTACGAAGCCTACGTGAGTGTGGGGTTCAATTCATGTCGGCAGTTTGCGGTAATGGCCTGAACCCCGTTCTAGAAGCATGCAGTCGTAATCAAATGCGAGTAGTGGATACTCGTGCAGAAGATAGCGCGTCTTATCTAGCAGAGGCCTATGCTAGGTTTACTGGAAGGATTGGGGTGGTAGCCAGTAGCAGTGGTATAGCCCATATAAACGCTATGGCGGGACTGATGAACTCGTATTTTGATGGGTCGCCTTTACTGTTGATCACTGGTGAATCAAGTTCGGCAGAGACTGATCTAGGAAAATTTCAAGAATTTGACCACAGTAATATTGCTTCGCCCCTATGTAAATACACGCGTCGAATAACACGTGCTGAAGATATAGGGTTTTATGTGCATGAAGCCATTCGAATAGCTACAAGCCCTCGTCCTGGTCCTGTGCAATTGTCTATACCATCCGACTTAACCGCGACGTTATTGAACGAAGACGAGGTTCCTAGTCTAACTTCTTTTTCGGGATATGTGCTTCGAGGGGGATTGCCTGATGAACAATCAACTATTGCTGCTATCGATGCCATAAATTCGTCGGAGAAGCCACTTATTGTTGTTGGTGGTGGAATACTCCACTCTTTGGGCGCCGGCGATGAAATTCTTTCTTTAGCAGAACTGATACAAGCGCCCATAGTGAGTCTAATTTGGGATAGGGCGGTAATCCCTGATAATGACTTCAGTATTGGAGTTGTGGGTGCTGCCACTAGTCAACCTGATGTGTTAGCGCGCTCGGACTTAGTGGTGTTGATCGGAGGCCGTATTGATTATCGAATGGGTTATGGGCGCCCTCCAGACCTGGCTATGAATGCAAAGATGATACGAATTGATGCTGACCCTCAAGAGCTGAGGCAAGGGATGACAGCTGATATAGGATTGCTAGGCGATCCTATGTCGATCGTTCAATCGATGCTGAATCATCCTTCGGAGCGATTGGTTTCCCATACAGATGATTGGTTAATGGAAGCGAAGAGGGCTGATGTGGAATTTCGCAACAAATGGAGAACCGGAACTGACGATCAAAGTGTGGGTATAACAGGCAGGCATGTAGCAGAAGCTATAGCCCCAATTATTCAGCAAGATATAAATTTTCTTATTGATGGTGGGAACATAGGACAATGGGTTCACCAATTGTTAGTTGACCATTACAGGGCAGGTTGGCTCACGTGTGGGGCTAGTGGAGTGGTTGGTTGGGGTATTCCGGGAGCTATGGCTGCCAAGATGTCCGACCCGGACAAACCTGCTTTACTGTTGACCGGTGATGGAGCTATTCATTTTGCGCTTTCTGATATTGAAAGTGCAGTGCGACAGGACTTGCCATTTGTTGTAATAGTCGCGGATGATAGCGCCTGGGGGATAGTAGTTACCGAGCAGAGAGCAGCGTATGGTCATGATGGACTACCTTCGAGTCGAATCGGACCGGTCGATTATGTGTCTATAGCAGAAGGATTCGGCGCTAAAGGGATTAGAGTTGAAACACTTGGTGCACTTCGTGATGCGACCATAGACGCCCTTGATGCAGGTGTATGTACGTTAATACATATTTCGATAGCCTTAGAGGGTCCAAATGAGCATTAAGCAAGGCTCGGTTGCCTTTGTGCTTAGATATTAAAGCAGAAATATATCTTGGGATTATTTGAACTAATATCCGACTATGATCCATCTGGTGATCAACCGGCTGCCATTCAGGAGCTTACGGATGGGCTGACGACAGGCGAGAGATTCCAGACCTTGCTGGGGGTTACTGGTTCTGGCAAAACTTTCACTATGGCCAATGTAATACATAAGGTGCAGAAGCCTACTTTGGTGTTGGCTCCGAACAAGACTTTAGCTGCGCAATTGTGCTCGGAATTTCGGGAATACTTCCCTAACAATGCTGTTGAGTATTTTGTGTCCTACTATGACTACTATCAGCCTGAAGCGTATGTTCCTAGCAGCGATACTTATATAGAAAAAGATAGTGATGTAAATGAAGAGATCGAGAAACTCCGTCTTTCTACTACACGTTCTCTTTTCTCAAGACGTGATGTCATAGTGGTGGCTAGTGTTTCATGCATTTATGGAATTGGGTCGCCTGCTGATTACGGGGAAATGACCCTGAACTTGAATGCTGGCCAAGAATATAATCTTTACCGACTGCTTCGCCACCTCGCTGCTATTCAGTATGAGCGTAATGATATCAGTCCATCACGAGGGAAATTCAGATTGCGTGGTGATGTGTTGGAAATTTTCCCTTCCTACGAAGACTATGCTTTTCGCTTGGAGTTTTTTGGGGATGATTTGGAGCGCATCGTACAGATAGATCCACTGACCGGAGAGATTTTAGACAATTTGGAATCGATTGACATCTATCCTGCACGACACTGGGTTACTCCTGCTGAGCGTTTGGATAAGGCAATACAGGGTATAGAGAAGGAGTTAGCGGAGGAATTAGCAGAAATGGAGGCTAAAGGCTTGATTGTGGAGGCATCACGATTAAGCCAGAGGACAAAATTCGATTTGGAGATGCTCCGTGAAGTTGGCCATTGTACCGGTATAGAGAACTACAGCCGGCATCTAAGTGGAAGAAATCCGGGAGAACCACCATGGGTCCTTTTGGATTACCTACCGGCAGATGGACTAATAATTGTTGATGAATCTCACATGGCACTGCCTCAGCTAAAAGGGATGCTAGCCGGGGATCAGTCTCGCAAGAAATCTCTGGTAAATTATGGGTTTCGTCTGCCGTCAGCTTACGACAATAGGCCTTTGTCATTTGATGAGTTTTTAGAGCGCGCTAATCATGTGATGTTTTCTTCTGCCACCCCGGGAGAGTTTGAATACAAGAATAGTCAGCGTGTGGTGGAGCAGATTGTTAGACCGACTGGGTTGGTTGATCCTTCTATTGAAATTAAGCCTACAGAGGGGCAAATCGATGATTTGCTTTCTCTGATTCGTGCGCGGGTTGCAGATGGGGACCGGGTTATAGTCACTACCTTAACAAAGCGTATGGCAGAAGATTTGAGTGACTACTTGTCTGAAATGGGGACAAAAGTTCACTATCTTCACTCAGAGGTAGACACTCTTCAAAGGGTGGAAATACTGAGCGATTTGCGCAGGGGTGTTTACGATGTGGTGGTAGGAATAAATTTGCTTAGGGAGGGGCTGGATCTTCCAGAGGTTTCTTTGGTAGCAATCCTTGACGCTGATAAAGAAGGTTATCTGAGATCTGAAGTTGCATTGATTCAGACGATTGGTCGTGCTGCTAGAAATGTTAGAGGTCACGTGGTTATGTATGCAGACAATGTAACCGGAAGCATGCAGAGAGCCAAAGATGAGACATATAGACGTCGTGCTATTCAACTGGAATACAATCGTGATAACGGGATCACAGCTGCATCGATAACAAAGAAATTACACGACATTAGGGGAATGCTAGTAGATAGTGCTGGGACGGTTGATAAGGATTCGATAGTAGGTGAGAAGTACGCTCAAGAAGGAGTGGCTGTACGAGACCTGGTAGCAATGTCACCTCTGGAATATTCTAAGCGCATTCGGGAATTGGAACGTAGAATGACGCTCGCCTCAGATGCGCTGGAATTTGAGAAAGCTGCGATGTATCGCGATGAAATATCCGAACTTCGGCAGGCTTTGGCTTCGGAAAGAGCAGGATAATTGCAATAGTGATAACGATATGAACAGCTGGTGGGCTAAGGCTAGGCTTCCAATTGCGGCCTTGCTTATCTTTGGTCTGGGTGTCTTGCTAAATTTCGCTGTTAGCTCTACCGGAATTGTGATACCTGCTTTGTGGCTTTGGCCTCTTTTGGTTCTGACTGTGTTTTTGGGTGTGATATGGGCTGTTGGAGGCAATGTTTTAGTGAGGCGTGTGTGGTACTGGATATGGGGTGCTCCTTGGGATGCAGCTGGGTGGATAGCGGATAGATCTTCTCGCAACGAAGGTGAGCAAGACTAACTTGAATGATGTGTTGAAATTGGCTTTTGTTGGTTGCGGGTCGATAGCGAGAGCCCACTTAGCGGGCATTGAACAGTACGCACCCAGGGTGCGGGTTACTGCACTGGTCGACCCTGATCCGAAGGCAGCTGAAAGATTTGTGAAGATGACTAGTGGGACCTACTATGCGAATTTGGAGGAGGCTCTTTTGCAGGGTGATTTCGATGCTGTGGACATAATGGTTCCTCACGATTTGCATGAGCAATTGTCTTTGCTTGCTCTGAAAGCCGGGAAGCATTTGTTGCTAGAAAAGCCAATGGCTCCGAGTCTAAAAGCTTGTGACCGTATACTGAACTGTGCGAAAGAATCTGGAGTGGTGTTTGCAGTTGCCGAAAATGCGCAGTTTTGGCCTGAAATAATGGAGGTTGATCGACTTATTCGTGAGGGTGTCATAGGTGAAGTAATTACTGCTAAAGCTTCTTTTTGGGTTCAATATGAGCCTGGGGAATTGAAGCCACGGACTCCTTGGCGACTGGATCAAGAGAAAACTGGTGGAGGCATTACTATCGATGGTGGATCGCATTGGTTAAGGCCGCTCAGAATTTGGATGGGTGAAATCACAGACGTTATAGCCGCTGTAGATCATCCACTTCAATCCATGCAGGGCGAATCTTTGATACATGCCTTAGTAAGGTTTCAAAGTGGCAGAATTGGTTCTTTCGACGCTCTCAATGTGGACTCCACTTTGGCTCCAGCCGAGTGGTGGCGTGTTACTGGTGCACGTGGTGAGATTGTTGTAGAGGGTGGACTCCAGGGTCAGACAATCAAGATTTATGATGAATTTAATCCGGAAGGAAAAGTTGTTATGGACCAAGGAGATGGATACCAGGCTTCTTTCGGATTGGAAATAGCAGATTTTGCTGCAGCAATTTTAGATGGGAGTGAATTGTCTGCATCTCCAGAGTACGCTCTTGGAGAACTCAGAACTGCCTTAGCTATGTATAAATCAGTGGAGTCAGGGATATGGGAAAAAGTTTGGGACTGACTCAGTGGCTTTGATCTATCTGACGGTATTGTGGTGAAAAACAAATGACATACCTTTAATTTGCGAAGGATAAAAAATGCCTAAATTACACGTAATCGGCGCGGGTACTCCTACCCCGACTAAGGATCGATGGGGGACATGCTTTGTTTTAGATATAGTGGGTCAAAGATTTATGATTGATTGTGGGCCCGCCTCTACATACAAATTGTTTCATGCTGGTATTGCTAGTACCGAAGTAGACAATCTATTTTTCACACATCTGCACTCGGATCATATTGCAGATTATCCCTGCTTTCTTATGACTAGGTTTGATCAATCTGTTGGCAAAGAAAATGTCTTGAATGTTTATGGGCCACCTCCTATGTGCGATTTGCACGACCGATTATGGAGTCAGGAGCAAGGGGTGTTTTGGTACGATGTTAGTGCCAGAATTAACCACCCAATGAGTATTCACGCATACCATGCACGCGGCGGTGAAGGGGATAGGCCCGAGCCCATTGTGTCAGTTAAGGAATATGGGGAAGGGGTGGTGGCTAGTGGTCCCGGGTGGTGTTGCAGTGCTCTGGAAGTACGCCATGCGCAACCATGGCTCAATTGCTTTGGATTTCGATTTGAGACAGATGAAGGGACCGTGTCGTTCACAGGTGATAGTGCGCCTTGCGATTCTGTGGTTGAACTTTCGCGAAATGCGGATCTTACAGTTATAGAGTCTGTCCATCGTGCACGAGATATAGCTCAATATCCTAGTCGTATCTCCGAAACTGGAACAACTGACGCAGGCCGCATGGCTGAGGACGCAAGGGCCAAACGATTAGTAATCAATCATCAATCTGATAATTTGGACCCCCCGGAAGATATGGCTGAAGGCATAGCTGATGTCAAAAGTGCTTATAGCGGTCCAGTTTGGTGGGGAAAAGATGGGATGGTAGTCGACTGGGATTGATTGTTACGGAAAAACCAAGTAGTAGGCAACAGAGACTACTAATTATCTTGTTCACCCGGATAAAGGTCGTCGAGTTCACCTTTATTTAGTGGTCCGGAATATGTCCATATCTCATCTTCAGAACCTGATTGCAAAGTTTCGCTTCGGGCCAGGTGAAAGAAACAGTCGGACAACTCATTAGCTACATGTAGCACTACCGGGTCGACAGGCTGTTCCGTGTCTAAGTCAATTGTTGATCTTTCAACTCGACGTGCGATCGAACGACATAGGTGCAGTGAGGCGGCGGTAGAAGGCTTGCCAGGAAGGATAAAGTTTTTCAATGGTGGTAATGATTGTTCAAGTCTGGTGCTGAAGCGTTTTAACTCGATAAAATCACTCTTCTTCAATTTCGTAGAGTGTCGTCCCTTAGGGTCTGCAATATGGGCTCCCATAGTCAATAAAAGCGACTGTATGCGGCGAATCGTGCAATCCAATCGGGAACTAGCGTGTGATCTGACGATAGATAGTGATGACACCAGTTCATCTATCTCTCCTAGTAGTCTTACACGCTGGGCTGTCTTCTTGGCTTCATCACCAAAAATACGTGTTCCTCTAGGATTCTTGTTAGGAAGAGACATATTTCCCTCGATTAATTACGGTAACATCATCAATTCGTTGTAAACAGGATGCGCAAATAATTTTCACTGCTATCTATCGCTTCAGTAAAGTGCTTAGCGAATATTTAGTTTCAACCTATCGAGGTATGCGATATATGTACAGTTTATTTAGTGATCTCCACCGGACGTGTTGTCGGATGTTGGGATTTGATCGAACTCTACATGTTGGACTAAATCTGGAAGATCTATGTCTAGTGGCCCTTCAGCATGGCTTAATCGACCATCATCCATAAGCCACGTATCATCGGTGAACTGGCTGAGTGCTGGATCATGAGTCGCCATTACGATTGCAATGTTCTGCTCATCTACTATGCGCCGGAAAAGCATCATGATTTCTAGCCCAGTAACACTGTCTAGTGCTCCGGTGGGCTCATCTGCAATTAGCAACGACGGTTTATTTGCTAGCGCCCTCGCTATTGAAACCCGCTGTTGTTCACCTCCACTCAGTTCGAATGGTCTGTGATGCATTCTACTGGTGAGACCTACTAAATCTAGAAGTTGTTCTGCTCTTTTTCGCCGGTCACTACTTGGCAACCCCGCTATTCTCATTGTCAATTCCACATTCTCAACAGCAGACAAAACTGGTAGCAGGGAGAATGTTTGAAATACAAATCCCATTTCGTGGCGGCGTAATTTTGTGAGGGTTTCATCATCCATGTTAGCGAGGTCTGTATGGCGAAAAGATATACGACCAGCGGTTACTTGATCTAGCCCACCTATTAGGTTTAGCAAAGTGGTTTTCCCTGATCCTGACCGGCCTCTCAAAGCGACAAATTGAGCATGGGTGATAGTTAGGTCAACCTTGTCTACCGCCCGCACTTCGTTATCTTCACCTTCGTGGTAGTAGCGACATGCTGACTCGATTTGTACTAGTTCATTTGGTGACTGCATGGCGGGAATATTAGCTTCCATTGCTGATGTCTTCATTAGCTTTTCGGATGATGACGTTACCGTCTTCTACGTCTACGATGGCCCTCTCTTTAATACCCAATTCTTGAAGGTATTCGGAAGGGATTTGAAGCCGTCCATTAGCATCAATTATCACAAACTCATCGTGGGATTGAGGTAATCCGTCTTCAGCAACTCGTCGTACTGTCTCGGTGCTTGTTCGTCCGTCACGAATCGCTACCACCCTATCCACTTGTCTGGCTATGTTTCTGTCATGAGATACTACGACAACAGTCAAACCTTCATTGCGGTTAAGGTCGTGCAAGATCTCGTAAATATGTCCGGCTGTCTCATTGTCAACCTCGCCTGTAGGCTCGTCCGCCAATAGTAAATCAGGGTTGTTGGCAAGTGATATCGCTATTGCTACCCGTTGTTGTTGCCCACCTGATAATTCTCCTAGTCGATGGTGCATTCTATCTGTTAGGCCCACTGCCTCCAGTAGTTCCCCAGATCTTGCCTTACGTTTTTTGATTGACATTCCAGCGAATACCATAGGAGCTTGAACGTTTTCATTTGCTGTCAAGTAAGGAATCATGTTTCTAGAGCTTTGTTGCCACACGAATCCGACCATATCTCTCTTGTAGCGAACCAATTCGGCCGAACTGGCCTTTACTATGTCCAATCCTCCCACTAGACATCGTCCCGCACTTGGTCTGTCTAATCCACCTAGCACGTTTAAGAGTGTGGATTTGCCAGAACCACTGTTTCCGATGATGGCCATCAATTCCCCTTTATTGACTATCAAATCTAGTCCTTGAAGAGCAACCACTTCTAAGTCAGCTACTTTGAATATGCGGACCAGATTGTCGCAAGTAATGTAGGGCTCACCTATTGCGATACTACTGTCAGTGCTCACCCGGTTTCCTCCCCAAATTTCATGGCTTCATGTATCCGAATATTTCGTAACATCCAAATAGATATTGGTACGGCGATTGCAAGGACTAGGATGAAGAGCATGTATATCTTGGCAATATCCCCCCACGCGGTTTCGATCACAAATGCTGGCGTTGACGCCTGTTGATCTGCGCTTAACTGTAGGAACGGTATAAACATTTTCCCAGTAATTATGCCGAGGATAGTTCCAATGAGGGTTCCTAATCCAATCAAAAACCCGTTTTCGAACATGAATAGGCCGATCATTTGTTTTACTGATAGGCCCATCGCACGCAATATCCCGAATTGTTGTAACCGGCGACGAAAAGAGAAGAACGAGTAAAGTAAAAATCCTAATAGTGTCAAAATGGTTGATATGACAAATCCGGCTGTTAAAACCCCGAAGGTTCCAATTTGTGTGGCATCATCGCGGGCATCTTGAATTATTACTCGCGCGTCTTTGCTATCCAAGATATGGAGATCTAATTGTTTGAGTGAGTTAGCTAATTCCGTAGCGCTGGCGTCATTTGCTGGCTGTATCAGCACGTCCCATGGGCTTTCGCCTATATTTCGGTGTATATAGTCGAGGTTTCCGACCACGAATGGCCCATCCTCTGGGTAGTGTGTTGGGAAGCTGTCAATCCATCCAGACAGAAAAAATTCAGTATCCGTTTGTCCGAAGCGGATGACCATCGGGTCTCCCAGGTTGTAGCGAAGTTGGTCTCCGAAATAGGATTTATCGGCGAGAAGCGCCCGTTCATCACCAGCTAATGCATTTGCGAGTGAGTTTAAATCGTAAATTGAAAAATCACGTCGCCAAAAGGTTGTTTTTGCGAAAGGAACAGGATCAATTCCATAAACAGTTATGTCTTTCATGGCACCTCGGCCAGGTATTTCAAATTTAGCATCACCATCCCCTCCTTTTTCCCAAAATCTAGCGTAATTATTAATTAGCGGGTCTCCGTCTTCAGTAGAAGCGTTTTCATGGACATCTACAGGTTGTATCAACCATTCTTCGTTCTCTTCGTCCCATTCTCCAGATTCTTCTATGAAGGCCGGGGCTCCTACACCAAACAGTGCCCGGTCGGTAACATTTCGATCAATCGTTGATGCCATTGAGGCACTAAAAGTTCCTAACGCTAAGGTCAGAATTAGCAGCAGTACCAATCTTGAGAATTGCCCAGGACTTCTCCCTATTTGACGGAGTCCTAGATGAATTCCAACCCCCCACCATCTGGATCCGGCCCATGCTAATAGTGCTACAAGCCATGGAAAGAATCTCAAAAACAGTACTGCTACGGCAAAAATGAATATCACAGGCATTACCAACAATAAGGGGTCCGAAAAAAATTCTCCCTCAGGCCCTACGCTAAGTAATGAGTCTCGATTTCGCAAACTGATAAAGCCATATATGCTCAATGCAAACAGAGCTATATCCAAGAAAAACCTCTGGAACAGCGGTTTTCGTGTGGTTCGTGATACACCGGCTTTGTATTCGACTATAGACTGTCTGGCTGCACTAACTGCAGGTACCAATGTAGCTGCTATAGATAGCAGTATTGCTCCGCCGGCGTACATATAATGTCGTAGAGATAGGTCGATCGGCAGAGATTCTCTATTAGTGAATACCAAGAATGTATATGTTTTACCGACGATCTGGGCCATTCCTAATGCAAGTAAAGGGCCGATGGCCAGGGCGAATGCTCCGATGATCATCCCTTCTAATAGGTATACTCCGGTTATTTGCAATGTCCCTACCCCGCGGCTTTTTAGTATTGCTATTTCAGATCGTTGCCTGTCGACAACCATGCCTGCAGATAAACTGATGTAATAAAGAACTATCGCTACTACCGGGGCGCTTAGTATTAATAGTAGTAATTGCAGGAAGAACAACTTGTTTTCGAATTCAGCAAATATTTGTTCTGGGGAATACTCCAGCTTTGTGTTGGGCAAGATGTTGTTTGTGCTCGAACGTAGGCCATATAGACCACCGGTCACCCTACGATAATTTCCGGCGTTTATGCTATCTGGGTTGAAATCTGAGTACCAAGTAGCTTCATAAAAGAGTCCGGGGTGCTCTTTTAGTAATCTATCTAAATAGAGATCCCGATTTACAAACATGGCGCCTCTATCAAAGGCACTTTCTACGTTGTAAAACCAGTAGTCTGATGACTCGTCCTCAGGTACGAAACGGCCCACTATATCGACGGCTATTGGGAACTCTTGACCAGTGTTGATGTCCTTGTATACGGTTTTTACTCGGTCACCGACTAAGTATCCTAGGAGGTCCAGAGAATCATTTATCATCATGGCTTCAATCAGAGGTAATTGTTGCCCCGAGCCCTCTTCGACAACCGTGTCCCAGATACTTTCAGGGAGTCGCCCTTCTAGCAATTTGACGTGTTCGTTTTGGTCATCGATCGTAACGAAGAATCCGTAGTCTAGGCCTCGTGCTTTTAGTAGAGATTCCGTGTCATCAGAAAATCGCATCAAGGGAACGACATCTGTTTGCAGATAGCTCACTTGGATGGTTTCTTCAAGTCCCACAATGGCACTCATCTGTGTAGAGTAAAAGTTATCTGCCTCTAAGTAGGTGGAAACTGTTGTTGCAGGTTCGTTAGGTTTATGACGACTAAAATGGCGCAGCTGCACGGCACTTGCAGGCAGTCCTGATATACGCAGATTTGGCTTCTCAAGTTCCTTCTTCAGTAGTAACTCGCTTATTCCCTCTGCGAACATAGGGATCGCTGTAACTAGAGTTGCCGCGACCAAGAGTCCGAAAGCCGTACTAAGGATCAGAAGTCCATTGTTCCACAATCTTTTGGCTGCGAAAGCCACTAGCGAGTAAATCAATAGCACATCCACATAATATTTAAGCTGCCAGCTCTACGGGGCAGCGAAGATTGACATTCCTTCCTCAAGACCATCCACTATCTCCACATCTAAATCACTTCTAATGCCGGTTATGACCGGCAAGCTTCTTCTTTGTCCATCTATTACTGTTTCGACAAATTCTCTGCGGTTCACTGTCCGAACGGAGCTGATAGGAACTACAAGAACGTTGTCTTTAATTTCTATGGTTATTTTGAGTCTGGCCAGCATTCCAAGCTCGGCAGGGGCAGTACCCAAATTGACGTTAAATTTAGTTTCTGGAACTTTTACCGTTTGTCCGGTGCTACTGACTATGTTCCGGGGCAGCGATGCTACCTTGGCTTCAAATGTTTGACCTGGGAATGCATCGAGCACTACTTCTACAGGCTGGCCTACAGACAGTGATGGTTGATCCACCTCCGCAATCAGGGCTTCGACGACCAATTTACCTTGGTCTGCTAATCCGATAAGTTCTTTGTATGCAGCCACTTGGTCTCCGGCCTTGCCTTGGACGAATGTAATTTCCCCGTCAAACGGAGCAATAATTTGATTCTCAAATTCCTGCTCTTGAAATCGCTCCAATTTTATTCGAGCCTGATCGCGACTATTACGAAGAATTATTAGGTCCATGTCTTTTGAGGATGTTTTGGATTCATACTGTTCAACTTTTTGTTTAGCATCTTTCCGTTTGGTTTCGGCGGCTAATGCCAGGTTTTTTGCGACCTGAAGTTCGTCTTCCGTTGGGCTATTCAACTTGCGCAATTGCTCTTTTGTTTTTGAAAGTGTTGCACTAGCTTCATTCAATCCATAACGGACTTTCTGCAACTCAGCCGTGCCTAGACCTGAAGCAACATCTTTTGTGTCTAACAATGCAGATTCGGCAGCTAGAGTGGCTGTTAGCTCAGCTGCTTCCGCAACAGCCAGTTCATCGTCGTACTCGCCTTGCACCTGTAGCGCTAGACGATCTATCGCTTGTTGGCGTGACCCGTTACCCAAGGCCTCAGCCAGATCATTAGCAGCTTTAGTGGATGCCGATCTTGCCGTAGTCACGGCTGTCTTTGCTTTTGCTATCTCTGCAGCACTTGCTGGCAAAAGAGAATCGTTGTAAGTACGGGTGGCCTCTTGGAAATCTAATTCAGCCTTCTGTTTTTTCTCTGTTGAACCACTTCCACCTATCACTTCTTGATGGGTGAGCGTAGCCTTTTCAAATATTACGTCAGCATCCCTTTTGGTGGAGGCTGTCGGTTGGTTTAGAGTGTCCTCAAGCGACTTCTCAGATTCGTAAAATGCTGTCAAGGCTTCGTCTCTTGCCGATTCCAATTCGGTTAATCTTTTGCTGGCCTCGACTTTAGCATTCTTAAGGCTGGGTTTTTTACGCGCCCGAATCCCTTCGACTTCTTGCGCGGCTTTTACTCTGTTTGCTTCCATTTGAGCTGCTGTACTAGATGCTGTTTTATCAGACAACGCTCCGGCGGCTATCAATGAATCATATTTTCGTTGTGCGTCGATTAGGGCTATTGAAGCCTTTGCCATAGCTGCTTTTGCTAAACCCACATCTGCAGGGTTTCCTCCGTTCTGCAAGTCTTTTAATGACTGGTTGCGGGATATGGCATCGTTTTCAGCAAGTAACCATGCCTGTGTGGCAGCGGAACGCGTTGCACTTAGAGCCGACTCGGCAGATTTTACTCGTAGATCCGTAGTCTCGAATGCCTTCTTAGCATCAGCAACCTGAGACTCTAATCCACCTAGTTCTAACTCTGCGAGCACCTGACCTACTTTTACCAAATCACCTTGTCGAACTGCGATATTTTTTATTCTTCCGGGTGCACGAAAGAACAAATCTTCCCGTTTATCGGCCTCCAGACGCCCGGTGGACCTGATCGCTTCTTCCACTATGCCTTTCTTAACGTCTGTCATCACTCTTGTCCCAGTGTTTGCCTGAGTCACTAGAGTGGGCGTTGGAGCGACCGTAGCTACAAAAACTTCACATGCCGACAAAATACTTATAGCCACAGTCGTTACTAGACATAACTTAACTTTGGTTGCGAAATTCAGCGTAAATCCCCTTTGGTTTTTACATGCAGCGTTGGTTGGGATTGCAACCTAAAACAGTGGATTCGGCGCATCGTACCTCACAAATTCTCGCTTTGGTATCGGGTCTTAGGTAACTAATAGACGTAATCAGTTGGCTTTCTTTTCTGGACCTAAATGTAGACTTAAGTAAGCGATCTACTGCAATGCCGTCCACCAGTGAGACATGGTATAGGTGAGCTAAGATGCAGTCAACATAAAGAACCCGACTGCTTAGGGCCCGTACTTTACAGAGAGTTAACCACAAACAAAGTAGTCATCAACGTAATCGATTTAAAAGTTTGAGATAGTCAAGTTGATTGACCTGCTAGTATTGTTGTTGGCTAAAACGATTGTTTTAAAAAGTAATTATGTATTGTGATTGAGTTAAGTGTTTGAAGTCTGAAATATCTAAGTTGTCCCAGCGTATGGAGGCGATGAACGAAGGGCTACCAGAAAGCGGCCTTTTTGGTGATGCCGTTATCGAGGAAGGGGTGCCCAGGGCTCCATTTCGGATATCTCCTCAGCCGATCGAGATATCACGTGGTATCGCTAACAAATTTCAATCTTTGGGAAATCATTTGTTGCAGTTTTATAAGGCGTCTAACCGACTATACCTGGATAGCGTTCGTGGACATCAGCCGGGCTGGATATCTGAATTATTGGATCACGGAAAAAGTGATTCTGTTAAGGAATTAGGGAGGCTGAATAGGACAAAGTCTAACCTGCCATTTGTAATCCGGCCTGATTTAATGCTCACTGAATCGGATAATTTAGTGGTCACTGAACTTGATTCGGTGCCCGGAGGAATAGGGCTTTTAGATGCCCTTTCTTCTGGATATCAATCTATGGGTTACAGCTTGGTGGGTGCTGCCGATGGTGTGGTAGAGGCTTTTGGAAGGGCTTTAATTGATGATTGCGGATTAGAAATTCCTAGCGTAGCCATTGTGGTTTCTGATGAATCAGAATCTTATAGGTCTGAAATGCAGGCAGTGTCGCGCAGATTGGAGAAGATTGGTATAGATGCCAATCTGGTTCACCCCAGCAATCTAGATTATCAATTGGGAGATCTGGTCATGAATACAAATGGAAATCTCCAAAAAATCGATGTGCTATATAGATTCTTTGAATTGCATGATTTAAAGAATATTCCTAATGTGGATTTTGTTTTTCATGCGATGCGGCATCGGCGTGTCCATGTATCACCTCCTGCTAAGGCTCAACTTGAAGAGAAATTACTTTTGGCACTATTTCATCATCCCGAACTGGCTGATTATTGGATTAGGGAGATTGGCGACCAATCCTATTCGGTGCTGTCGGACATAATTCCACCTACTTGGGTGCTAGATCCAACTAAATTACCTCCGTTTGCTGCGATTTCGCCCCCTCTTATCACAGCTGGAAAATCTATAAGAAGGTGGTCTGATCTATCCAATGTCACACAGAAACAGCGCCGAATGGTTGTAAAGCCATCGGGGTTTTCAGATTTGTCCTGGGGTGCTCGTGGCGTGACTATTGGTCATGATGTAAACCAAGAAGTATGGGCTTCGTCAGTACAGGAAGCTTTGCAATCTTTCGATACTTGCCCCTACGTACTGCAGCCCTATGAACAAAGTAGACGGTTGTCGGTCGAATATTTTGATTTCGACTCAAGCGAGGTTAAGACTTTTGACGCTCGTATCCGTTATTCTCCTTACTATTTTGTGGAACAGGGAGAAGCAAAGTTGGCTGGAGTGCTAGCAACTGCGTGTCCTGCTTCAAGCAAAATTTTACATGGTATGAGTACTGCCGTTATGTCTCCAGTGATGGTTAATGATGATTGACAACATATTTCAAACAAGATTGGCGTATGGATTCATGGTAATACCAGTTTGTGCATGGACCCAGGGAGCGAAAGGATTCCAATAATGAGTAGTACAGTGCCGGAGTGGAAAAGTCTGATGCGTTCTAATATTCGCCGCGGCTCTGACCTTCCAGATTTGGATAATCTCAAACAAGACGAGATAGATAATGTACGCAAACTATACCCATTTTTTTCGAATGCCTATTACACCAGCCTTATTCGTGAAGAAGGTGATCCAATATGGCAACAGATCATCCCTTCGGAGAAAGAATTGAATGATCCTACGTATTACATGGAGGATGCTGTAGGGGAGGATGGTGATGATTCTCCGGTTAAGCATCTGACACATCGTTATCCGGATCGCGTCTTGTTTACCGTTACATATACGTGTGCTATTTATTGCAGGTTTTGCACTCGAAAACGCAAGGTTGGGAAAAACCCTGTGCCACCATGGAGCGAGATGCAAGATGTATTCAGTTATTTACGTGAACATACTGAGATCCGTGATGTTCTTCTCTCGGGGGGAGACCCACTGCTACTAGAGGATAATTACCTTGAGCGCATTCTCAGCGAATTGCGATCTATACCACATATCGAAGTGTTGAGGATTGGCACGAAATTGCCGTGTGTGCTTCCCCAACGAGTAACTAAAGAACTAACCGATGTTCTTAGACAATACCACCCGCTTTTTGTGAATACTCACTTCAACCATCCGCGAGAACTAACAGAAGAAGCAGCGGAAGCATGTGGTCGGTTGATAGATGCTGGCATCCCGGTAGGATGCCAGACGGTTTTATTGAAAGGGGTGAATGACGATCCGGTCATTATGAAAGAGTTGATGCTAGGGTTGGTCAAGATGCGAGTAAAGCCTTACTACCTTTACCAGGCTGACCTGGTTAAAGGTACTCATCACTTTCGTACTGATGTTAGTACAGGCCTTAAAATAATGGATTATTTGCAGGGTAATATTTCAGGTTTTGCGGTTCCTATGTATGTTATCGATGCCCCAGGAGGGGGAGGGAAAATGACCGTAGGACCAAATAGAATGGTCTCGGCCGACGATAACTGGATAGTACTCCGAAATTATGAGGGCAAAGAATTTCGTTATCCGGCTTCTGGTAATCATGATGCTGAAATCCCATCAGAGTATCTAACGGGTACAATTGTGGCTGACTACCTGTAATACTTGGGTCAGTATTACACATCTGACTGTAACTAATTAGCTAACTGAGCCATCCGCGTAATCGCAAATATTCTTCGCCAACATTGCCGGAGAAAACCCCAAACATCCCACCCATTTCGGGCCTCCATTCGAGACGACCTCGTTGAAAGTATTGGACGCTAGTTCCTCCTTCAACAACCTCTTGTGATATTGGGTATCCCCATCTGTCAACACCACCAAATCTTTCAAAGTATTTCTTAAATCCGAAATGAATTGAGTTTTGTGTCTCTGGGAAGTATCGGTGTTGGGAGTTGTTGGCAAATGGAGTGTCCTTTGCGTAATTCCTGCCCGCTGCAATTTGATCTCCAACCAAACCTAATTGCACTTCGTATGGAGTGCCGGCAAGCTCAGGATGGTATTCGAGCCGCACCTTCTGAAAGTACTGCACTCGTATTCCGTTTTCATCAAATTCTTCTGTGAGGGGCAAGCCGAATGTAGCTACACCACCCTTCCGTTCGAAATATTTTTTGAATCCAAAAAAGATGTTATGTCCGGTTTCTTCAAAGTATATCGACTGTCCTGGAATGTTGACCCGTGGTACGGGGCGCGTATGAGGAAACGCAAATTCCACGTCGAATTTTGTGCTTAGCATTTCACCGAGGGCTACTGGAGTTCTTTTGTTGTAAATCGCCTGAAAAAAAGATGCGTCGAGTCTGCGATTAATTTCAGATCCCTCGATAAATACGGATTTAACCCGGCCACTTGCTGATCGATCACTAAAATCTATTCGTCTTAGACTTCCGATTCGGGAATTATCTTTCTCGTTCAGCATGTCTTCGATTACTTTCATTGGGAACTCAGAGGTTTGCCAATTAACGGCTGGTGCATCTCGGTCGAATGCGAGACCGGCGGAGTTATGATCGCGAAACCCTTTGAGGTATGGCAAATCTTGACTGAACACGTCTCCAGCACTTTCTGTAAATCCGCCTCCACTGGAGAAGTAGTAAGAGCGTATGGGTTGGCCGTTCCATCCAATTATGGTGTTCCAGGTTTGTTCTACAGCGCTATTTGTGATGTGGTGCTCGCGATGAGACCCTTCGTATAATTGATAGTAAGTAGTGTCATCTAAATCCCACCAATGATTAGAGGGCTTAAGGCTTGTTAGAGCATAGGTTCTGGCTGCAAGGCTCTGAGCCTTTAGAGCTTCCATAGGCCAGCCGCGAGGCATTTCTGCAGGTACCACCCCCCTTACGTAATCGTCGATTCCTAGTTCATTAACTGTATCCAGTGTTCCTTCTGCGTTCTGTCTGATCCAAATATCTCCGCGGTACATGTCGTAGAATTGTGTGCCCCCTGAGCCGGGCACTATACGGGTGTACTTGTAATACACCTGAATACGAGTTTCTGGGCTAAGAGATACTAGCTTGAGCGCGCCTGGAAATCCGAACTGGATCATCAATTGTCCTGCGGGATCATAGAGATATGCGTGATGAGACTTCTGGTCTTTTTTAGACACTAAATTGAGACGAGTTCCTGGCTGCAAAGGGCCAGTAACGCCTTCAATTGCCCATGGACCACCCCATCCATACACATTGCCTGGTAGTTTGTTGGAAGATGTAAATGAACCATCTATTGCAGGTGGCAAATATTCTTCATCGATAAGCACTCGAATGCGAGTTCCAGCAGTGTCATGAGGCATCAATTGGGAGCCCTGATAATAGGCCCCAACTATTTGTTGTGCGGTTTGACCCTCAAGTGCCCTGCCTCTAGCTCCCCATTGGGACATTCCTACCCCATGTCCACTCCCTGAGCCCACAAACTTTACGACTTGGTCTGGTTCGTATACGGCTACTAGTGCGTCTGCTGGTTTTGTCCAGCTTGGCCACAAGCTTACCCCTATTGGGATTAACAGTATCACCGCCATCAGCAATGACCGGATTATTTGCGCGGATCCGCTGACGTATGTTTCGGGACTATTTTCCCGCTTTCGGTGTAATTCCGTCAGCGGGTGATTGAAATATTTTAGTAAGTTCAAAGCAAGATTGCCTCCCAGCAGTCTTCTTATGAACTCCTTTACATAATGTATTATGAATAAACCACACTTAATGTTATCTCAGGTTGTCAATCTGTGGCATTTTGTTCGAATATCGTGTGTATGCAATTATTCTATTGAATCTGCCATGGTGAGGCTAAACGAGGGTGTACATAAATGGAAATTAACAGAATTCAGGTATACAAGGTTGCTTTACCGATCGACGATGGACCTTATAGGTGGTCTGGTGGAAATGAAGTGCATAGTTTTGACAGCACGATAGTTCGGGTGGGAACAACCGACGGACTTTGTGGTATAGGTGAAATATGTCCATTAGGTGCATCTTATTTGCCGTCTTTTGCTGAAGGAGCCAGGGCAGGTATAGAGAAATTGGCTCCGGCTCTTATCGGATGCGACCCAACTCTAATTTCCGTATTGGGCAGTCAAATGGATGATTTGCTGAAAGGACACCCTTATGTGAAATCAGCCTTAGATATGGCCCTCTGGGACATTATAGGTAAGGCGGTTCAGATGCCTCTTGTCACCTTGCTTGGAGGCCGGTATGGAGACGCAGTAGATTTGTACAGAGCTATTTCACAAGGTTCGGCAGATTCTATGGCAGAGCAAGTGCGGAAGTATAGGCGAATAGGCTACCGCAGATTTCAGATCAAAGTTGGTGGAGATCCCGATACTGATATCGAGCGTATACATGCGGTTGCTGATGTTCTCGATAATGGGGATGTTCTTATTGCAGATGCTAATACTGGTTGGCTTCCTCATCAGGCTGTACGGGTGATTAAGGCTGTCCGAAATTTAGACCTCTACATCGAGCAACCATGCGAAACATACGAAAATTGTCTTTCTGTACGACGCAAGACGGATTTTCCGTTTATTCTGGATGAATCAATTGTCGATATCTCGAGCCTTCTACGGGCAATGTCTGACGATGCCATGGATATGGTCAATTTGAAAATAGGAAGATTGGGAGGAATTAGCAAGACTCGGCTATTAAGGGATATTTGCGTTTCTTCTGGTGTAGCCGTGACGATTGAGGATTCTTGGGGTAGTGATGTGGTGACATCTGCTGTAGCCCACCTAGCACATAGCACGCCAGCGCATGCTAGGTTCACTGCGAGTGACTTTAATAGTTATACATCTTTGTCTACGGCGATCGGAGCTCCAGTTAGAATAGAGGGCACTATGGTCGCTCCTAACGGGTTCGGATTAGGTATCGAATTAATAGAAGACAACCTCGGGAGCGCCTGTCTAGATGTTAATTAGGCGGGAATTACACGACAGTCTGGAAGTTATTCGTACCACTGCAAAGTTGTAATGATTCACAAATCCTACTGGCTTATATCGCTAGTGGGGCAGTTCGATAGTTTGATGCAGTTTATTTAAGCTGAGTTCAGCTTCATATGGTGACAGGGTTGGTTTTTTGTTGTTTCAACCAGTGATAACTATAGATGGCCCGGTTGGGGCTGGTAAGACTACTGTAGGTCGCCTGGTGGCGAGAAAGCTTGGATTTGCTTTTTTGGATACCGGTGTACTCTACCGTGCGTTGGCGATGTTACTTCTGAAACTTGATGTCAATAAAGATGATTATGTCCAGGCCGAAGCTATGGCTAGAAATATGAGTGTCAAGATGCTTTCAGAAGATGGCCATCATATGCTGGAGATCAATGGGGAGGTTGTTAGTAAGGAACTTTATAACCCCAAGATTGAACAAATAGTATCTCATGTAGCACAGCAGCCAAGAGTACGCAGTTCTCTGTTACCAATACAGAAAGATATAGCGGCGTCTGGCCGTATAGTGTTGGTTGGAAGGGATGTTGGTTCGATAGTGTGTCCCGACGCAGATTTGAAGATATACATAGACGCCCCGGTATTAGTGCGTGCACAGCGCAAGTATCTCGAGAAAATAGATTCTGGAGACACCATAAGTAAATCAGAAATATTATCCCTATTGAAACATCGAGACGAAGTCGATACGGACCGAGAGGTATCGCCATTGGTGGTTCCAGAGAGAGCTATCGTAATTCAATCTGAAAACCTTTCAGCCATGCAAGTTGCCGCATTAATAATCTCCTATTTCTCGGATTTGGGGCATGGTGAGGAGCGACTGACGTGAATTATGGGGTATCTAGTTGGTCGCCCCAGAGACGAATAACCTACGATGCGATCTGCAGAGGATTTTCGCATTATTTGGATATGTATATCGACGAACTCGAGGTGCATGGGCTAGAGAATGTTCCGACCTCTGGCCCCTTTATTGCAGTGTCTAATCATGTGCACATTAGTGATCCGAATTTCCACGCAACCTTAATACCAAGACCTATGCATTTTATGGCTAAGAGATCCTTGTTTCAGATTCCTTTGGTTGGTTTAGGGATGCGATTACTCAATGCGATTCCTGTGGACAGAGATGGTAGGGATGTTCCAGCTCTAAGGGCAGCATTGAACGCCCTGAATAAATCACGACCAATTTTTCTGTTTCCTGAAGGTACTCGGAGCCCAACGGCTTCTCTCCAGCCTCCTCAACCTGGAGCAGGGTATCTGGCGGTGCGAGCTGGTGTGCCTATACTGCCAATGGCAATTTCAGGGACTGAAAACATATCTTTCGGCAATTTCTCCAATAATAATGCCGTGCGTGTCAGTTTCACTGTCGGCACACCTTTCAAAGTGTGCCCGCCACTCAATTTGGATTTGCGTGAGGCTTCGGAATGGGCTGGTTGGGAAATGATGAGGCACATCGCTTCTATGTTGCCGGTTTCTTATCGCGGGGTGTTGTCCGATGATCTATTGCTTGTTGAGCAAGGGCAGTAAAGGCATGCCGATGGTCACATCCAATGTTGGTAAACAACACATTAGTTCGAACCCTCCAATTTTGGCAGCATTGATTGGTAGGCCGAATGTGGGTAAATCGAGTTTGTTCAATCGGATGTTGGGCAGAAGGCAATCTGTAGTTGAAAATGAACCTGGTACCACCCGTGACCGGTCCTTTGCGTCCGTTGAATACGGTAACAGTCAATTTATCTTGGCGGACACAGCCGGTATTTTTGCTGGGCAATTGGATGAATTGGCTCAGGCTGCTGATGTACAGGCTCGTGCAGCTTTAGCAGATTCAGATTTGGTTATATTCGTTGTTGATGTGACTACTGGTATAACGGCTGAGGACATGTCGGTTGCAGACCTTTTAAGACGTGGTAACAAACCGGTCATTACTGTAGTCAACAAATGTGATAACGAAATGCGGAGTATCGATGCCCCTGAATTCAATCGGTTAGGGCTAGGAGATCCTGTTCCTACATCTGCGACTCAGGGATTTGGTATAAAGAAATTGCTTGAAGCCATTACAAAGTATGCGACCCCGGCTACATCGGCCGACACTAATTTGGATATGCCGTCATTAGCAATAGTAGGGCGTCCCAACGCTGGCAAGTCTTCATTATTCAACACCATAGTTGGCGAAAGACTAGCACTGGTAAGCGAAATACCAGGGACCACACGGGATGCTATAGACACGGTGGTCCGCCAACATGAACACGAGACGGAGATGCGGATAGTGGATACGGCAGGTCTCCGGCGACGGGGTAGGGTGAAAGAAGGAGTGGAGCGACATTCAGTTTTAAGATCCTTAGGTGCTATTCGACGTGCTGATGTTTGCGTACTTTTAGTGGATGCCTCCGAAGGTGCGACAGATCAAGATGCTCATATTGCAGGTTTTGCGCTCGATAACGATCGAGGGTTGATAATTACTGCGAACAAATGGGATATGGTGGTTGGTGACGATCATGCAGTTAGAAAAGCTGAGGAAAGCCTGCTGTGGAGATTTAGATTTTGTGCACATGCGCCCTTGCTAAAGATTTCAGCACTGACAGGAATGAATGTGGATCGTATATTATCTACGGCACTAACTGTTCGAACAGATATGGGCAAATCAATACCGACTCCTCAGTTGAACAGGTTTATGGCAAGATTAGTGAATAGCACATCCCTCCCATCACGTAAGGGTAGGATTTCTCGGTTTCGATATGCAGTCCAGACTTCGATACGTCCTCCAACCTTCCATATGTTCTTTTCCGACCCCAGACAAGTTCGTACATCTTACTTGCGATATATAGAAAACAGTCTCCGTGAGCGTTACGGGTTTGATGGTTCACCAGTTAGAATAGTTCCTAGAAAGAGTTCGCAGCGCGGGGGCAAGGAACAAATTAGAGGAGGCAAAGCATGATGCCGGGTGTTTTTGTTGGGTTTGCTTTAATAGTGTTTGGATATCTAATGGGGTCTGTACCAACAGGTATTCTGGTGGGCCGTGGATTGTTCAATGTGAACTTGTTTCAAAAGGGCAGCAGAAGCATGGGCGCCACTAATGCATTGCGTTCTATAGGAATACGCGCTGCGGCAATTGTATTGATCGGGGATTTTTTAAAAGGTGTGGCAGTGGCTGTCGTCAGTGGAGTTGTGTTTCCTGAACAGCCATTTGTTCAAGCGACCGCTTCTATGGCAGCCGTAATAGGCCATACTCGGCCAATATTTACTGGTTTTCGGGGGGGCCGTGGTGTTGCTACTGGAATGGGTGCAGCTTCTGTTATTTATCCCATTGTGATTGCTGTTGGTATTCCAATAGGAGTAGTGCTAGTTCTTATCCTTCGTTACGTGTCGCTGGGATCCATAATAGGTACTTTGGCTGGAATGCTAATGGGGTTAATTCTGTACCTAACCGGATATCACTCAGCTCTTGAGGGAACCTTGTTTGTAGCATTGGCAGGCGCCCTAATTGTATGGCAGCACCGGCCTAATCTTAAAAGATTGATCTCAGGCAAAGAATTGCAATTAGCAAAATGGGATTCATATTTTCGAGGATGATCGTGTGTGCTCTATATGAATAACCGAATATATTAAAAATGAAAACTGGTTACGATTTTTCTCCCTCAACAAAACTTGGTTCTGTTTGGGTGTCTATTGGGTTCACATTGGCTTTCCTTATGGTTACCAATGGTGATTGGGCGTCGCCCATAGCTATAGGTGCTGGTGTTGGTGCCGGCTGGGTGATTGGCTCCAGGTTAGCCAGACACAAAATACGAATGAGCAAATCCCGTCTGTTTGTTGGTGGTTGTTTGCAACTGGTTCAGGGTGTAGTGCTAGCATCTGTTTTGTTGGGCTTAATTACCGTTATGGGATGGGGTGGTTTTTCAAACACATATGCCGGGACTTCATTCGTGATTATTGTTATCGATTTTACGTTGAGATCTTCGTTCTTGATCCTTTCGGGAATGGCGGCGGTCATGTGGCAATTAAGCAAACATTAAAGTTTCTTGATTGTCTCAATTATGCCAAATAATACTGAATCAACCGTAAACTGTTCTCTCTATGACTGACCGGATGCGATTGCGCGCTAAAGAGATTGCCCTTAGATATCTGGACCATCGCCCGCGGAGTAAGAATGAAGTGATTGATCGCCTAATCAAAGAAGATATTGCATCCGATGTAATAAATGAACAAGTGTCTGATTTGGAAGGTTTGGGCCTCATTAATGACGATGCGTATGCATACATGTGGATTCGGTCATTTGTGGAGCACCGTCCACACGGTGCGTTTGCAGTTCGGCATCAACTAAAGAAGAGAGGGTTGGGTGATGAGGTCATTGAGCGTCAAATGAATCTCCATTATCCCGATGAATTGGAGGTCGGTCGAGTATTAGCTCAGAGGCAAAGCAAGAAGATTAAGACGACTAAATTTTCCGAGTTTCGGCAAAAATTAGGCAATGTTTTGCAAAGACGCGGGTTCGCTTATGATGTGATTGAAACATTAGTAGATGAAATGTGGCATCAGGAAGTGGCCGAATGATGGTTGGAAAGAGTCTTAATTACGAGAGGAATTTGGGCAGGGATGTCGGAAGCTATAACCCCCGCCAAGCCTAAGTCCCGACCAAGTTTTATGCCGCATTGAACGTGTAAGTAAACTCCTGCGATCGCTGCTTTGAATGGGCTAACTTGCTGCGCTAGCATTGCTCCTATAATTCCCGACAATACATCGCCAGATCCGGCCACGGCTAGAGCTGGGGAAGGTTCTGAAACAATAGCGTAACGACCGCTTGGATCAGCCACGATTGTTCCTGCTCCCTTGAGGACTGTCACATTTTCAGATCTACTGGCAAGAGAGCGGGCGAATTCTAATCTGTTGTTGCATACGGTGCTTATATCTGTTTCCATAATTTTTGCCATTTCTCCGGGATGAGGTGTTAGTAGTAGTGGCCGGTCTCTATTAATAGAATCAAATAGTGATTTATCTATGGACGACAATCCATCTGCGTCCAGGACGATAGGGCAATTAATGTTAGAGCTTTGCACCAATGTCTTGACAATCAATTCTATGTCTTCGGTATTCCCTAAACCTGGTCCTACTATGAGGCTATCTGCAAGGGTGGATAACTGGATTAGGTCTTTGGCTGAACTGGCGGACAGTGTTCCTTTGAATTCAGGCAGCAATTCGAAGATTATGTCAGGGCTGTGAGATGCAACAGCGAAGATAACCGACTCTATTGAGGCTAGCTTTGCATAGCCTGTGCCACTCCGCAGTGCTCCTAAACATGCAAGTGCAGCCGCACCAGGGAACTTCCGGCTTCCCGCTATCACAAGTGTTTTGCCATATGATCCCTTATGTCCGTCTAAAGTTCTTTTAGGAAGTATCTCTGCAACGGAGTGAGGCGTTATCTGCCTTCCGCGCAGCTTATCCAAGTCATTTTCCGGGATGCCAATATCAGTTTGAATGAGCTTGCCACAGTATTGGCGACCGGGATACAACAATGACCCTAATTTGAGTGGCCCAGTGGATATTGTTACGTTTGCTTTGAAGGTCACTGGGTCTACTTTGCCGGTATTTGCATCTAGACCAGATGGGACGTCACAAGATATCCGAAATGCTTTGGCTGTAGAAATCTCCTTCAGAATTGCGCTGATTGGATCCCTTATAGGCATAGTGCCCCCTATTCCTAGCAGGCAGTCGACAATTACATCTGCTTTCTTAGCCAAGTATTGAGCTCGCCCAGGTGAATATGCAATTGTCTGGATACTTGCAGGTGATTTAGCTGTTAAGTCAGTTCTTGGTTTTGCCATAAGAACCGAAACCTCAGCTCCAGCTTGTGACAGCTGGTTCGCTATTACTGCACCGTCACCTCCATTATTTCCGGACCCTAGGAGAACTAAAACACGGGCTCCAATTATGGGATGATGGCATGCAATAATTTCTCTGGAGACCTCTTCTCCAGCCTTTTGCATTAGTGTTTGCTGAGAGGAGCCGCCACTGAGGGCGGATTGTTCGAGCATTCGCATCTCATCTGCAGTGCATATGTGGTTCGGGTATGTCATTGTGTTTGTATAGCAACGGCAGACGCAATTGCTAAATCTTGAGTATGGGTAAGGCTCAACGCGATTGTAGTGATGCCTAATTTCAGAGCTGTGGTTTTGGCATTGCCATGCAATTCGACGTGTGGCTTTCCACGAGCGTCTGGTATGACCTCCATTTCACGCCAAAAGATACCATTCAATCCGGTGCCTAAAACTTTAGATATGGCCTCTTTTGCAGCGAAGCGTGCCGCGAGTTCCCGGTGACGACCTTGGCAGTAGTTAAGTTCTCGCTCGGTATATATTTTTCTTAGAAATCGAGTGCCATGTCTATGTATGACCCCACTGATTCTACTAATCTCAATTGCGTCTATACCAGTGCTCAATTGCATGATATTCGCATTATCTTCCTTCGAGGTATAGTGCTCTGACGGATGAATCGAAGGACCAACCTGATCCCAAAACCTCGACTCTGCGTAGGAAAACGGGTGTTGGATTTAAACGTTGCAATAGATTAGGGTCGTCGTACACAGTCCATTGATTCTTAGGGATAAAACTTCCCCCCTGGACGGAGAAACTGTCTTTATTCTGATGATAGAATCCGTGATGCCAGACTTGGTCTTGCCCAGAACTGTCAACGTAATAGAGTCGCAGCATCAGAGGGTATTCACTTCCTAAAGATCCTCCACCTGACAACTCCTGTTGATCTACTTTGAGCAGCGATCGAATTGCCAGCTCGGTAAAATCACGGATGTCTCGATCGATGATCTGGGCTATGCCTGCCTCACCATTGCGATGTAAGTCGCTATCAGGGATAGTACGCCTGAACGTATATCCGTCATCAGGTTGTAGTTCGCCGCTAACTATTTTTCCTTCGACAAACGATATATGTTCTATTTTTCCTGATGGTCCAGATTCGGTAATAGTAAAAGGTTTCCATGGGTCGCTGTTTAGTGATTTGTCCAGATCAGGATTTTTCACCAGGGAAGTTCTTGGGGTTAGCTCTGTAATTGGAGGACTATTGGACACTAGTATACCTCTACCTCCCATGCCGACTTCTGCTATATCGGAGCCTGAAAAAAGAGTAGCTTTGCCTCTTCGAACAAACACTTCTATAGAACGGTCAGGCAATGTTTCAATAGTATAACTTCCTTCTTCAACGTCTATCTTTCCTGGTGGCATATAGATAGTTATTAATCGATCTGTTTCGGGGCCTACAGGGGCTATACCTATAGAGATACGACCAGATTCTAAATCCAGATCCAATCTTTGAAGGTCAACATTAAATCGTCCTTGGGCACTTGTCCGTATTCTTAATTCACTATTGTTGTAAAGCTGAATTGTACTTCCATCGAAAAGCTGCAGAAATGCGCGAGATCTCCCATCTGTAGCAAACCTAGAGCCAGGGGGATACGTATCTGGTGTTTGCAATGGTCGCCAGCCCATATCTTCCGGTCCTCGTAAAAGAACGGTTCCCTCTATGGGTTGTGCGTAAAGATTTTTCGGGGCAGTAACACGGCTCATAAATTGCCCTATCTGTCCTGGCAAAAATACGATGGCGGCTACAAACAGTAGAAAAGCAATGACTGTGTAGATCCATGCAAGGGCTTGGGCGTTCAAGGGATTAGATTCGTGATTTTGTTGGGTTTCTTGATTGATATCTGTTGCTGGTTCCACTAGGCCAAAACCTGAAAATTATTGAATTGACGATAACTGGCAGACCAGCGTGCTTCGATGGACTGCACTATTGAAATTGGTGGGCCTTCAGAAATTGTTTCCATAAACGTCAACAATGTTTTAGGTGTCCCGGTTGTATATATTTCTACACTGCCATCAGACAAGTTTTTTACCGTTCCGCTCAATCCTGACGAACGAGCTTCCATTTGGACGAAATGGCGAAAACCTACAGCCTGCACTCGCCCGCTCACAATCATATGTAAAGTAGCTTCGCTCATGTGTGCGACGGTTTCCCACCCAATCTCTTTCAGACACGACATCACCTAGAACAGATTCGGTTGGTCGTTTGAATTATCTGATTCATCCAACAACGATTCTAATCCGAGGTGGTTGTAGGAAAGCCTAGTTGCTACTCGCCCTCGAGGAGTTCTAGCTATGAATCCGATCTGCAACAAGTAAGGCTCATAGTAATCTTCCAGCGTCAATCCATCCTCAGATAGGGCCGCACCGATAGTGTTCAGTCCAACCGGGCCTCCATCGAATTTTTCGATTATCGTTTTTAGGATTTTTCTGTCCATATTATCTAATCCTAGTGAATCTACTTGCATTGATTTGAGAGCATCTTTTGCTACGGAGCCGGTTATACGCCCGTCGGCTTCGACCTCAGCGTAATCCCTGACTCGTCTAAGTAGTCTGTTGCATACTCGAGCGGTACCTCGAGCTCGAAGTGCAATTTCTTCGGATCCACTTAGATCTATGGGGACGCCAAGTATTTTTGCGGATCTTCCTACTATTGCTGTGCATTCGTCAACGGAGTAATAATCCAGCCTATATATTTCGCCAAATCTGTCTCGCAGCGGTGATGAAAGCATGCCGAGGCGTGTAGTGGCTCCGATCAGAGTGAATGTGGGTAGCGCTATACGATAGCTCCTTCCGGCAGAACTCTTGCCGCCACCGGTAACCAAATCCAAATCACCATCCTCCATCGCGGGATAAAGCATTTCCTCTGCCACTTTACCAAGCCTGTGTATTTCATCTATGAAAAGAACGTTGCCTGTGTCAAGGCTATTTAAGAGAGCTGCCAGATCCCTTTGGCGCTCCAGAGCAGGTCCACTGGTGACTCTTATACTAGCCCCCATCTCCTTTGCAATTATGTGTGCAAGAGTCGTCTTTCCGAGTCCGGGTGGGCCTGAGACCAATATATGGTCGACAGATTCTTTCCGTTGTAGAGCAGCCTGTATGAGAATCCGAAGGTCGGATTTTACCTGGGTCTGTCCTATAAAATCAGAGTCATTGAGAGTGGACGGCCTAAGTTCAGCGTCTTTATGCGAGTCCTGTCCTGGGTTATCCGGTACTATGATTCGTTCTGTCAATTATTAGTTCCTACCTGCAAATTGGCGCAAGGCCTCGGAGATTTGACTTTCAACGGACATGCCTGGTTTGGCTGATGCTGCCAACCCGTCGAGGGCCTCAGTTCTGGAATACCCTAACGAGACTAGTGCTTCGAGCGCTTCTTCAAATCCTTCAACAGAATCAGAAGTTCCTTCTGATTCTGTTGGGGCCATCTTCCCTTTTAGTTCGACTACTAGTCGGGCGGCTGTACGAGCTCCTATGCCGGATACAGATTGCAAGGTTTTCTCATCACTAGAATTGATGGCCCTAACGGTGGTATCAGGGGCTAGCTCACTAAGCACGCGGAGTGCTAGGCGAGGCCCAACTCCAGATACGGTGATTAGATTCTGGAAAATCACTAATTCCTGTTTGTCAATGAAACCGAACAGGCTTGGCCCGTCATCTGTTGTGTGTAGATGTGTGAACAGTCTAACTTCATTTCGTGCTGAGGACTCTGTCAAGCAACGATCTGTCACGTACGTTTGTACCACGATTCCTATCCCATCGGGCTGTATGGTTAGCCAGTCGCTACCTGATCCAAAGACTGTTCCATGAATTTCCGAAATCAAGGTAGTTGTAGCCTTTTAAGTCGATGGTTTTGTAGGTGACATATGGCGGTGGCTAATGCATCTGCTGCATGGTCTGGCTTTGGTATATCCTGCATTCCTAGAATGATTTTCACCATTTGTTGTACATCCTTTTTGCTAGCCCGACCACTGCCGGTTACTGCTTGTTTTATTTGAGGAGGCGAATATTCGACTACAGATAACCCGTGCTGAGTTGCAGCAAGTTGTACTACTCCCATGGTTTTCCATACTGATGCTGCGCTACTTACGTTGCGCCCGTATACCAATTGTTCCACACTGACGTCAGTTACTTCATTATTCGTGAGAAGATTGCTTATATTTTTGAACAAATAATGCAGCTTTTCACCTTGGTCCTTTCCAGTTGGGGTGGTTAAGCAGCCATAATGTACCAACTCAGGGTCGTTATCTCCTTTGACTAGACCGAACCCTAAATTTGATGATCCAGGGTCTATCCCTAGGGTCAACATTTAAGTTGTGGCAAAACTTTCAACGAGGTCTTCACTAATATTTAGATTCGAGTCGACCTTCCGTACATCATCAAGATCTTCAAGTATTTCTATCAATTTCATCACACGCATAGCGTCTCGTAATTCTAGATCTATTGGTGTTTTTGCTGTCCTTCCTAATTCAGCTTGCTCAATTTCATAGCCATTATTTGCTAGCGCCTGCCTTACTTTGTCCAATGCAGTCGCTCCTGTCCAAACGTAAATTCTATCTTCGGCCACATCTATATCTTCGGCGCCTGCCTCAACAGCTGACATAAAAATCTCCTCCTCATCCAAATTCTCACCCTTTATTACGATCTCTCCTCTCGGATCGAACATCCAGGATACACCTCCAGAATCGGCCATATGGCCTCCACTGTTGTCAAGTGAATTGCGAATCGCTGCAACCGAACGGTTGCGATTGTCCGTAATAACATCTATCAATAAAGCAACCCCCCCCGGCCCGTACCCTTCGTAAGTCAGTTCTAGCATTTCTGCGCCTTCCCCACCTCCTGCACCCCGTTTTATGGCTCTATCTATGTTGGCTTGGGGCATGTTAACCCCACGAGCTCGACCTATCACCATCTTCAATCGGTAATTTGTATCGGGATCGGCCCCACCTAGTCTCGCAGCTATCTGAAGTTCACGGGCAAAACGCGAAAATACCTGGCCTCGCTTTGCATCATTTACACCTTTTTTACGCTTAATGGTTGACCATTTTGAATGGCCGGACATAGATTTCCTTTCGTTAATACCTATAATTTATCTAATCAATGGCATTATGTTGTATTAAATTCGTAAGTGAATTCTACTCCAGCTTTGTCTGTTGGCCACATGGCATATAGTTTGACGAGCTACATAGTGCTTAGAAAGTAGGGTATTTGTTCTATGGTATCTATGTTGGTTTTTGTTGCTGTAATCGTGATTTTGGGCCTAATGGTCCTGAAGATACATAGTCCGTTTAATGATGAAATACGAGGGACTCCTGCCCATTACACAACCCTAACCATTGGACAAAAGATGCTGGTGTCGCGTTGGTACATACTAGCGGTGCTAGCCATCAATAGCGCTGGTATCATTCCCGGAATGGAAGCACTGAGAACAAATACTGATGCTTTGCGAGAGATCTTGGTGATGTTTGTTGTTGTCGGGTCATTGTTTGTGCCTCTACGATACCACTTTTTCAAGGAGGGATTCGCCCTAGGGGGTAACCGTATAAAGCACTGGAAAAGGTACACCGATTACCGCTTTGCACGCGGAAAAATTATGTTTATTGGAAACGAAGGAGTGCGAAACGAAGTTGTTTTTGTTAATGATGTCCAACAAAAGGCACTGCGTTCTGTATTGCCTCAGCTTGTTGGTAAAGATGGAGGAGTGTCGAACACTAAACAATAGCTAATTTGCTGAATAACGCTTTCCCCATAATTTGTGCAAACGTTTGCTTAATTTGGCCTCCCATCCTATGGACTTGGGCTCGTAAAATCTAAATTTCTGACTTGCTTCAGGGAGATATTGCTGTTCCTCAAATCCCTCAGATGAATTGTGAATATTCTTATATCCTTTTGCGAAATCAAAATTCTCGGCTTCGCTGAATGTATTGTTCCGCAGATGCAAAGGAACGTTAACATCAGCGCCGTTTTTAATAGCCTGGCGAGCTGCTGCCAAAGATTCTCCAGCAGTATTGCTTTTGGGAGCACAAGAAAGATAAATGCAGGCTTGGGCCAAGGCAAAAGAGCACTCGGGCATGCCCAATCTTTCTACAGCCTCACATGCAGCTATGGCTACGGATAGCGCAACGGGGTCAGCATTGCCTACATCTTCGGAAGCTGATATCAGTATTCGTCTAGATATGAACTCGGGTTCTTCTCCACCCTCCAACATTTTTGCCATCCAAAACAATGCAGCATCAGGGTCTGATCCTCGTATGCTCTTTATGAAAGCAGAAGCTGTATCGAAGTGGTTGTCATAAGCGCGGTCATATTGGGTGGACCTAGTCACTAGAGTACGTTCAATTAAGTCTGTGGATACAGCATTCAAATTTTCACTTTCTGCTAAATCAGCGGAGGCTTCCAGCCAATTTAACGCTACTCTAGCATCTCCATTACTCAGGTTTCCTATGAGTGCAATTGATGGATTATCAATGGTTAAATCTTTGTCGCCCAAGCCCACGTCCTTATTGTCCATTGCACGACGTATAATCTGACCTAATTCGCTATTGGATAATTGTTCCAGCCGTACAACTCTTACACGACTAATTAGGGCCGTATTTATTTGAAAGTAAGGGTTATAAGTAGTTGCTCCCCAAAAAGTTATAGTTCCATCTTCCACATAAGGAAGGAGAGCGTCTTGTTGGGTCTTATTAAATGCGTGTATTTCGTCTATAAAAAGCAATGTAGGACGATGATCTGTTCTCATCAATTCTTGGGCTTCTTGTATAGACTTGCGTAAATCTTTTACACCCGCAGTAATCGCGCTAAGTCGAATCAATCGGTAATTTGCTGCGCATGCTGCTACAGCAGCTAAGGTGGTTTTGCCCGTACCGGGTCCTCCCCATAATATCGCGGACCATAACTTGCCTTGTTCGATGGAAATTCTTAAAGGGGCACCGGGGCCGACTAAATGAGTCTGTCCTATAATTTGATTGAGGTTGGTCGGACGCATTTGTGCAGCAAGTGGCTTCTGTTTATTGCGTGCGTTTGCACTGGCATGGTCAAATATGTCAGTCACTATGATCTGTTTCTTGCTGACTCAGTTGGCAGGTCGTTCTCCCAGTGTGGCTTTCACTTCTATCGTTTCAGTATCGTATTCACCTTCTGAATTGCTGCGATATAGCTTAATCGTAACTAATGAACCCGGTTTATACATAGCGAGAGCGTTACCTAGATCACCCATGTTATCGATTTGGATCGAATCGATAGCAACCACTATATCGCCTTTCGCAAGACCTGCATTGTCGGCTGCAGTTTCTTCATAAACTTCCATCAAATAGATCCCTTTATCCACAGGTAAATTGTATTGACGAGCGTCATCAGGAGTCACCCCCAATCCCCATATGCCTAAGAAACCGCGTTTTATTTCTCCTTCTGCAATTAATTCGTCGATTATTGAACGGGCACTATCTATTGCAATGGCAAACCCTAGATTTTCAGCATTCACATTTCCGGCTGTTGAAATGCCTATAACTTGCCCTGCGGCGTTTAGGAGCGGCCCACCACTATTTCCTGGGTTGATCGATGCGTCTGTCTGAATTACGTCATTTAATGAGAGGCCACTCTGGAGATCAATCGTGCGACCTAGGGCGCTCACAACTCCGACGGTTACCGTAGGTCCGCCAGCTAATCCTAGAGCGTGCCCAATAGCAATAGCAGTCTCTCCAACCTTCAATACGGAGGAATCGCCCATAGGTGCGATTGACAGATCTTTCAGTGGGAGCTTGAGTACGGCTAGATCCGTTAATTCGTCAGAGCCTATTAAGGTAGCTTTAGTTGTTCGTCCGTCAGTCAGAGCTACCTCGATTTTGTCGGCTCCAGCAATCACATGATGATTCGTAACTACTAGTCCCGACTTATCGATGATGAATCCAGTACCCTCCCCTTGTGCAGTAAGCACTGGGCCATCAATAGAGTTGACAGTAATGAAATTTGATACACGGGTAACTGCCGGTGATATTAACTGCACGATTTCTGGTACCGTCTTTGTAATTATTGAGGCTTTGTCGGGTAAAGGGTCTTGTTCTGGGGGAGGAATTAAGGAACTTGGTATTGAATCAGGGGTTGCTGTCGGTGTGAGAGGTGGATTTGTGGCACCTGAGGGGGCCAATGATTGAGAAGGTTGAAGTATTGAATTTTCTGATGAAGTACCAGGGCTTGGAGATTTGGGTTCATCAGGGGTTGAGAGTGAACTGGATGGGTTGCACGCTGTATTGGATAGGACCGTCAGCATAGATAGGGCTAGTACAATGATCACTGTACATTGTGATAATAATGTTTTTATTGAGGATAAACGTTGATTATCGCCCATTGATTAGTAAGGCCTGTTCTACATGTCTAGGGATGGTGTTCTCCTGATTATGACCAATAGAATTATGTGTGCAATGGAATTGATTGGTTTAGGTGTAATGTTTCCGAATATCGACCTCAGGGTGCAGGAGTTCAGTTCATTGAGAATGGTAGATGGTTTTGCCTACCAGAACTAGTAACACGTGTGACTACCTAGTCGTTGGGAGCGGTATTGCTGGACTACAGACGGCATTGCTGGCGGCTCATCATGGGACCGTTAGGATTTTAACCAAGAAGGATCTGAATCAGTCAAATACCTGGTTTGCCCAGGGCGGAATAGCAGTCGCTTTGGGGCCTGATGATAATCCTGAGATTCATTTGAAAGATACTCTGTCTGCTGCCGCAGGGTTAGCAAATCCAGAATACGCTAGGATGCTGGTTGAAAAGGGGCCCCATTCGGTAGAAGCACTCATGGGATATGGGGTTCGTTTCGATAGTGTCGATGGTAAACCTGAAAGAGGGTTGGAAGCGGCTCATTCAGTGGCCCGTGTGTTGCATTCTGGAGGGGCAGCTACAGGAATAGAAATCCAATCAGCTCTAGGAGTTGCCGTTACACAGACCGATATTGAGGTTGAAGAAAACGTTCAGGTGGTAGATGTGCTCATTGAGGGTGGGAGGTGTGTTGGAGTAAGAGCACTTGTAGATACTGTTCCCTACATAATTGAATACAGAGCTGAGCACATTGTATTGGCTACTGGTGGGTCAGGGGCTCTGTATTCGCGTACTACAAATCCGCAGATAGCTACCGGAGATGGAGTTGCAGCTAGCATACGGGCAGGGGCTGTTGTGAGCGGATTGGAATTTTTCCAGTTTCATCCCACGGCTCTTGATCTTTCTGGTGGTCGCGCCCTGTTGATGTCTGAAGCATTACGCGGTGCAGGCGCGAAAATTGTTGACAATCAAGGCCATCGCTTTCTTTTAGATGACGAGCTCAAAGGAGAATTAGCTCCCAGGGATGTTGTTGCAAGGCTAATAAGTCGCAAATTGCAAGAAACAGGTCCTGGTTCGGTGTATTTAGATGCTACTGATATCCGAGGAGGTCCTGTTTCAACTAAGTTTCCATCAATTTGGACTGATATCAAGCGCTCAGGATTCAATATGGACACTGATTTGGTGCCTATTGCCCCTGCTGCACATTTTTCTATTGGAGGGGTCGTTACAGACGATTTTGGTCGTAGCTCCATACCGGGGTTGTATGTCTGCGGAGAGGCTGCTAGTACGGGAGTTCATGGGGCAAACAGACTGGCGAGTAATTCATTATTGGAAGGGGTAGTATTTGCACAAAGAGTCGTGGAGGCTACTACGAACAACGTGCTAGATGGAACGACTTCATTTCCAGCCGAGACCATAGAAGTGGTTTGTCGAGAAAACCGCATAGACAGGGCTTCGTTGCAGCGACTTATGTGGGAAGACGTAGGGATAATTAGGCACAAGGATGGGTTAGCGAGGGCCATGGAAAAATTATCTGCGGTTCCTATAACTGTAGATTTTGAGTCGCATGCGATAGAGAATGCAGGATTAGTTATTATCGGAATGTTTGCCGCTAGAGCGGCCTATGATAGAAACGAGAGTCGAGGGGCCCACTACAGGCTAGATCATCCTGATCTTGACCTGAATTTGGCTCATCCTCTTAATTACAAAATCAACCATCCGTTTACTCTTAAATATGAAATATGAATAGTGATTACGATCTATTAATCGACACAGGCCTTGATAGGCCTTATATCCAATCAATCATCAATAATGCACTCGAAGAAGATGTGGGCTCTGGTGATGTAACGACCGAGGCATGCATAAGTAGGCATACTGAAGTTACAGCTAGGTTGGTCAGTAGACAGGAAGGAGTATTGGCGGGCGGCATAATTGCAGCAATGGTGTTTCGTGCCTTAGACGAAAGCATTTTATGGGAAATTATTGTTGATGAGGGCGATAGACTTACACACGGGGATGAAATAGGTTGTTTTCGTGGTTCCGTAAGTACTCTCTTAACTGGGGAGCGAGTTGCACTTAATCTTATTCAGAGGATGAGTGGTATTGCTACTGAAACTGCACGATATATTGCGGAAGTAGCGGGTACTGGTGTGACTATTTTAGACACCAGAAAAACAATGCCTGGTCTGCGGAAGCTAGACAAGTATGCGGTGAGAATTGGGGGAGGAACCAATCATAGGTCGGGACTATTTGATGCGGTGTTAGTGAAGGACAATCATATTCGCGCTGCTGGAGGATTGAATAGTGCTGTCAACAACATACTGCAAACACGCAATGAAGAATTATCAATCCAGGTAGAGTGCGACACGTTGGAACAGTTGGAAGAATGTATTATTTTAGGTGTGGATCTTGTGCTGCTCGACAACATGGATGCGAATGATTTGCGTAAGGCTGTTGAGTTATCGGATGGGCGTGCCCGGTTAGAGGCGTCTGGGGGCATAACGCTGGAAAATGTTAGGGAAATAGCTGAAACTGGGATTGATTTTATTTCAGTAGGGGCTATAACCCATTCAGTAACGGCTTTGGACATTGGTCTCGATTTTGATTAGGAGAAATGTGGTTGCAAAATTATGAAATTAGTTTTTTGCGTCAGTATAGAACCCCAACTTCAGAAGGATATCTGATTCGAAACGGGAAAGAGCCTCTGTCCCACGTAGATATTCACTTATCCGGCTCAGCTACCTATGTAACGCTAGTGTTATTTCGGGAGCTGGAGGAAGAACAATTGCTTGACTTGTTGTGTTCTCTAGAAGAAAACCTTATATCGTCAGTTCAGTCTACAGATGAGGAGTTATATGTTTCCGTATTTCGGGGAGCGCAGGAAGGTTTCTACACTGAACAGCACTTGGAAGAATACAGATCTCGGCAATCCAACTAAGGACATTATTGATGGCGAGCCCTAACATACTGTTTTTAATCGCTGACGACCATCGGCATGACGCAATTGGAGGATTTGGGGACAAGGTAGTTCAGACTCCGAACCTCGATAAATTGGCAAATGCAGGTACCTCCATGACCAATGCTCACATTATGGGATCTACGTCCCGGGCTGTATGCCTCCCTAGTCGAGCCATGCTGCTGGCAGGGGCGGGCCTCTTCAACGTTTTTTCATTACCAGATGATGATGGTGAACCGTACTGGAGGGATTACACAAGATACAAAATTGATGGTAAGCATAAATTGTTTCCAGAATTATTAGCTGAAGCAGGATATGCCACTTACGGGATTGGCAAATGGCACAATAGGCCTAGTGAATATGCGAGATCGTTTACTAATGGCGGCTCAATTTTTATGGGTGGAGGGTTTGATCAAGCAAGGCCCACCACTGGGAGTAGGGGTTCAGGATTAGGGTTTAGTCACGAGGCTACGCCTGTGTGGGAATTTCAGCCAACTGGAAATTACGAACCAGATCAGGGGTCGAGAGGGGAAAGCTGGTCATCAACGCTTTTCACAGACACTGCGATAGAGCTGCTTGGTTCTCATCCAACCGATGATCCGTTTTGCATGTACATTGCTTTTACTGAGCCTCATGATCCAAGAACACCTCCGGACGAGTTCGCTTCTATGTATGCACGAACTGAGATCCCTCTGCCGGAAAACTTTTTGCCTGAACATCCATTTGATAATGGTGAATTACATGTTCGTGATGAAGAATTAGCTCCGCATCCACGCATGGCTGAGGATATACGTCAGCACATTGCTGACTACTATGGGATGCTTTCGAAGCTTGACTCAGAAATAGGTAGATTATTAGAAGCATTAGAGGACCTGAATCTGGCCGACGACACTATTGTGGTATATGTTGCGGATCATGGGTTGGCACTCGGCCAGCATGGGCTACTAGGGAAGCAGAATTTATATAATCATAGTGTGCGTGTGCCCATGATTTTGCGAGGCCCCGGGATTCCAAGAGGGGAAAGACATAATGCACTGTGTTACCTGCATGATATGTATGCGACACTACTAGCCTATGCTGAGGTGGAGATACCTGAACATACCGATTCGATTAGCCTATTGCCAGTGATAAATGGCGAAGCAACAGAACACCGAGAATCGATATTTTCGGCATATCAGATGGATCTTCTTGTTAGCCCGAACGGACCTTATCAGCGTATGGTTCGAGATGAAAGATTCAAGCTAATCGAGTATCGAGTTGAAGGTAGTACACGCCATCAGCTTTTCGATCTGATTAACGATCCGATTGAAATGCATGATTTGGCCGGCGATGAAAATTACTCGGACGAATTTATGGGCTTGAGGAGATGTATGAGCGAATGGCAGAATGCATCGAATGATCCTGTTCTAAGTATTGATATTTCGCATAATGGCGATGGTGGATAGCATTAAATATGTCGGTAACAACACTATCGCTAAAACAACTGTAAAATCCAGCGAT